>Ga0206852_1054_pt1 | contig 31187 bp, 27 predicted proteins | sample Alteio_BWOrgCont_14_FD_152849 | JGI IMG/M metagenome (GOLD analysis project Ga0206852, IMG submission 152849) | Enriched cells from forest soil in Barre Woods Harvard Forest LTER site, Petersham, Massachusetts, United States -... | ecosystem: Environmental > Terrestrial > Soil > Temperate forest >... | reverse complement strand
ATAAAAAGTAAGATTGGTACGCCATTGAATGTCAGTCGGGTCGGCGGTCGCCCGGCCATTCGAAGCTAAAGCGATTCCGATAAAAAATAATAATTGAACTTTTTTGACGCCTTTAAAGCGCATCAGGACCTTCTTTCATAGGCTTATTGGAGCCAGAGAGGCTTGTGTCGATCTCAAAAGGTATTTGGGCGGTGATATTAAGTGCCCATCCCCAAAATTCATCGATCCAGCAAGACTTAGCCTCTCCGCTAATTTGAATACCCGAATCAAAATTGATTTCTTTTCGCAAACCCGCTTCCCCATAAGACCGTCCCGAACGGTAGAAAGACGGATTGATTCCCTGTGAATTATAATTGGGATCGCCTTCCTGGGAAAAAAAGTCCTGAGCGCTCCAATAAAGACCATACATTTCCACCCAATTTCCAGGCGCGATTGAGCCTTGAGCATAAAGGCCCCGGCCCCAGTTGGGCCCGGTCGTGAATTTTCCCTCAAAGTCGCTGCTGGTGACCGCGAATAAATTCAAATGACTGTCCCCCAAAAATCCTAGTGAACCCGCAAAACGGACACCTAAAGCGGGATTGTAATTGTTGACCACCCGCAGGTTGAAGATTCGGCCACCCTCGTGATAAGCGTGGAATTGCATTTCCACCGAAACCATCGGGCCCATTCGGGCTTGGAGCACGCCGCCGTAATCGAAAATCTCATCTTGGCCGATTTGATCGACCTGTTGCCAGTCCAAAAAAACATCCGAGTGAAAACCCTCGGTCTTTTCCAGCCATTGCAGGCCATATTCCACCGGACGAGTGATGGAAAGCGTGGAGACTTCCAACGGCTCAATAAACCCATGACGATTTTGATTTTCAAGAGTGCCCATGAGGAGCCGGGTGCTATCGGCGTAATACTCAAAGACAAGGATCGGTTTAAAACCCACAAAAAAGGAATCTTGATTCCGGTCTTCGGCGAAAAGACCTGCTCGGAAAGCCGTGTGGCTTCCCAGAGGAACGGACGCGAGGGATTTTAATTGCTCCCCTTGAAGGGTTTGACTGATCCTAAAAGGCTCGTTGAATTCCTCGTTATCATCATAAAAAGTCATTTCATCTTGAAAGGCGATCCCTTGAGTCCGAGCTTTCCCCGGCATCGAAAGAATGCTCGTAAATAACAACAAAAGGAATAAAAAACTGGGGTTCATTGAACTTCCATGGAATTAATGGAAATAAAAAACGGGAGCGTTTCCGCTCCCGTTATTGGGCAGATCCTACAAAAGACGATAAACCACCGGGAATTCGCTGTCGATTAGAACGCCACCGATAAGTTCACGCCCGCAGAAAGACCGCTGAGATTCAAATCCAAGGGTGAGGAAGGATCGCCGCCCTCGGAGTTGGCGACATCGCCGCCATTACCCCCAATGGCAGGGGATTGATCCACCACCAAAGGATTTCCCGACGCGTCTTTGAAACCGCTGACATCCAGATATTGGAAACTGATATAAGGCCCCAAGGCGATGTCATGACCCAATTTGAGATCTACTCCCAAAGTCGCGTGACCACCGAAAGAAATTGTGGAGTAATTTCCTTGCAGACCTCCGGTTTCAGGAAGCGGGGCTGGATTGCCCGAACTGTCAACTTGAGTTTTATCCAGGGCTAAGCTGACAGGTGATATATCTCCACCGATTTCTAAGTAAGGCATTGCGTCCGGACTTCCAAAGCCAATCTTCAACCCCAATCCTAAATTGACCATGCTGATTTGGTAGGTATATTTGTAATTATCATAAAGCTGACCATTGTAGTTGTACCAAGTGTAGGAAAGGTTCCCCGCCGGCAGATAAGAGAAATTAAGATCAACGGCGAAGTTTTCACTAAATTGATAATAAGGTTTGAAACTGATAATCGGACTCCAAGCTGGCGTTTGACCGGTCAATGAAACCGATCCCGCGTTTTTAGAGGCAGTCACAATCATGGTTGGATCCGAGAGGATGTTATAAGCCCCGCCTCCGATATCAAATCCGAAACCGGGTTCAAATTTGCTGCCCTCGACTACCATTTCCCCTTGAGATGATTTGGCCAATTGATCCGACACCCATTGCTGGTCGTCAGCCGTCAGAGACGCTTTATAACGGTAAGCCAAAGCCTGAATCGAATAATTGGGTCTTTTCTGATAAGCCAATCCGAAGTAAAGGGCGGCGTCCTTGTTGTCTTGCAGCATGGCGGAGGCGTAACCGGCGTAATAATAAGGGCGATAGTCGTTGGGATTGTCCTGAATCGCTTGCTGGAAGAAGGGAACGGAGTCGGCATATTGCCGTTGCTTCAAAAGGGCGGCTCCCTGCTGCATGGCCGAAGGCGTCGCGATGGCGTTGACCTGCCCTAATTGGGCCTGGAGGTTTTGAACAAATTGGGCTAATTGAGCGTTACTGGGATTCAGGCTCAGGGCCCTTTGATAAAAAGCCAAAGCGTCTGATTGCCGGCCTAAAGCGTAGTAGCAATTCCCCATTCCCTGGTAGGCGGGGGAATAATTGGGATCTATTTTAGTGGCGGCGTAATAATATTGAGCGGCCTGGGCGTAATTTCTTGCGGTATAAAGCTGGTTTCCGGCGGCGTAATATTGGGCGGCTGAAGTGCCCTGCGCACGGGAGAAACTCGGAAGGCCGATCACGCATAATGTCAGCCCAGCCAAGAACAAACTTCCGATTTTCAACCCTCGCATTGAAACCTCCCTCAATTCAAGAAAATAAAAAAACATCTCACAAAAAATCGTTTTTCTGGCTCTGACACATTCACGCATTATAAGTTGAATTCAAACGCCGTCTAGAAAAAATAGGTCTCAAAACGCTTATTTTACGGCATTTTATGCGTTCACCCATTCCCTAGACAGTACAAGAATGAAAGCTCAACATAAAGTGGTTTTCCTATGACACCGTAGTCGAAATGACCGCCGGCACTTCTCGAGCCCCTTCCTGGGGCTCATAAATATAGACCTGGGGAGAAATATTGACTTGTTGTTTATATTCCACACGGACTTGGTCCGTGAAAATTTTCGCTTGGTCCGCTTTCACTAAGCAAACCAAATGGCCTCCCCCCCCAATCCCCGACATCCGGGCTCCCAGGCAAGCCGGTAGTTTTTGGGTAATGGACCAAAGAATATCCACCTCGGTACAAGTCACTTTCAATTTATTAGCCAAAGAATCGTGGGACTCGTTCAAAATCGGCCCCAAGGCGGCTGTATTTCCCTGCGCCAATAGTTCTTTCGCCTTTTTAACCCTTTGGTTTTCATAAATCACATGGTCCAACCGCTTTCGCAAAATAATATCAATTTTTTTACGGGCATCCTCATAGGCTTCCGCGCCCACGTCTCTTAAAGAAATAACTTTAGGAACATGTTTTCGGATTTCAGTCAACAGCTGACCGAATAGTTCCAGCCTCTTTTTAAATTCTTCCTCCCGTTCCTTATGCTTGACACCGCTGTCAACCACGACCAATTTATACGTTTTCGAGTCAAAGGGAACATACTCGGATTTAAACATGCGAGCGTCAAAAACAACCAGTTGGTCTTTCTTGGAAACTTTGGAAGCAAAGGGCGAAAAATAATCTCCTCTCACTCCAATAAATTGACTTTCGACTCGCTGGCATAATTTCACTAGAGTCGCGTCATCCAAGGGATTGGTTCCCAGGATATTGCAGGCAACAGCGGTCGCCACGTCAATGGCCGCGGATGTGCCTAATCCGATATTGTCGGGAATATCCCCGACGATTACCATTTGAATCCCTTCGCATTTACGGCCGGTCCGTTCATAAAAATATAAGACCCCTTTGGGAAAATTAGCCCAGCCATCCACACGGTCAAATTTCAAGGTCGCTAAATTGACTTTGATTTTCTCATCGTAGTTCAGGGAATGAATGATCGCTTGGCGGTCATTGCGGCGTTGGGCCGCGATCACGATGGAATGAGATCCGGCCGCGACCAAACTGAATCCGTCCACCGCTTCTGTATATTCGCCACCTAATAAAGTAATCCGACTCGGAGCCATGACTAAGGTGACATGCCGATTCGCCTCTCCAAACTGATGGTAAAAGGTGCTTTGCGCTTTTTTGATCAAGTCTTCCAGGGCCATAGTATCTCCTCTTAAGAATAAAGCCCTCTGAGAGGGCGGGATTATGAATTCCTCACCTATTAAAAATTAAAAACGAATGGTTAAGTAATAAAACAAGATGGGAGCGTTGAAAAGCAGGCTATCAATCCGATCGAAAATACCGCCGTGACCCGGGAAAAAGGAACCCGAATCCTTAGCCGAAAGGCTTCGCTTGATCATAGACTCTACTAAATCGCCTAGCTGCCCGAACAAAGACATCAATAAGGACAAGATAAGAATATCTTTAAAACCAAAAATTTCCTGATAAGCGGGGATAAATTTCCATAGTAGAAAAAGCCCGGTAAAGGTAAAAACAAACCCGCCTAAAGAACCTTCCCAAGATTTTTTGGGCGACACCTGGGGAGTCATTTTATGGCGGCCGAAAAAACGTCCCACAAAATAGCCTCCCGTATCATAGGCCCAGGTGGCCACATAAACGAAAAGTAAAAGCCAAGAACCTCTCGGTAAGTCCCTCAAAAGCAGAAAATATCCCCCCAAAATGCCGAAATAAAGCACCCCAAAATAAGTCAGACTCACCGAGGTCAGCATTTCATGGGGCGGACGGCTGGAAAAAAGAAACGTGAGCGAAAGAAATAATAGACCCAAAACAACCGACTCTCGTTCCTTGAAATAAGGGATAAATTGATCGAAAGCCGGCAGCAATATTAAAAGAAGCGAAAAATGGGCGACCCAATTAAGGGGTTGGGTTCTTTGATCGGGCATGAGTCGAAACAATTCTTGTAAAGCTAAAAGCAGAGCCAAAACAACCAAAATTTTAAAAGCAAGAGGTTGGGATAAAAAAGTCACGCCTAAAAGCAAAGGTATCGCCACCAAGGCCACTAAGATTCGTTTGGCTAAAGGTCCCATGAAGCCGCGCTCCCTTGGATATTTTCCACCCCGCCAAAACGTCTTTCCCGTTTCTGAAACTCCCGGAGCGCCGCGAGAAAAGAGGCTTTCTTAAAATCGGGCCAAAGAACGGGAGTGATATAAAATTCAGAGTAAGCCAGTTCCCAAAGCAGAAAATTTGAAAGACGAACTTCTCCGCTGGTTCGGATCAACAAATCCACAATGGGCAATTGGGCGGTAGAAAGTGACCGGGAAATAATCCCTTCTTTAATCCGGGAAGGCTTTAATCTCCCGGATTGAACCTCGAAAGCGATTTTTCGAACCGCTTCTGTCAAATCCGCCCGGCCGCTGTAAGAAAGTGCGAGAACTAGCTTCAATCCGGTACAACGAGCGGTCGCTTTCATCGCCCGGCCCAACTCCGTTTGGATTTCAATCGGCAAGTCTTTAGTTCGACCAATGGTCAAAAGCTGGACGTTGTTTTGAAGCAGTTCTTTTACTTCTTGCCGTAGATATTGCTTTAACAACAACATCAAAAGCCGGATTTCCTGGCGAGGCCTTTTCCAATTCTCGGTGGAAAAGGCGTAAAGAGTTAGAACTTCGATTCCCACCTCGCCGCTTAAACGCACGATCTCCCGAACCGATTGGGCTCCCGCACGATGACCCGCGATGCGTGGCAATCCTCGTTTTTTGGCCCATCGGCCATTCCCATCCATAATGATGGCCACATGCCGCGGGACGCAGGATTGAAGCCTGTACTTTTTCAAGAAGGATTCAGTGGTCATGAAAGAAAGGAGTCTTTCCGTTTGAAGTTAGGAATTCATTGAAACAATTTCCAATTGGTGATCCCGCCTCAACCGGGGCCCTATTAGGAATTAAATTTCCAGGATTTCCTTTTCCTTGTGGTCTGCCAGCTTCTTGATTTCATCGATAGATTGATCGGTCATCTTCTGGATTCGATCCTGATTTTTCTTGATTTCGTCCTCGGACAAGGTCTTATCTTTTTTAAATTGATCCAAATGCTTATTGGCGTCCTGGCGGATACCTCGAACGGCCACCCGGCCCTCTTCCGCGTGTTTGTGGATCAGTTTCACGAATTCCTTGCGCCGTTCTTCTGTTAAAGGCGGAATATTGATGCGGATCAGTTTTCCGTCGTTATTGGGCGCCAATCCCAAGTCGCTCTTTTGGATGGCCTTCTCGATTTCCACGAGGGCTTGGGCATCCCAAGGCTTAATCTCCAGGGTGCGGGAATCAGTTATGGCGATATTAGCTACTTGATTCAAGGGGACAAAGGAACCGTAATACTCGACCTTAATATTTTCCACTAACGAAGTCGAAGCCCGGCCAGTGCGGACAGAAGAAAAATCCCGTTTGGTGGCTTCAATGGCTTTTTTCATTTTGTCTTCGGTTTCACTTAACAGATGGTTCACATCCGCCATAGGAAATTCCTCCGTTGATGACGGGGCTAAACCCCAAACCAACGCCGCTGGTTATTTGACCAGGGTGCCGATGGGTTCTCCCCAAATCACTCGTTTAATACTGTCTTTCTGTTGTAACCCAAAAACCACAATAGGAAGTTTATTTTCCATGCAAAGGGTCAAGGCGGTCGTGTCCATGACTCGGAGCCGGCGGTTAATGGCGTCAATATAGGTTAAATTTTTAAACTTTTTGGCTTGCGGATCTTTTTTAGGATCAGCGTTGTAAATACCATCCACATTGGTGGCTTTGAGAATGACATCAGCCCCGATTTCAATGGCCCGCAAGGCCGCAGCCGTATCGGTGGTGAAATAGGGGTTTCCCGTACCGCCGGCGAAAATCACGATTCTCTTTTTTTCCAAATGCCGCATGGCGCGACGGCGGATAAAAGGTTCGGCCACTTTTGACATTTCGATGGCGCTTTGAACCCGGGTGAAGGCGCCTTGCTTTTCAAGGGCGTTCTGAAGGGCGAGGGCGTTGATCAAGGTCGCCAGCATTCCCATGTAGTCGCTGGAAACCCGGTCCATCCCCATTTTCTCACCGTCGGCACCGCGATAAATGTTGCCGCCGCCGATGACGAGCGCGATTTGCACTCCGCTTTGATGAACCTCATGAACGGCTTTGGCAATGGCCTGCACAACCTTGGCGTCAATGCCGTATCCTTGATCCCCGGCGAGGGCTTCGCCGGAAACCTTCAATAAAACCCTTCGATAAACCGGCTTCTTTTTTTTCAAGGAAGAAGCCGCCATGGCCTATTCTCCGATTTGTAGCCGGGCGAACCGGCGCACAACAACATTTTCGCCCACTTTAGCGGCCACTTCGGTGACATATTGCTTCACGCTCTTTTTAGCCTCGCGGATATACGGCTGTTCCATCAGGCAAACTTGCTTATAGTAGCTTTCAATCTTGCCTTCGGCGATTTTGGTTTGAACCGCTTCGGGTTTTCCCGATTGTTTGGCCTCGTTCAAGTAAATGGCTCGTTCTTTTTCTAGTTCCTCGGCCGGCACATCTTCCCGATTGACATATTTGGGAATCGAAGCAGCCACTTGCATGGCCAATTCCTTGGCCAGCCCCATAAAGTCATCTGTTTTGGCGACAAAATCAGTCTCACAGTTTAGCTCTACCAGCACACCGACTTTACCGCTGTGGACATAACTTCCAATGAATCCCTGAGATGCTGTTCTTCCAGCGCGCTTGGCCACTTGCGCCGCTCCACGCTCACGCAAATAAGCCACGGCTTTGTCCAACTCGCCGTTCGTTTCCACCAACGCCTTTTTACAATCCATCATGCCCGCGCCGGTTTTTTCGCGCAGGTCGCTCACCATCTTCGCGGTGATTTCCATTACGACTGCCTCCTGATGAGATGGGGTCATTTTAAAAACTACTCGTCACGGGTCCGTTTGGTGCGGATCCGCTCGACTTTTTGATTGGCCAATTCATCGGCCAAGGCGGACACGGTGTTGATATCGCCCGCCAAATGGCTTACATCCGACACCAATAATTCGGCTTCGACCTTCTTTTCTTCAACCTTTTCTTCGGCTATTTCCGAAACGGTTTCACCTTCGGACGGGATGCTTTCTTCTTGCGCAGCGGCGGCCAAAAGCTCTTCGGCGACTTCGCTGGGACCGACCGCTCCATCAACAGTCACCTCGCGGCCTTCTAGTTCTTTGGCCCGGCCTTCCAGGATGGCGCTGGCCATGACGGAAGTCATGAGTTTTACCGCACGGATAGCGTCGTCGTTCCCAGGCACGACCACATCGATTTCTTCCGGGTCACAATTGGTGTCAACCACAGCTACGATGGGGATTCCCAGCTTGCGGGCTTCTTGCACGGCGATGTGTTCTTTTTTGGTATCGATGACAAAAATGGCGCCCGGTAGTTTATTCAAATTCTTGATACCGCCCAAGGACCTTTGCAATTTTTCCTTGTCTTTTCCCAAGATGGCTTGTTCTTTCTTGGACCGCTTGGCCATTTCAGGTTCAGAAATGCCTTCCAGTTCTTTTAAGTAACTGATCGATTTTTTGATGGTCGCGAAGTTGGTCAACATTCCGCCCAGCCAGCGGTAATTGACGTAATACATACCGCAGCGTTCCGCTTCTTCCTTGATGGCGTCTTGGGCTTGCTTCTTGGTACCGACGAAAACAATCGTTTCGCCCGCGGCCGAAAGGTCTTTCACGAACTGGTAGGCTTCTTTGAGTTTCTTGACCGTCTTTTGCAGGTCAATGATATGGATCCCGTTACGTTCGCCGAAAATAAAAGCGGCCATCTTGGGATTCCAGCGGCGGGTTTGGTGGCCAAAGTGCACACCAGCTTCGAGTAACTGCTTCATCGAGACAGACATCATAGGACAACTCCTTTTTAGTTAAAACCACCGCTCTTTCGTTTCCCGAAGGAAACCTCTTTCCCATCCCCGAAGGGACACTTGAAGAGGCGCGAAAAAAGCGTGTGAAATAGGCGGTCGTTCGCAAACAACCTGCCTCCCAGGCTGAAAACTCCCAAGGGACGTAGGTTATAGCATGAAAATCCTTATTTTCAAAAGAGTTTATTGAACCGGCTCGGACCCCATGTCTAAAAGCAGCGTCCCGCCGCGGGTCAAATCGTCGTGGCTTATCGAGAAAGACTTTGTTGGAATTCCCTTTAAAACTACCGATTGAAGATAAATGTTTTTAGGCGAATTATTGAGGGTTTTAATGACCAAATTGTCCCCCGGATAAAAGGCCTTATCGATTTGAATCTCGACTCTTTGAAACAGGGGGCTCCCTAATTGATAGGTCAAACTGGTCGGACAAACCGGATAAAAACCCATGGCCGAAAATAGGTACCAAGCCGAGAGCGTGCCCGCCTCGTCATGCCCAGGAATACCGTCTGCATTGGGACCGTAATATTGGTTCATCATTTGACGAACGTATTTCTGGGTTAACCATTCGGACCGGGGAACATAATCAAACAGATAGGCATCGTTTAAATCCTCCACATTGGTGGCGTCATAATATCCTTTGTCAAAGCATTCTTGAAGCCTCTTGGTAAAGGTGATATCCCCCCCCAAGATCATCTTTAAGCCTTCCACATCTTGAGGAACCGTGAACAAATACTGCCAAGCGGTCCCTTCCACATAACCAGGCCCCCCGCTTCCCGGCCAATCCTGATCACAGCAGCCGGCCAAAGGATCAAAAGGCTGGATAAAAGAACCATCTTGGTTTTTCGCCCTGAAAAAATGGGTACTCGGATCGTATAGGTTTCGATAGGCGCCGATGTGGTTCATCGCCCTTTTGGAATCATCATCATTACCCAGCCCTTTGGCGAATTGAGCCAAATTCCAAAAAGCCAGAGAATATTCCAGACTGGTGGAAACCGATCCCCAAACCAATCCTTGTTCCTTCTCGTCATGAGGAATAAACCCATCCTGAGTAAAAGACTTCATGCCTTCATACAGATGGTTATCCTGAGGATTTAAACTTTTTTGGATTTCGGCATAAGCCGAGGCCGTGTCAAATTCGGTGATTCCTTTGAGGTAGGCTTCCGCGATGACGGAAACCGCCGGATCACCCACCATGTCTCCCGTTTCATTACCCTCTAATTCCCACTTGGGCAGCCATTGGTTTTCCTTACCCATTTCCACCAAACTTTTCACCATATCCAGTTCTTCCTGGGGATAAACCAAAGCCAAAAGAGGATGCAAAGTACGGTAGGTAGCCCAAAGGGGAAAAACCGAATAGCGAACGTAATTGTTCACTGTTTTGATTCCCGAATGCCCCATCCCCTGATATTGGCCGTTGACGTCGTTGAAAACGCTTGGATGAATGAGGGCGTGATAAAGCGCGGTATAAAATATCCGGCGGTCCTGGTCTTGTCCGCCGCTGACTTCTATTTTCGAAAGCTGTTGATCCCACTGATTGAGCGCCGCGTGCATGACCGATTCAAAATCCCAATTGGGAATTTCAGTTTCCAAATTTAACTTGGCATTTTCCACACTGACGTAGGACAAGCCTACTTTGACCTCAATCGATTCCCCTTCCGCGGTGGAAAACCGCAAAAAAGCGCCGACATCCTTTCCTTTTTGTTCCCGTCCCGACGAGAGGGAGCCGTCTTTCCAGGTTCCCATTTTCTCGGCGGCCTTGCTGAACTCCGCGAAAAAATAAAGGGTTTGTTGATTATCCGATCGGGGCCGCCCAAACCCGCCGCTTTGGCTGGATCCCTCCACTTCATGGCTGGAAATAATTTTAACGCTGGATTCAAATGGAAATTTTTCCCGGTCCGTTTCGGTCGTCAATCTTTGACTCGCGTTGATCAGGATATTGGCGTCTCCCGATTGGGCCGAAAAAGTGTAACGGCTGAAACCGGCCCGGCAACTGGCGGTCATTTCCGCCAGCACATTGAAATTGGTCAAACGGGTTTTGTAATAACCGGGGAAGGCCGCCTCTGAACTATAGGAGGACTTGGGTGAATCCGATCCCACCGTGATCGGTCCGGTGGTCGGCATTAAAACCACACTCCCCAAGTCAGGAAACTCCGTCCCGCTCAAATGAATATGGCCGAATCCGTAAATAAAAGGCCGGCCCGAAATATAGCCGGAGGGTGACTGAAGATCGTTATGCGGACTCACGGAGACCATGCCCCAGGGCACCAGCGCCCCTGGAAAAGTATTTCCGCCGTTGGCCGTTCCTACGAAAGGATTAACCAAAGTCACCGGACCATAAGGATTAGCTTGCGCCTGGCAAACCCCACCGATCAAAATCAGAAAAAATCTCAACAAAAACCCGGTCTTTTCCACGCGTGCGTTCCCACCTTTTTCACAAGCTGGTAGAATAAAGAAGCCTAAAAACCTGATGCCTTCAATGGAGCGTCCCTTGAACGTTCGACCCCAACTCGCCTCCGTCCGCGCCCATTACGGCTATCCTTATCACCAATGGATGACTCAAGAATTCGACGAGTTGGGCTGGAAGCTGGTCCAAAAAAGTTTACTTCAAAAACGATTTCATGACGTGACTTTATTGATTGAGGGCCCCGATCAGCGCTTCGCCCTCATGAGCAAGCACAGCTATCCTCCGGGCGTATTCCGGTCCCCTTCGGGCGGCGTGGAACCGGGCGAGGAACTGGCCGCCGGGGCCCTCAGGGAAGCCCGGGAAGAAACGGGACTCAAGATCGACTTGCGGCGGTTTATCCACCAAATCACGCTCGATATTATCCATGCCGATGACATCGCCCGTTGGGATTCTTATATTTTTTACGCCACGACCAAGGACACCGAGTTAAACCCTACCGACAAAAAAGAAGTGCGGGAGGCCCAATGGGCAACCCGTTCCCAAATCGAGGGGATGGTGGACCGCCTTCGGGCTACAGGAAACGGTGGTTTGATTTATCGGGGCAGCCTGACCGAAGCCTCCCTTTGGGCCTTGGATAATCCTATCCGGATTCGCGAGGCAAAGGTTCAGGACATGCCGTCCATTTCCCGGTCGCTTACCGCCAATCTCTTGGATACTTCAAAAATGGAAGAAACCTTATGGTGGGTGGCCGAGGTGAATGGCCTTTGGGCCGGCACCTTGGGTATCACCGCTTTATCCGACTGCGTGGAACTGACCGGTCTTACGGTGGAGTCCGCTTATCAAACAAGAGGCTTGGGCCACACCATGGTGGAATATGCCTGCGACCAGTGGAACAATCCGGAACAGCGCAAGAAATTCGGTTCCGTCCGTAAAGTTTTTCTCAATGATAAGCTTTGGCTTTTGACGCCGAATCCCGCTTATTTTCTCCCGGTTAATTTTGTCCTGACTTCTAAAGAATTTCTGCCAGAAAGTCTGAAGCAACGCCTGATCGGCCCTCGAGCCCGTTGGTCCCCCATGCGGTACCAACTTTACAAACTTTAATCCGAAATTTTTATTTCCGCCAACGGGAAAACCAATGGGCGCCCAACCAGCTGGTGGCCAGCGTAAATATCGCCACCGGTAAAAGATGAGCCATCAACATATGTCCCGCCTGCCAATTGGGGCAATGCAACTGAATGGTCATACTGCTTAAAAGAAACGCGGAGGCCCCCGTCCAGGCCCCGGTCCACCCAGGATGAAAAGCCGCGTTGCGGGAAACAATCCATCCCAAAAATATCCACGGAAAGAAACCGATCAGAGAAACAGCGGAAAAACAGCCCCAACCATCCCGAAAGGCCGTCCAAGGGTTGAAGACATGGCCTCCCGAGGCGAAAAACAAAAAGGGCATCAGAAAAAGAAAAATCAGGATTAAGCTTAAAAAGATCCGGTAGCCTCGGGGTGTTTGCCGGCCGGGCACACTGGATGAAATAGCTTCCCAGGCGGCTAAAGCTGAGCCCAAAAAAGCCAAACCCAAAAAAGTCATCGACGGCATTTGATTCAAAACCGAACCTACCCCGGGCTGCAATTTCAGCATGGTCAAAATAAGACCCATGGTCCCCAGCGAAGCCAGCAGCCATAACCCCCATTGAACTCCGGCCTTTTGGATTTCAGGAGCGGGCTTGGTTTGTGCCAATAAATCATGAACCAGGTTCCGGTGGAACTGGGACATATCCTTGGTTTTTTTGGAAGAGACCGCTCGCATTAATTTTTTCCTTTTAATAATGCTTCCCGCAATTGGCGGTAGCCCCGGTGGGCCCTGACCTTCAACGCCGCCACTGAAACATTCAACTCCCGGGCCGCCTCTTCCAGGGTCAAGCCCCTCAATTTTAAAAGCTCAATCGCCTGCCGGTTCAACTCAGGCAAGGCTTTCAAGGCCTGGTCCAAATCGTCCCCCAAACTGCCGTCCATCTCGGTCGAGCCTTTTTCCGGCAGTTCCTCCACCGGGATTTCCCTTTCTACGAAACGGCGGTTTTTCGCGAGGGCATCTAGCATGGAATTTCGCGCCACCGTAAACAACCAGGGACCGAAGGGACGATTAGTTTCATAGCTATGCCGGGCTTTATGAAAGGTTAAAAGCACTTCTTGATAAACATCCGGGACGATTTCAGGGTTAAAGACCCGTCGGCGCACATATCCCAATAAAACCGGCCCCAGTTCGTTGAGCAGTTGCTCGTAAGCCTGGGTGTCGCCCGCCTGGACCTTGACCATCAATTGGGCCCAGGATTCCCATTGTTCCTGATTCCAGGGCTGGGACTTGGATGACTTTTTAGCGGCCGGCTTTGATTTCAAAAAAGCCCTTCTTTGGGTCTACGGAGTTTCATGGACAAAAGTTACTGGCGGATGCTTCATCGGCTTTATTTCTTCGCATTATATCTTTGGGGAACATTTTGAGCCGGAAAAATTCAGGATCAACCCAGCAAATCCAGCGCTTCTGGGACACTCATCAGTTTGCAAGTGTAGATCGGGGTATCCCGGACCGTGTATCTGGACCCTTCGGTTTCCCGCAAAGCCATCACCAAATCGAGAAAATCCTGGGGTTGGTCCGATTCAAAGGCCACGACAAAATCCTGGTCATCCAGCCCAAAAGAATAGGTGGTGTTCAGCTTCACCGACGGATAGAGGTTTCCAACCCGGATATGCTCATCCATCACCCTTTGGCGTTCTTCCTTGGAAAGCAGGTACCAATCGCGGGTCTTCACGAAGGGATAAACAAAGATATATTTTCCCCGGCCCGGCACGATGGAGGTCCGTCCGCCGTCTTGTCCCTCATGGGAATGCTTGTCAATGTAGATACTGCGCTTTGTCATGGCTAAATAGGAGGCGGGCTGGGTGAGATAGGGACCTAAGCCCGATTGGAATAGCCGAGAATCCATTCGCTGGAAACTGTCCAGATCGTAACTGATCCGCCAAAACATCAGGTCGACGCCGGCTTTGAACCCAACGGTGGAATAGGCCAGTAAAATGCCGTCTTTTCCAAAGGCTTTTACAGCTTTGACGAAAGATTTTTTTGCCGATTGACGGCGGGCCTTCGGCAATTTCCGAAAGTCTTCACTAACTTTATAGAAAGAAAAACTCACATATTGTCTTTTGGGCGCGTCGGCCATGGAACAACTCCGTTCAGGTAAGATTGGGGAAAGGCGGTATTTTAGAGCCGGACCTTCCAAAAAGCAAAACAACCGATAAGGTTACTGAGGCGGCAAAACCTCAATCTCAGCCACCGTGGCGAAATCGATGTGGGTCAAGGGATAGCGGTTCAAGGTCACCGGCAAAAAGTCGAGAGGAAAATCGTCGGAGGTCTCCGGCGCGTACTGCACCAAAAAGTCGTTTGCGGGTTGAGCCCCGAACTTTTCCAAGTTTTGGGAGCCGGCTCTCTCGTAAAAATCGGTTTTGAAGGATTCTTGGCCAATCCGGGGGGCTTCCCCGGGTTTTTGCAGTCCCACCATGACCCGGTAATGGCCCGGCGGGAAATCAGACGGCACAAAAAGCACTCGTTTTTCCTCATACCAATAATGGGGCCGCATTTGGGCAAAGGTCATCAAACCATAAAAACTCTCATGGACGTCATGCATCCATAGCAATCCCGCTTTCATCTGGTAAGACCCCTGAGCATCAACGAAATAAACCGCGATGAGTTGGGATTGATCGGCATAACTGGCGCCTTCTCTCATCCAATCATAAATCAAAGCCAGCCGTCCGCCCGCTTGAACCATCGGGGGTTCGGCGTCGACGTTCATCAATCCTAGCTTTCCCCAAAGAGCCAGGGGCAATGCCCCTGGGGAAACCCGGATCGCCGTCACGGCCGGTTCCCGGCAAACTTGTAGAAGCGACCCCATGGGTTTGAAATACCATTCGGGTGGAAATCCACTTAACTTTCGGGTCACGTAAAGGGGCCTCCCCTGAGTCAGACAATCCCGAATTTTCGAGCCAATCATGTCCGGACTATTCCGTCCCGGTTCCAGGATTTCGACGTCTTTTCGAAATTGAAAAGCCTGCTGGTATCCGATGACAGGGAAATACTCATTTTCTTCATTGGGAATATAAAGAGCGTTTGGCTCCATGCTTTCCAAAACGTTGCGAGCGTAATCCTGGGCTCCTCTTTCCTGCCGCCGGCCCCACTGGTGGCAGATCAACCCCAGTTGCGCCAAAATCCAAACCAAAAATAAAAGGTTCACCCAGGTCTTCCGGGGCAGAGTCTTGCGTCGGGGCTTCGGCGAAATAGCCGGCCATCCCCAATGCTCGATCCAGGTTAAGCCGGCCGCCGCGATTAGACCCCCAAAAACCCAGGGATAAAGAAATTGATGGGACTCAAAAGTGGGAAAAGGAATGGTAACCACAAACAAAGCTTCAATAAAGGCCCATCCCAGGCCCGCCCAGAAAAAAACAGGGATACGTAACCTCCATTGAAAAAGAGCGTAAAAACCTGCGGCCAAAAGCAAAACCCCCAAAGGGGTTAAATCGGTCCAAAGATGTCCGGCCAATTGACCCAAGATGGAGGCAACATTCGAAAACGAGATGGCCCCGACGAATTTTGAAAATTTAAGGGCTAAAACCTGCCGGAGCAGGTCGGGCCACCGCTCAATGGAAGCGAAGCTGATGCAGGGTTGAAGGGCTGAGCGAAGGGGCAAATAAAGTGCCGTGCTCCAGCCCAAAAGAAAAAAGGCTCCCATTTTAAAAATTTCTTGAACGGTTCTGGCGGAAGTCTTACGGGTTTCGAAAAGATACGCCAACGCCAAAAAAGGCAAGCCAAAAAATTGGGTTGGCCGAAAAACCACCGCCGCGCCTAAAACCAGGGCGATCGCCAGCCACTTGTTCCGGGTTTTCAAGGAAAGAAGCCACAAAAGGTTCAATATTAAAAACAGGTGCAGGGTGTAAACCACAACTACCAGCGAGTAACGCCACCAGGGGAGGCTGAGACTCCAGACAACCGTTAAGCCCGTCATCCAAAGTTGAAGCGCGGGAGCGAGAGGATTCTGGGGGTGGGGAGAAAGGCTTCGGGATAGCTGGCAGGCCAGCATAAAAAATAAAGCGGAAGCCCCGGCGGAACAAAAAACCGAAAGCAGGCCTAATCGAAAAGCCGCCGTGCCCCAGGGCCAAAATAAAAATAGCTTTCCTAATAAATGATAAAGCACCTGCCCCGAAGGGTGGGAGATGCCCAGCCCGATGGTGGCGGCGATGAATTCGCCCGAATCGTACCAGCCGATATAAGGGGAAACGAGAACCGCGTTGAGAAGAAATAAACCGCCAGCGATGAGAAAGGCCGTCTTCCATCCTGTCAAAATCGCGGAAAAGGGCGTGGTCGAATCGCGTTTTCCGACCAAGATCACGCGCCGCCTTTCAACCGCCGAACCTGCTCTTCCACCAGGGGAATCTTATCCAGCAGGTTGACCGATTGCAGTTTGGTTTCCACATCCTGATAAACCTGAACAGCGTCGGCCTTATGGCCAATAGCTTCCAGGGCCCGGGCCTTGAGCAGGTAGGCTTCCAGAAAATACTGGTCCAGAGCGATGGCCTTGTCGGCCACCGGAATAGCCTCCACCGGTTTTCCCTGGGCCATTAAAATTTTTCCCTCTTCCAAATAATTGGTGGGAAGGTTGGGCAGCTTCTGGGTCAATTGGGCTTGGAGGTCCAGCGCCTGATCGTACCGTCTCTGGATCTCCATCAACTCGACCTGGTTTTCTTGGGGCGTCACCGAGTGGGGAGAAAAGCGCACCGCCCGGTTGAAATCATCCTCCGCCTGGTGGAAATAAGCGGTTTTCACGGCGTTATTTTTGGCCTGCTGCGCCCGCGTGATGGCGATGTCGCCCAGCGAATTCCAGGCGCCCATGAGGTCGGGCTGGAGAATCGTGCTCTTTTGTAGGAAGGCTTCGGCCGAATCCCATTGGCCCTGGGCTTGAGCTTGTTCACCCTGGAAATAATTCCATTGAGCGAAGGTGTCGCGCCAAACCCCGAACCCTAATATCCAAACGAGGAAAAAAGCCGTCAAAAGACCCACACCCCGGAAGGCGGTCCATGAAAAATCAAGGTTGATTTCCACTCCACTGGCCCGCTCATTCCTGAGGGCGAAAGTCAGGTATCCTAAGACCACCAAAAGGATGGACCATTCGTGGTAGGTAAAATCGACCAAGTTATGGATGCCCGTATAAACCAAAACCAAAAGCGATATTTCAGCGGCCCGCAGCGGCGGGGCCAGCGTCCGGAAAGGGGGGTTGCGGCGGGCCAGATTCCAAAGATTCCAAAAAACCACCGCCAGGAAAACCAGGACCAATCCGAGGGCCGGCCAACCGCATTCGGACGCCACCTGTAAAAATTCATCATGGGCGAAACCGGTGGTAGTATTCCATAGGTCGGGGGAGCGGTAATAGGGGTAGATTGTCTCAAAGGTTCCCGGCCCAAACCCGAAGACCGGCTGGTCCGAGGCCATTTGAAAAGCGCTGGCCCAAATATAGGGCCGCCAACTAGCCCGGGGGTCAATCTTGTCCCCCTCGAAAAGCCTTTCCACCATGAAAGCCACCGACAAAACCATAATCAGGATAGCCGCGGCAAAAACGAACCATTGCTTGGTTTGAAACCGGCGGAGCCGGTCCTCAATCTCGGCGTAATGAAAAACAATATAAAGAATGGCGGCCGCGCCCAAGGCCAAAAAAGCGCCCCGGCTTCGGGTGCTTCCCCAAGCCGCAAATACAAATAGGAAGAACCCGATCGTCCAGGGAGAGCTTTTATGCATGATGCGGAGCATTAAAATAATCAGCGCGATGCCTAAGAAACTGGCCGTTCCATTGACGTTCGGAAAGGGCCCGGCTTGGGCCTCAAAGTGATGAAATAAGCCCTCAATTAGCACCCAAAGGGACACCACACCCGCTAAGGTTAAGACAACCCCCTCAAACCATGAAAAAAGATTGGGCCAGCGGCTCCAAATCCGTCGAAGAGCGAACCACCAAACCACGATCGCTAGAAAACTTTTAAAAGCGCCGAAGCTCTGGAATTTTTCGGTGGAATTCCAAGCCGATAACATCACCCATGCCAAGCCTAAGAGAAGCAGGATATCCAGAAAGTCAAAATGAACAGAGACCGTTTCGGATTCGGGAAAAAAACTTTGATAAACCACCATCAAAAAAACCAACAGGGCCGACCAGCGGACCACCATATCCAGCGTCAGCCAAACCGGAACCGGAGTGATGGGAACGATCGTGGAAAAGGCCAAACTTCCAAGGAAAAACAAACCGACTAAACGGCCTTCCCAGGAAAAACCTGATTTTTTGCGGAAAATCACGATGATGAACTCCGATTAAAAAGATAACTAAATCATACACCTTTTAAACATGTGTATTCCTGGATTTTCAGCGGTCTCGCGAAAGGTAAGTTTTTTCAACTTCTTGGAGCATCGTTTGAATCCGAAAAGTTCCTATTAACGCTCGTTGTCCCGCCTGACCCATTTTCCGCCCCAGGGCCGGGTTCGAAAGTATTTTGAGCAGACTTTCAACCATGAACCCAATGTCTTGGGCCGGGGCTAAAAACCCGGTCACCGCGTTTTTCACCGCTTCCGGCGTTCCGTTAACCGCGGTGGCCACCACCGGCTTCTTCGCCGCCATGGCCTGGAGCACGACCCGGGGAAGCCCCTCATGCCGGGAAGCTAACAGCATCACGTCAGAGGCGGCCAATAGCCGGTCCACATCCTGCCGCCAGCCCAAGAGTTTGAAATTGGATTCCAGACTCCATTGGGCGATCTTCGCTTCGACCTTCGCCCGAAAAAGGCCGTCTCCCGCCCAAAGGAATAAGACCCCCGGCATTTTCTTTGTCAGTTGTGCCGCTATATTCACCACATCCATCGGGGATTTTTGTTTTTTAAAATTGGAAAGAATCAATACACAAGGACGGTTTTCGGGGTTGAGTTCCCGCTTGGCCCAGCGGCTTTGGGCCTGGGATAAAGCGTAAGATTTGGGGTCGATGCCGCTGTGGATAACCTGGTATTGTTCTTTCCGGCCGATACGGGCTTCCAAGCCTTCCCTTTGATTGTCCGCGCTGACCGCGATGAGAACATCGGTCAAACCCGCCACCCAACGCTCCAGAGCCTGATAGATCCAACGGGTCAGAAAAAATTGGCCGGGATAGAATCCCCATCCGTGAACCGTGTGAATGATCCGGGGAACTCCGGCCCGGCGGGCCGCCCAGCGGCCCAAAATGCCCGCCTTGGAGCTATGGGTGTGAACAACATCCACTTTTTCGTCTTTTAGAATTTCAGCGATTTTTCGGGCGGCCTGCCAGTCCCACCAGGGGCGGATGGGATGTTTCAATTCGGGCAAAAAATAAGTTTTAAAGTTTTTGACGCGTCGGGCGTCTTCGTCGAGTAATCCGCCCGGTCCAGTCAGTAAAAGCACCTCAAACTTCCGTCGGTCATGATGGGTACAGCAATAAAGGGTGTTTTGCTGCGCTCCGCCCAACTCCAACCGGGTAATAATATGGGCGACCTTGAGGCGGCGTTTCATTAAGAACCGGCGGATTCGGGTTCGGCCTTAGTTGACTCGGCAGCGGCTTGTTTCGCCGCTTTTTTAGCGGCCTTTTTAGCGGCCTTCTCGTCTGCCTTAAATTCTGCTAAAGCGGCCTCATCCACTTCCGTGATCGGCTGGACGTTGGCCTTGATGGCGCTTTCCTCTTCCTCAGTTTGAACGAATTGCTTCATCCATTCCCATTGGCGAGCCAGACCTTCCTTCAGGCCAACACGGGGCTTGAAACCAAAAAGTCTTTCCAGCTTGGCCGTGTCAGCCCGGGTGCTGAGAACGTCGCCCTTCTGGCGTTCAAGAAAAGTTTTCGCGCAGGTCATCCCGCTGACTTCTTCCAAAATACCCACCGCCTCGAGTAGGGTCGCGGGCGATCCTCCTCCCACATTAATCACTTGGCCCGTCACGTCCGCCGCGAGGGCGGCGTTCACGACTTCCACCACATCCTCCACATAGGTATAGTCCCTGATTTGTTTTCCGTCGCCATAAATGGAAATGGCCGCTTCCCGCAGCAGACTGAGGCCGAACCGGTGAAAAGCCATATCGGACCTTTGACCCGGTCCATAGACCGAGAAAAACCGGAGGGAAACCGTGGGCATCTTATATTCCGAATGATAAAGCTGGCAGAGATGTTCAGCGGCCAATTTGGTGACGCCGTAAGGGCTCCGGGGTTGGACCCTCATGTCCTCGCTTAAAACTTCGCCCACATCCCCATAAACCGAGGAGGACGAGGCGTAGACAAACCGTTTAAGTTTACTTCCCTTGAATTCCTCCAAAAGTCTTTGGGTGGCTTGGATATTATTGGCCACATAGCGGTTGAAGGACGAACCCCAGGAGCCCCGGACTCCCGGCTGGCCAGCCAGATGGACAACAGCCTCGGTGCCCTTTTGAACCTTCACGAGGGCCATCGTGGTGAGGTTATCTTCGATAAATTTGAAGTTGGGGTGCAGCAAAATAGGAAGCAGATTTTTTTCTTTGTGCGCGCGCGAATAATAGGTGTCGAAGTCATCGACTCCGGTGACTTCATGTCCCTCTTTTAAAAGCCGGGCCACCACATGGGAACCGATAAAACCTGCCGCGCCTGTGACGAGTATCTTCATGAAAAGGGTTTCTCCTTGTGAATTTCTAAGTTTAGAAAGAAACTTCTCTCAAAACCAATGCCCTCAAATACTCGGTTTCCGGCACCGAAAGGAGGATCGGATGATCCAAAGGCTGGGTGAGCCGTTCGGTTAACTGAAAAGAACGGCCCGATTGCTCCACCGCTTCCCGGGCCACCCCTTCTAAAAGGGTCCAAGAAAAGTGATGGGAACAGGTGGCGACGATCACGAAGCCTCCCGGCGTCAAAAGGTCGATGGAATGGGAAAGCATCCGCTTGAGGGCGTTTCGGCCCTCGGGCAGGTCATGAACGTTCTTGGCCAGGGGCGGCGGATCCAGAAAAACACCGTCGAATTCCAGCCCTTGCTTTTTCCATTCCCGCATAGCCTTAAAGGTATCGGCTTTTTCAAATCGTATTTTTGTTTCCACGCCGTTCAACTTGGCGTTCTCGGCGGCGTCATCCAGCGCCGTTTGGGAAGAATCCGCGGCTAAAACCTCCGCCGCTCCGCCCAGGGCGGCCCGCACGGAAGCGAACCCGGTATAGCAAAAAGCGTCGAGGATTTTCTTACCCCGGCTCAGCTCAAAAAGCCGGGTTCGGGCTTCCCGGATATCCAAATAACATCCGGTCTTCTGTCCAGCGTCCGGGTGCGTCAAAAAACGGGCGGTCCCCTCTTTTAATTCCAAGGGCAAAGGTTTGGGGTCGGTCAGCCATCCCTGATGTTCTTCCATGCCTTCCTTGGCGCAGATTTCCCCGACCGTCTTCTCATAGACAAAGGGGTAGCCGTTTTTTTGAAGGGTTTGGGTGACGATTGGCAGAAAATTTTTCAACCCGGCACTAAAGCAGGATAAAACCACCGCGTCCCCAAAGGCGTCGGCGATAAGCCCCGGCAGTCCGTCGGCCTCCCCGAAAATCAGCCGCAGGCCGTTGGTGTGATAGCGGTCCTGAAGCGTTTGGCGGGCCTTCAGGGCGGCTTCGACCCGGTGGGCGATAAAGGCATCGTCAATATCCTGTTCAAATCCGTAAGTTAAAAGCCGGACCATGATCTTGGAAACCGGATTGGCCAGGCCCCGGCCCACGGGAGCGCCTTGGGCGGTCAGGACTTCCACCAAACATCCGGGGGTCAAATGTTTGGGGGTTCCTTCCACCTCATTGGCGAAAACCCAGGGATGGCCGGCCAAAAGACGGTCCTCTTCCTTGGGCTTTAACTTAATTCGAATATAAGAGAGCATGAAAAACTTCCTGAACTTTTATTTTAATGGAAAGGAACAAGTGAAAAACGAGGGTCGGCTCGCGGTCCGCTTAAAACTTCAAGGATACAACCGAAACCGTGGGATGAAAGGCTTGTCTGGTTTTTAGGGCCACCGGATCCTGCGCCCAAGCCATCCGATACTTGACTTCGGGAATCGATGTTTCTTTAAATTCATAATCCGTCGGCATGATCAGGGCACCCACCGCCACCCCCAGGCAAAGGCCCAAAGCTCCCCCGATAAAAAGGTTCTCGGTTTGTTGGCTCGGGTCATTCGTCAGGCCGTAAGCCGTGACCAGCCCCGCGCCCAGCCCCACCACCGCGGAAGTCACAATAATCAGGCCTTTTTTGCCGTTATTGACCGAAGGACCGTGATCCTGATTTTCCAGCCCTTTGTAACCATTTTCTTTATTGTCCCGGTCTAAATCGTTGATCCAATCAAAAAGAAAAAAACCGGTGGGGCGGTTCACCCTTTCCTTCGGATCGCTCAAATCACTGTCATCTTCCCAATAAAGCGCGTAAGCCTTGGAAACGAAATGAGGAACCATCAAACCCGCCAACTGGAAAAGCAGGGTAAAACATAAGGTGATTTTGAGGAACTTGGAGGACATGGCAAAAATTATACCTTGATTTGAGGGCTTGAAAAGCAAAAAACCTGGCTCTGTTTGAAGCAGGTGAAAAGAAATGTTTACCGGAATTCAGGCCTTTGGATCACCCCGCCGCCCACAACAATATCCCCATCATAAAAAACTGTGGATTGGCCGGGTGTCACCGCGCGAGCCGGATCTTTCAAGACTACCCGAACCTTTTTCGGCCCATCGGGATATAGGACCGCCGGTTGTTCTATCGAACGGTAGCGGATTTTCGCAAGCACTTCCTTTGGCTCGGTGATCGGCTCCCAGGCCACCCAGTTCATTTCAGCCACCGTGAATTCTTTCACAAAAGTGTCCTGGTCCCGGCCCACCACCACGGTGGCCGTATCCGGGTGAAGCTCCACCACGAAATAGGGCCCGCCCGAAAGCGACAAGCCTTTTCGCTGACCGATAGTGTAACCGGCGATCCCCTCGTGCTGGCCCAGCACATGGCCTTGCGTATCGACAATATTACCGGGCACGAAAGCACGGGGCCGATGGATCTTCACGAAATCACGGTAACTACCCTGGGTCACGAAACAAATATCCATGCTCTCGGGTTTTTCAGCGGTATTTAATCCCATGCGTCGAGCATCCAAACGCACGGTTTCTTTTTGATATTCACCTAAAGGAAAAAGCAAATGCGACAACAGCTTTTGGGTTAATTTATAAAGAACATAACTCTGGTCTTTGTCCGGGTCCGCGGCTTTGCGGATGCGGTAGCGCCCGGTGACCGGGTCTTGATCCAATTTAGCGTAATGGCCCGTCGCCAGTTTTTCACAGCCGAGCCCTAAGGCCTGCTGAAGCAAGAGAGGAAGCTTGGCGAACCGGTTGCATTCCACGCAAGGATTGGGGGTGAGCCCTTGCTCATATTCATCCAGAAATCGGTCCACCACATTGGCCCGGAACACGTCCAGCCCCTCATTCACATAGTGGGCCGCGCCGAGCTTCAAAGCCACGGTTCGGGCGTCCTGGATATCCTCAACAGAACAGCAGCGCTGGCCCTTAGGCTCCACCGTCTTCACGCTCACCGCACCGTTCTCGCCGGGGGTGATTTCGCAAGGTAAAATTTTCAGGGTCAATCCCATGACCTCGTGCCCTTGTTCTTTTAAAAGCCCCAAAGCCACGCTGGAATCCACTCCCCCGCTCATCGCAACACCGATTTTCATGCTTTAACTCCGCATCCAAATCTATTTTCACCACCAAGACGCCAAGACACCAAGGAAACCTTTAAACAATAATATATTTTAAAAATCTTTCGCCTTTCTCGGCGCCTTCGTGTCTTGGTGGTGAATGCTTATTTCTTCGTTATGTCTTTTAAGGCCTTCAAAGCCTTTTCGATTTCCGCTGGCTTGTTGTAATACCCAAAACTGAACCTTACTGTCCCGATAGGATAAGTCCCGATGGTGCGGTGGGCCAGGGGGGCGCAATGGAGCCCGACCCGTGTCAGGATGCCGTATTTTTCATCTAGTTCATAGCCGACTTCGGAGGGGTCCTTGCCTTCCACATTGAGTGATACGACCGCCACCCGGCCGTCGGTCCCCTCCCCGGGCAAACCGTAAAGTTTCAGGCCCTTGATATTCTGGGCCTCTTTTAAAAACTGGGCCGTGAGCGCCTCTTCTTTTTTGCGGACAGCGGTGACGCTGGTCTTCAATAGAAACTCCACTCCCGCTTTCAAGCCCGCCAATCCCCAATAATTCTGGGTCCCGCTTTCGAATTTATCCGGCCATTGGGCTGGCTGTTCTTCTTTGTCACTATTGGATCCGGTTCCACCCTCTATCAAAGATTCCAAATTCCATTTGGGCGAGACAATCAATCCTCCCGTTCCCGGCGGCCCCATCAGCCCTTTGTGGCCTGTAAAGGCCAAAAAATCGATTTTCATTTCTCCCATATCAATAGGAACGCAACCCGCCGTTTGGGCCGTATCCACCAGAAAAGCGATCCCTTTTCGGGCGCAAAGGGCCCCGACTTCCGCCACCGGGGTTAAATTGCCCGTCACGTTAGAGGCATGGGTCAGGCAAACCAGCTTGGTATTGGGTTTAAGCGCCTTTTCAAAATCATAAGGATTCAACCGGCCGTGGGCGTTGGCGGCCACGATCGTGTACTCGACACCCCGGGCGGCTTTGAGTTTGTTCAAAGGGCGGATGACCGCGTTATGTTCCAGGCCGGATAAAACCACATGGTCGCCCGCCTTGAGGAAACCCTTCAAGGCGGTGTTGATCGCCTCCGTCACGTTCTTCATGAAAAGAATCCGATCCGATCGGGTGACGTGAAACAGGCGGGCCAAGGCCGCCCGGGTTCCGTAAATCATGCCGTTGGCGGCGATACCCGGCCGGTAGGCCCCGCGCCCGTGAGAGACGCCCACGCTATTCGCGTATTCCACCACCGCCTTTAAAACCTGGGGCGGTTTTTGCCGGCTGGTAGCGGCGCAATCCAGATAAATTTCTTTTCGCGTTTGTTTTTTCATGAGGTTCTTATTCTAACAGGCCGGGGACCCGGATTGACAGTAACCCTTCCTCAAAACCGACAAGGGGCTCAAACTCCGGGCCCCTTGTTTAACGAATATATTAGAAGTCATTTCAAAACCTCTTTACCACCATATCGACCTTCCAAAATGTATTCTAAAAAGTTCGACATAGTACCGATTTCTATAAATTTCATTAATGAAAATCGGCACAAAACACTAAGGCACCAAGGAAGGCGAAAACGAAGATTTTGATTAAAAAATGAAAAGATTTTCTTGGAGTCTTGGTGCCTTGGTGGTGAAAATTGTCTTATGTTTGGGGTTTTGAAACAGGTTCCTAAACAATAAAAACGGGTTTATTCTTTGGCCGCCTTGGGCATATCCACCACTTTACCCGACTCTTTCATTTGGCAATTGCCCTCGAAGAAAGCGCCGTCCTCAATTGAAATATTGGGAGCGGTCATATCCCCTTCCACATGGGCGATGCTTTGAACTTCTAATTTTTGATGCGCCGTAATATTGCCCTTCACTTTTCCACTGACCATCACCGTCTTGGCCGAGATGTTCCCGCGGATCAGTCCTTTGGGCCCGACGATGACCCCGTCCTCGCTCACCACGTTGCCGTAAATTTCGCCGTCGATCCGGATGCTGTGTTTGGAGTTAAAGCTTCCCCGAAGACTGGCGTCGGCGCCGACAATGGTGTCCACTTCCCCCATTCCCTTCGAAGTGGCTCCAAACGCGAATAGTCCCATCGGACGCTCCTGAATCTAAAAGTTCAATCGATCTTGGGCAGGTATTTCATCGGGTCCACCGGCACCCCGTGAATCCGGACTTCATAATGACAGTGGCTGCCTGTGCTCATGCCGGTGGAACCCATGTAACCGATCACCTGGCCCCGGGTGACTTGATCCCCGACCTTCACATCGACCCGGTTGCAATGGCCATATCGGGTGCTGAATCCATAACCATGCTCAATGACGACGACCCGGCCGTATCCCGCTTCCCATCCGGCGTAGGTCACCAATCCGTCCGCCGTGGCGTGAATGGGGGTGTTGGCCTCATTGGCGATATCCACACCCATATGCCGGCCCGGCTCCCCGGTGAGCGGGTTCATGCGCTTGCCGAATCCTGAGGTCACCCAGCCCCTCACCGGCCAGATCGAGGGAGTGGCGGCTAAAATGGACTGTTGTTTATCCAGGAAAAAACTAATTTGTTGAAAACTGGCTTCCTGTTGGTTGGCTTCCTGATTGGTGGTTTTCAAGCTGTCTTGGATTTTGGTCAGGAGCTGTTCGTTGTTTTCTTCGAGAAGTTTCGAGAACTTGGTGGAATCTTCCTCTGTGGGCCCGCCCATCCCGTTGTACTCCAGGACCGTTTTCCGGTCACCCAGATTTAGAAGCTTGCGGAATTTAGTATCGACCCCCGCCATTTGGGATAACAACTGCTGGTTATTCTGCAATTCGCTGCCGATGGCTTCCATGCTGGACTTTAACCGCTGATCGTTGGCCTGCTCCAAGTGATAATTAACGTCCTGCCCGACTACGAAGACGGCCCAGGCGAGTATTCCCGCGAACGCCAATAGTCCCGAATGAATCATGAATAAATGGGTTTTGACGTGAACGGATTTTTGTCCGTCATGGGGAATAATCATCAAGGTGATTTTTTTCTTAAAGTAGGACCGAATCGGGTGAGGCATGGAAATGGGAATGGCTCCTAAAAAGGGTTAACCTCTCTTAAACAACATAAATGGCAATAAAAAGCCTGTCAACGACATACCCGCTCTGCGTCAGGTAAAGGATATCAGAATTTGTTGGGTCCGTTAGCCGATCTTTTGCCCGCCTGACTGGATGAAGCAGTAGGCCTTCTTAAAGAGGATTTCTTTGTCATAGTCCATCGGGATGACGTGATCCGAACGGTCAAGATAAAGCAAGTGTTTTACTTTGGAACCCAAGCCCTGGTAGATCAGGTTCCCATTGGGGGGCGGTACCATCGAATCCTTGCGGCCCTGCACCACCAAAGCGGGGGCGGTGATATAAGGCAGATCGTCTTCCACATGCCGCATGAGCTTTTTAAGCTCATAGAGGCTTTTGGTGTTCACATAAGGATAGGTGTCATGTTTCGGAGCGGAAGGGTCCGAAATGCCTCCGGCCAAATTGGAAGTTCTTTTTTGTAAAAACCGGAAAACCCCGATTCCATTGAAACGGAAGTCAAAAATACGGATGAGTCCCGCCATGGAAATAACGCCGGCCACGGGATAATGGGAAGCCAAGTGCAGGGCCTGATCCGCTCCCATAGAAAGTCCGCCGAGATAAATCTTGGAGCAGCGTTTTTTTAAAATCTCCAAGCCTTCCCGGGCGCTTTGGGCCCAATCCTGCCAACGAGTTTTAACCAAGTCTTCGGGCGAGGTGCCGTGTCCCGCCAGCCAGGGGCCGAGGGTGGAAATACCCTTGGCGGCGAGATAATCCCCCAGAGGTTTCACTTCCGACGGGGTGCCGGTCAAGCCGTGGATCAGGAGAATTCCCGTTTTTCCTTTGCGTGCTTCAAATCCGATTCGCATGGCGGCCTCCCGCTTCTTTTGTCTATTGTACCGCCCTTAGAAAAAGAGGGGTTTATTTTGAATTATGAATATATCTGTGTCGATCTTCTTAAAAAGACTTTTAAGGATGGCTGGGATGGGAATCAATTTGTTGTATTTGCTGAATGGCTGAAATAATTTCGTTGTCCGTGGGCCGGTCGACCGGGCTGGTTCCCACATACTTGAAGCGGATGACATGATGGGGGTCGAGAATCACCACCGTCGGACGGGCGATATCGTAAACGCCGTGTCCATTCGGATGGCGGATGCCGTAGGCGTCGATTAATTTTAAAGAAGTATCCGAAAGGAGCGGAAAGGGAAATCGCCACTGATCATTAAAGGCCGCCGAATCCTCGATCGAATCCACGCTGATGGCGGCCAAAGCCGTATGCAGCGGGGCGAAGCTGGCGAAATCCTGTTTCAAATTCAGCAGTTGATTGAGGCAGGCGTTGCACCAGTGCCCCCGATAAAAAACGAGGACTAGGTACCAGCCGGGCTGGGCGTCGGAAAGTTTCACGAAATGCCCCGTACTGTCCGGCAGCGAGAAGTCCGGTGCTTGATCGCCCAACCCCGCCGCCCCGGCTTTGTAGGCGGTCACCGAACCTTGATTACTACACCCAGCGGAAATCAATAAACTCACGGCGAGAGCGCTGGTCAAAAAGAAACGGGTCTTCAGGTTTAATAGGCTCATGAACCATTCATCCTAGTGGTTAAGTAAATGGGAACCGATGATTCGACGGGTCCATCTTATCTTTTTTTATGCCGTTGACAAACCCCGAATCGCTTCCTAATAATGTTTCCTGTTTTTCACCTGAAGCGAAAAAGGTTTGGGCCGCATGAGCGCTTTTCGACAATTCTCATTCACTCTAGCCCTTCTCTGCCTGTCCACCTTCACTCCTCTTTTGATCGCCGAGGGCTTTCATCATCACGCGGACCTAAAAAGCCATGACGATTGTTCCCTCTGTAACTGGCAGCAAAACAATTCCCAAGCGCCTTCCTCCCCCCTGCCGCCCGTTCTTTTTTTTACTTTTCTGGTTTTTCGTTTGTTCGTTTTACAGCCGGTCTTTTTTTCTTACCTTTTCATTTCGCCTTTCGGTCGTTCTCCTCCAGCCGCCTCCATCGCCTGAAACAACCGCTTGAGTTCTGTCGGCTCCCTGTCTTCTTTCTAAAGAATCCATAGCTTTTAAAAACCCGCCGGCTCCTCAAGCTGTCTTTCATCATTTTCCATTTTCACTGTTTCAGACCCAAACCCTTTAAACCAATTCAAACTATTTCCTTTTGGAGGATTGATCCAATGTTTCGAAAACTTTTAACCATGACTTTCTGTAGTCTCCTGTTTTTCGTTGCCATGCCGCAAAAGTCACGCGCCACGGTGGACGGTTCCCTTTCCGGCACCGTCTTGGATGACAAAGGTGTCGCCGTTCCCAACGCGAAGGTGACGATCACGGGGAATGGAATAGAGAAGGATACCCTTTCCTCAGCGACGGGAACCTTCCAGGCATTCCCCTTAACGCTCGGAAATTATCAAGTGAATGTCCAGGCCGACGGGTTCAGCCCCTACCAAGGGACCGTCGCCGTATCCAGTGACAATTCCCCCTTGGCGGTTCAATTATCGCCGGTGGGAGAAATGCAAATCACGGTGAGGGCCAAGCAGCTGGTCGCGCCCGCCCCCGACAGTAGCCGGGCGCTGAATAAAGACGACATCGCCCAACTCCCGGGAGGTTCCACGACGAATCTACCGAAGCTTCTCTATACCACTACCGCCGGATTTGTGGAGGGGGACTTTGGCCAGGTCTTTACCCGGGGCAACCACGCCAATTTGCAGTACCAGATTGACGGCATCCAGCTGCCCGATTCGGTCGGCGGCTCTTTCGGAGAAGCCTTCACTCCGGTCAATATCGACCATATGGAAATCCTGACCGGCGGCCTCCAGCCTGAATTTGGAACCCGCATGGCGGGCGTGGTGAACATCGTGACCAAGTCGGGCACCACCACTCCCGGCGGCGAGATCGGGCTCAGCTATGGGTCCTATAACCAGACCGCCGATTACGCCAGCTACGGCGGCTCCGATGCCACAGGGGCCTTCCATTATTACCTCTCGGCCAATTCCTTTTCCACCGACCGCGGGCTGGATACCCCGGCCCCCGCCAATATCAACGCCGACCAGAACGGCGGGAGCGAACAGGCCGTCCATGACAAAAGTTACGGCACGGACGCCTTCCTGAAGCTCGACTGGGTGGCGGACAACGCCAATAAGTTTGACCTGATCGCCTTCAGCGAGGACAAGTTCTTCCAAATCCCGGACTACGACAGTTCCTTTGATCCGGGAGGGGCGAACTTCCAGTACTTCCTCAACGGGGGTGATATTTACGGGAACGTAGTCAATTACGTCCCCTCCACCACCAACGACACGCAGGCCGAGGCCAACAAGTACATTGAACTGGCCTGGAGGCATACCTTTGGCGACGATTCTTTCCTTCAGATCGCTCCCTATTGGAAGGAATCCAACATTACCTTCACCAACGATCCGCAGGACGACCTGGCGGCGGCCTATAACACCCAAATTCAGGATCAGAACTCGGGGACGCCGTTCAGTATTTCGTCTTTCTCCGAAGACCGTACCAGCGACAATTACGGGACGCAGGCGGATTACACCTGGCACGCGGACGCCAACAACCTGGTCAAGATCGGCGGGCAGGCCCTCTTGACGCAGTCATCCGGCCCTGTTTCGGTCATCGAGGCCAATTTCGACGGGACTCCGGGAGACCCGGTTACGGTCAACAGCAGCGGGGACGACTCCACCGATGTCGGCTACCAGGAAGGCATTTACGCCCAGGATGAGATCAGTTTCTCCAAATGGCTGGTGTTGAGCGGAGGAGTGCGTTTTGACGCTATTCAATTCACTTTTCCAGGAGCCACTTCCAACGACAACATGCTGGAACCCCGGGTCGGCCTCAGCTTTCTCCCCACTGAAGGCACCAAGCTCCATTTCTTTTACGGCAAAATGTTCATGCCGGCCCCCCCGGAAGATCTTCGGGATACCTTTGTCAACTTGGGTGTGGGGAATACTTTGGCGCCCTATGACCTGAAGGCCGAGAAAGACGACTATTTCGAAACCGGCATCGCCCAGCAGGTGGGAAACCAATTGTTTACGTTGAACGCCTATTACAAATACGCGTTGAACATGCTGGATGAAAATCAGCTCTTGAACACGGCCATCGCCCAGCCCTTCAACTTCGCCTCGGGTTACGCCTATGGGGTGGAATTCTCCGCGCGCGGGGACTTGGCCAAGGATTGGACCGATTTCGCCAATTATTCCTATGAAATCGCCAAGGGCCAGGGGATCAGCGGCGGCATCTTCGCCTTTCCTCCGGGCAC
>Ga0206852_1052_pt1 | contig 31553 bp, 27 predicted proteins | sample Alteio_BWOrgCont_14_FD_152849 | JGI IMG/M metagenome (GOLD analysis project Ga0206852, IMG submission 152849) | Enriched cells from forest soil in Barre Woods Harvard Forest LTER site, Petersham, Massachusetts, United States -... | ecosystem: Environmental > Terrestrial > Soil > Temperate forest >... | reverse complement strand
CTGTGATATCCATTATACTCGCCACGGGGATAGGGGCTCTTTATGCGTATCAATCCTATAAAGAAAGCACTTCAGCCCTCCATGAACATCAGAAAACTTTTGAACACCCTTCCCAAGGTGGTTCGCTGAAAGAGCTCATACAGCAGATCAATAAATTTTATCAAGTTGTTTTAAGGAAACGAGAGGAATTGGCTCGATTGGAAACGAGTGATCCTAAACAACCCAAATTCAGCTTTGCTGCGGCCGTGGATAGGACTGACTTCCTCTTAAGGGGGCGCCTTCTTCCCAAAAATCGTTGGGGAAAATTCAAAAGGATGGTCAGCGATGTCTGGGCTAAAACACTTATTTTCGTGGGCGGTGCTGAATCCGGCTCCTATCTATTCCGAGTTATTTTTGGCGCAGTGAGCAGCTTGCTGGGCATTAGCTTGCTGGGCAACCCACCACTCATCATCGCTATAGCAGTCGCTGTCGCCTGTGTGGGCTTGGGCTTTGGCATCACAGCCCTCTGTCATCGCTGGGGCGAAAAAACCCTAGCCAAAGAAAGAGCCTCTTTAGAGCAGCTGCCTTTAATTATCACAGGATTGAATACCGAATACGCTGTCTTAACGAAACTGATAAACGAAAGGAAACCTCGCGTTTCAACTGCTGACATAAGGGTGGTTTTAATAGCTGAATCTTCGCCTGGGCCTGCAACAGCTCAGCAGAAAGCTTTGGGAGAGAGTGATCGCGAAAATGAGGGAGAGGGGGAGAGTCCACATCATAAATAAAACCCCTCAGCACAAAGCATAGGGGTTTTGCACTTAACCTCAAAAAAGGTGGCCTTTGACCACCTTTTTTATTAGTTCACTTTTCTACGTAAGCCGTAGATCAAATAAATCATAATGAACAAAGCTACTAAATTGATGCCGAAAGCAAAGGGCACATCAGGTCGCATAAAGCCTAAAGAGAAGCTGTTACCCAATAAAAACTTAATGCTAGGCCCAAATTCGCTCATTAAGACCGAGAGGCTGATGGCAGAAAAAAAGTTATAGATAACGAAGGTAGAAGCAAGCAGTGGTATTTGCAAAGCCTGAGAAAAAATAGACCAGGTGTAACCCCGTCTTCTCTCTTTCCACAATTCCACACCCGCGTATAAACAAACGGCGTATAACACAGCAAAACCCAAGCAAATAGCAATATAAGCCGCTATCTCACCGGGAGTACCTTGAGTCGTATCCATTTTGAACAAAGGCCACACACCCATCACAACCCCGATCACCCCACCGATAATCTCAAAAGCTGCGACTAACTTATTTATTTTATGAATCATGACAACCTTCCTTATGTTGAGCTAAAAACAGGGAAATTGTACCACAGAGCAATTCCCTGTGGGAATTGCTAACTACGGTATTTTTAACGAGTACACGAAGGCTGAAAATTACTTTATAAGGAGAGTCCATCACAGGAGGCACCCATGCAACAACAAGGTTTTAGCTTAATAGAACTCATGGTCGTAATTGCCATCATTGGCATCTTGGTGGCGGTTGCTATGCCGTCTTATCAAAACTATACGCGGCGCGCTCATTACACCGAAATTGTACAAGCAGCGGCTCCCTACAAAATGGGTGTAGAAGAATGCTATCAAACAACGGGGGATTTAAGCGAATGCAACGCCGGCATACAAAGTATTCCAGCAGCTATAAATTCAGGACCAGGACTTGTAGACAGCATAGAGGTTAAAGCCGGAGAAATTCGTATTACACCCCACGAAAAAGAAGGCATTAAGGCAGAAGACACCTACCTATTAAGCCCTGAAATTAACGCTGAAAGCCTACAGTGGAAGAGTCACGGAGGTGGGGTGGATTCAGGTTATGCACATTGAAATGTTTTCCGCCATTGACTTCACCCACAGTCTATTAATGAATGCCATCAAAGAGCGGGCTTCGGATATCCATTTAGAACCTCAGAGCAAAGATTTTCGTATTCGCTTTAGGTTGGATGGCGTGCTGTATGAGACACAGAAGTTAACACGCTATGAAGGTCAAAGCGTTATTAATCATCTGAAAATTTTGGCGCAATTGGATATTGCGGAACATCGAATGCCTCAAGATGGGCATTTTAGTTTTGAAGCGGATCCTTATAAAGAATGTCGATTGAGCAGTTGCCCCAGTATTTACGGAGAAAAGCTGGTGATTCGCCTGCTTGAGAATGCTTCTAATTTAGTGGGATTAGAGCATTTGGGTTTTGAGCCCAAGGCCCTGGATCAATTTCGTCAGGCCTTGAATAAACCCCAAGGCTTAATTTTAGTCACAGGCCCCACCGGCAGTGGGAAAACTTTAACTTTGTATCATGCGCTTTCATTACTCAATCAATCGACTCGTCATATTATTAGCATTGAAGATCCTGTTGAGATTAAATTACCGGGCATCACTCAAGTCAATGTGCATCACAAAATTGGCCTAGATTTTGCTCATGCTTTACGTAGTTTTTTACGTCAAGATCCAGATGTCATCATGGTCGGTGAAATTCGTGATTTAGAAACAGCTGAAATGGTGATTAAAGCGGCTCAAACAGGGCATTTGGTTTTATCCACTTTGCACACCAATAACGCGATTGCGAGCATTGCGCGCTTAATTAATATTGGCATTGCACCCTACACGATTGCTGACACACTGAAACTGGTCGTTGCGCAGCGACTACTACGCAAACTGTGCCTAAGTTGCCAAGGCCTAAGCTGTGATGAGTGCAAAGAAGGTTATCAAGGTCGAATCGGTGCTTATGAAGTCTTGGAAATAAAAGCTGATTTGAAAGAGGCTATTAGCCACAAAAAACCACTGGAAGATATTGCATTTCAACAGGGCTTCCATAGCTTAGAACAAGCTGCGCGTCTCAAATTGCAGCAGGGCATTACCAATCAAGAGGAAATCTTGCGTGTTATTCACTCCTAAACTATCGGCCAGTATGAGCCATGAATTTAGCCATCAATTAGCGCTACTGCTCAATTCAAATATCAGCTTGCAAAAATCCTTAGAATTATTGAGCGAGCATCGATCTGAACCCAAGTGGCAAGATTTAATGCAGAGCCTTCAAAAACAACTCACTGAAGGTTATACACTCAGCGAGGCACTCAGACGTTTTCCCGAGGATTTTCCCGCTTATTATTGCTCACTCATACGCTGCGGTGAAACTTCAAGCCGATTGGCCACGGTGCTCGAACAATTAGCGCAGTATCAAAAACTTAATTTAAATTTCAAGAAAAAACTAAAGCGAGCGATCAGTTACCCACTGTTTGTGTTGTTTTTTAGTCTCTGTACGAGCTTAGGTATTATTGTCTGGGTGATCCCCCAGTTTGCTGATTTATTTCAAAAGGCTGCCAATCAACTACCTTGGATAACACGCGTATTAATTAATTTCTCACAAAAATTTTCAGACTTAAGCCCACTTATTTTTCTGGGCTTAGTGAATTTAAGCTACATCACTCGATGGGTCTATCGCTCTTGTTTTTTAGTGCGCTGGCACTCAGCCAAGATAATACTGAAGGTGCCGATTATTCTTAATTTGATTCAGTTGAGTGAGTTGACTCGTTGGTTACGGTTGCTGAGCACACAGCTTAAAGCCGGCGTAACATTATTTTCAGCACTTCAAGCCTCTGAAGTCGCCTTTACCCATCTTTACCACAAAGCCGGCTATCAGCTATTGCTTACAGAGCTACACTCCGGAAGCTCTTTGAATAAAGCGCTTACTGAAAGTACTATTTTTCCCCATGGATTGATTAAGCTTCTGAGCCTGGGTGAACATTCGGGCAAACTAGAAAATCTCTTTGATGATGCAGCCACTTTATACGAAGGTCGCCTGGAAAATTTTCTAATGAATTTAACTCAATGGGTTGAGCCTTTAAGTTTGTTGTTGATTGCGACTTTAACCGCTATGCTTATTGTTGCTTTGTATTTACCCATTTTTCAAATTGGGGAGCTTTTGTAATATAGGGCGATTCGCGAATCGCCCAACTATCCTGTAACGGGATCTCCCTATCGGGTAGAGACAATTCACGAATTGTCTCTCTATCCTGTAACGAGAGAGACAATTCATGAATTGTCTCTACCCGATAGCAAGAGCTCGGTTTAATCGAAAAGGGCGACCGCGAGGGTCGCCCCTACTGCTATTTTGATATGGAATTAATCATGGATTTTCATCAAACTTATTTATTATTCTCTGTCGCTATATTGGGGCTTGTTTTTGGCAGCTTTATTAATGTCGTCATTCAGCGTTATCCGAAAATGCTGGAACAAGCCTGGAAAAAAGAATGTGAGAGTTTTTTAAAACATCCTAAGCATTCCAATGTAGAAACAGAAAATCTGAATCTTTGCCTCCCTCGCTCGCATTGCATGCAGTGCAAACACGGCCTCAAGTGGAGCGATCTTGTTCCGGTGCTCAGTTATTTATGGCTGAAGGGCCATTGTCGATATTGTAAGGCCCAGATCTCCTGGCAATATCCCCTGGTTGAATTACTCAGCGCGGCTTTATTAGTCCTTATTGCAGCACAGTTCGGATTCACCCTATACGCACTGGGCCTGATGATCATGAGCGAAGCCTTATTGGCGCTCGCTTTTATCGATTTAAACACGCAATTATTACCCGATGATTTAACTTTAAGTTTAGTGTGGAGTGGCCTATTGCTGAGTTTAATTTCACCGCTCACCAGCCCTTCAATGGCTATCTTGGGCGCCGCAGCGGGCTATCTTTTTCCTTGGCTCATAGCCAAAGCCTATAAGCTCATTCGTAAACGAGAGGGTATGGGGTATGGAGATTTTAAATTATTTGCAGCCTTTGGAGCTTGGCTTGGAATTCAAGCTTTACCCACTTTGTTTTTAGGCGCTGCGCTATTGGGATTGGTATTTAGCCTAATCGGATTAAGCTTGAAAAAAATGGATCTTCAGCAAGCCTTTCCCTTTGGGCCGGCTATTATCATAGCCGGCGTAATCTTGTTGTTCGCGCATCGCTTTACTATGTTCGTGGGGGTGTAATGCTCAAGATAGGACTTACGGGTGGAATAGCCTCGGGAAAATCAACCGTCGCTGAACTCTTTGCAGAGCTTGGAGCCCCCATTATTGATTGCGACCTTATCGCCCGAGAGCTTACGCAAACAGGGAGCCTAGCTCTTAACAAGATCTCAAAACACTTTGGCGCAGGCATCCTGCACCCAGATGGCGCTTTAAATCGCCGAGCCTTGCGGGATCTAGTATTCCAAAATCCCGTGGAAAAACACTGGTTGGAGCAGCTATTACACCCTCTAATCCGTCAAAATATTCGTGAACAACTCGCTCAACTCAAAGCCCCTTATTGCCTGATTGTTATTCCTCTACTCAGTGAATCCGAGGGCATTGATTTTGTGGATCGAGTCTGTGTGGTGGATTGCCCTCCAGAGCTACAATTACAGCGCTTACAAGAGAGAGATCAGTGCTCATTAGCGGCGGCTCAACAACTCTTAAAAGCCCAGCATTCGAGGGAAGAGCGCCTCAAAATCGCCGATGATCTAATCCATAATGAAGGCAATCTAGATTCGTTGAGGGCGCAAGTTCAAAAACTAAGCCTTCAATACTCAATGAAAAACGCCAGCCTTTAAATTACATGAAAAATCATGCTATTATAGCCGCTGTTTGTCGCACCCCTCCTGAAAACAAAGTTTTTAGGAAAGCATAGAAGGATCTTATGCAGCCCACACTCATTACTTTTGAACAACCGCTGAATGAATGCATCCGTATCTGTTTGCGCTTAGAGCATCTCTTTCAACAATTTCACACCTCCTTGAAGGTCCATACTTTTTCTGAACAGAATGCGCGCTTGGCGATTAGTATTTTAATTGAATTACTGAATGTTATTGATCGTCCTGATTTAAAATCGCGCCTGACACAAACCTTGACTCAAAATGTCTCAACACTCACTCAGTTACAACAATCAACGCATATTGATCAAAATCATTTACAAAGTATTTTAACAAAGCTAGATCCTCTGACGAATCAACTGCACAGCACGCACACTAAAATTGCTGAAGATCTACGTAACAATGATTTTTTAAGCAGCGTACGCACTCAAGTTCACAATCCCGGCGGGATCTGTGATTTTGCATTACCCGTTTTTGCTTGTTGGCTTACGCGAGACAATGAAGAACAAAAACAGCAGCTAGAAACTTGGTTTAAAGAATTTTCTTTATTGGAATCTATTACAGAGATTATTTTAGAACTAACTCGCGAAAGCGCAGTACCTGAAAAATTGATTGCAACAGAAGCGTTTTATCAAAGAACCTTAAATCCCAACACGCCCGTGCAATTAATTCGTATCAGCCTACCCAGCGCTTTAAATCTTTATCCTGAGCTCAGCGTAGGTAAGCATCGCTTATCCATTCACTTTATGGAAACTAATTATACCGATGGGAAACGCCTTCCGCTAAGACGCGCAGATATAGAATTTGAACTTTGTTGTTGTCGAATTTAAAACAAACAAGCATTTCTCAAAGCCTCAACAATTTCCCAATTTGCCCCAGGTAATTTCAATTGCTTTAACTCTTCTAAATTAACCCACTGCAAAGGCTGACCTTCAGCTCCGTGCGGCGTGCCTTTAAATTCATGCACAATCCAAACATCCAATTCGACACTGTAAGTGGGGTAGTTATGCGTGATGTTAATGAGCTGAACAGCGCGCTCAACTTCAATACCAATCTCTTCTTTAAGTTCACGACAAAGCGCCTGATAGAAACTCTCACCCGCCTCAACTTTACCACCCGGGAATTCCCACAATTCACCCTGTTCTTGAGTAGAAGAACGCAGGGCTACTAAGATTTTGTTTTGATGATCAAGAACAATACCGACAGCCACGTTGAGATGTTTAGGTAAATTAGCATTCACAAGCGCATTCCCCTGAAAATGGTAGCAACGCTACAATTTTCCATGGCATTGTTTGTATTTTTTGCCAGAACCACAATGACAAGGATCATTACGACCTGGCGTTGGCGTATTACGTATGGTGGCATGTGGAGCCGCTTCGCCCTTAACTTCTTCAGGACTCTCTCTAGCAGCCTCTTCAGCCGCTATCGCGTTAAAATCAGCATGATTGTAATGCATGGAGAAGTGCGGTGGACGTGGTTGTTTTTCAGCTATTTGCTCGGGAGTCGCTATTTCCACACGACTCAACATTCCAATCACTTCGTGTTTTAAACCTTCTAATAAACTTGTAAATAAATTAAAGGATTCGCGTTTAAATTCCTGGGCGGGATTCTTCTGTGCATAACCGCGCAAATGAATACCTTGACGCAAATAATCCATGGCCGCTAAATGTTCACGCCATTGATTATCCATGACTTGCAACAAGATATTTTTTTCAAGATCACGCATCGCATCAGAACCAATCACAACCTCTTTATGTTGATACGCAGTTTCTGCTTCTTGAAGAATACGCTCGGCTAAATTTTCTTCGTTTAAATTAACATCCTGCTCTAACCAACTTTGAATCGGCAATCTCAAGCCCAATTCTTCCGATAATCTATGCTCTAAAGCCTCTAAATCCCATTGCTCGGCAAAACTACCCGGCGGCAAAAATTCGTGAATAATTTCCTCAATCACTTCTTTGCGCATTTCAGCCACTGTTTCGGCAACCTGCTCGGCTTTCAAAAGCTCATAACGCTGCGCATAAATCACTTTACGTTGATCATTAGCCACGTCATCAAATTCTAATAATTGCTTACGAATATCAAAGTTATAACCTTCCACACGTCGTTGCGCATTTTCAATAGCTCGCGTAATCCAAGGATGTTGTATCACTTCATTTTCATCAACACCCAAACGACGCATCATCATCGCCATACGTTCACCGGAGAAAATGCGCAGTAAATTATCTTCGAGAGATAAATAAAATTGTGAAGAACCCGGATCACCTTGACGACCTGAACGACCTCGCAATTGATTATCAATGCGTCGAGATTCATGACGCTCTGTACCAATCACATGCAAACCACCGGCTTGCAATACTTGCTCATGATGCTGCTTCCATAGCACTTGCAAGGACTTAACTTGCTCGGGCGTGGGATCCACTAATTCCGCTAATTCCACTTTTAAATTGCCGCCCAAGACGATATCGGTTCCGCGACCTGCCATGTTGGTAGCAATGGTCACAGCCCCCGGACGCCCGGCTTCTGCAATAATATTGGCTTCTTTAGCATGCTGTTTTGCATTCAACACCTGATGAGGAATTTTAGCTTCTCGCAACAATGTTGAGAGTAATTCGGAACTTTCAATGGAAGCTGTTCCCACTAATACGGGCTGATTTTTAACACGACAGGCTTCAATGTCTTTAATAATCGCCTGGTATTTATCTTTGGCGGTTAAATAAATGCAATCACTTTGATCTTTACGAATCATTTCTTGATTCGTGGGAATAACCACCACTTCCAGGCCATAAATTTTTTGTAATTCAAAAGCCTCTGTGTCTGCCGTTCCTGTCATGCCTGACAATCGTTCATACAATCTAAAGAAATTCTGAAAGGTGATGGTAGCCAAGGTTTGATTTTCTAGCTGAATGGACACGCCCTCTTTGGCTTCGATGGCTTGATGCAAACCATCCGACCAACGTCGACCTTCCATTAAGCGACCCGTGTGCTCATCAACAATCATGATTTGCCCATCTTTAACGATATAATCCACATCTTTATGAAAGAGTGAATGCGCTCGCAAGGAGGCCAATAAATAATGCATTAAGCTGATATTGGAAGGATCATACAAGCTTGAGCCTTCTGGCAACAAACCGGCTTTGGCAAAAATTTCCTCAATGTGCTGATGACCTTGTTCCGTCAAATGCGCTTGTCGAGATTTTTCATCAATGGTGTAATCACCGCGTTCTTCTTCTGTTAACACGCGATCGCTCTTAGGATCTTCTTCTATTGTTTGTAATTTAAGTTGCGGGACTAATTGATTAATGCGCGCATACATTTCAGAACTTTCTTCAACTTGACCTGAAATAATAAGCGGCGTGCGTGCTTCATCGATTAAAATAGAATCCACTTCATCCACCACCGCAAAATGTAAATGGCGTTGCACGCTTTGGTCTAAACTAAAAACCATATTATCGCGCAGATAATCAAAACCAAATTCGTTATTGGTGCCATAGGTAATATCGGCAAGATAAGCTTCTTTTTTTTCTGCCTGGTTCATCATCGGTAAATTAATACCCAAACTTAAACCTAAGAATTCATACAGAGGGCGCATCCATTCCGCATCACGCTTAGCCAGATAATCGTTGGCGGTAACCAAATGCACGCCTTTGCCGCTTAAGGCATTCAAATACAAGGGCAAGGTGGCAACCAAGGTTTTACCTTCACCGGTGCGCATTTCGGCCACTTTGCCACTGCACATGGCCATACCGCCAATTAATTGCACATCAAAGTGGCGCATATTCAATACGCGGCGACTCGCCTCACGCACTGTGGCGAAAGCTTCCGGCAAAAGTGCATCCAGGCTTTCTTTTTCGGCCAAACGATGGCGAAATTCAACAGTTTTGGCCGCAAGCTGTTCATCACTTAAAGCCTGGTATCGGCTCTCCAGAGCATTAATCTTCGTGACCTCTTTGCGGTAGATATTTAATAAGCGCTGATTGCGGGTACCAAAAACTTTCTTAATTAGCTTGTTGATCATGATCGGGTTCTATATCCTGATTGTGTTTATAGATATCACATTTCAAAAGAGTTAATTGCCCTCTTTAATCTGGCAATCAGCCCTTTTGAAATGCGATTTCTCTACGCCCCCCCAAGAGGGAAAATGAAGCAGGATTCTCTCATAGAAAGCTTAATATGAACACCCAGTATTCAAAGCTCGACCCTCAACGAATTGGCGATTGTTTAAAGCAGGGCGCCTTACAAAGAATAGTCGAAAAAGCCCAGTTTTTAATGCTCTTAACCGAACATTTAGTAGCGGTACTTGAGCCTGAATTTAAGGCCCATTGCCAAGTCATGAACATTGAAGGCAGCACGCTCACGATTGCCGCCCACAACGCAGCCTGGGCCACCCGCCTGCGCTATGAATCGCGAAATATTTTAGTGCTACTGAAGAAAAGGGTGCCGGAGTTGGCTGGGGTGACGGTTATCAATGTGAGGGTGTTGCTGTAGGGGCGCCCCTACGGCATCAGGCCGACGCACTCGCTGCTGTTCCCATATACACAATTGGGGCTTTTTTAAGATCGTCGTAAGTCACCACTTCCCAAGCGTTTTCTTGGCTGAGCAGCTCTTGTAGCAAGATGCTGTTCAAATGATGGCCTGACTTATAACCAGTGAAAGCACCAACCAAGCCACGGCCTAGGAGATAAAGATCGCCCACTGCATCTAAAATCTTGTGTTTCACACACTCATCGCGATAGCGCAAACCATCTTGGTTAACCACTTTATAGTCATCCAAGGCAATCACGTTATCTAAATTAGCGCCTAAGGCTAAGTTATTGCGACGCAACATTTCAAAATCAGATAAAAATCCAAAGGTGCGAGCACGCGACACTTCTTTCACATAAGAGGTCGTTGAAAAGTCTAAAGTAGCTTCTTGATTGTTGGCGTCAAAGGCGGGGTGCTCAAAGCTGATACCGAAAGTGACTTTAAAACCTTCATAAGGCTCAAGTTGCGCCAGCTTATCGCCTTCTTTCACGCGTATTTTGCGTTTGATGCGTATAAATTCTTTAGGAGCATTTTGCTCTTGAATTCCCGCAGATTGAATTAAAAAGACAAAAGGCCCCGCACTGCCGTCCATAATGGGCAATTCAGAAGCCGTTAAGTCGATATAAGCATTATCGATACCCATACCCGCCAATGCGGATAGCAAATGCTCAACGGTGGAAATTTTAACCCCATCTTTCAAGAGGCAGGTTGATAAACTGGTGTCGCCAATGTATTTGGCCAGAGCAGGGATCTCTATAACTTCCGGCAAATCAATACGACGAAAGCAAATACCCTTATATTCAGGGGCCGGGCGCAAGTGCAGATGAACTTTTTCACCCGTGTGCACGCCCACGCCTATCGCTTTAATCGCCTGTTTTAAGGTTCTTTGTCTCATAAAATGTCCTTTTTTTCGGGCGCTTTACGCCCAAAATGCTCTAATTTTTAAGGCAGGCATTCTAACATAGCTTATTGATTACACAAGCTGGACAGCCGTAGGGGCGCCCCTACGCCAGCTTGATTAGGGCAGCCCATATAAGACAGCCCCCCGGTTAATCATCTTCCTGTTTTCGTAGGAAGGCAGGAATATCAAAATAATCAATCTCACGCGCACCACCACCTTCTTCGGCGACCACTTCTTCGGGCACACGACGGGCTTTATCGTTACGCAGGTAGGTTGGGCGTTCGAGCTGGTTATAATCTAGGCTGCCATCACTACGAGTAGTTTTTAGGATTTGGGCCGCTGGCGTTGAGGCCGCGTTTTCCAATATCGCACTCACACCACCCAAATTAGGACGACTTAAGCCCGTCACCACCACGGTTACGCGCAATTCATCAATCATTTCAGGATCGATAACGGTACCCACCACCACGGTAGCATTTTCTGAAGCAAAGGCTTTGATCACATCACCGACTTGTTCAAATTCACCAATGGTCATATCCATACCAGCCGTAATATTTACTAAAACACCACGTGCACCTGAGAAATCCACATCTTCTAAAAGCGGACTGCTGATAGCCGCTTCCGCCGCTTCGCGCGCTCTATTTTCGCCGGAGCCAATGCCCGTACCCATCATCGCCATGCCCATTTCAGACATCACAGTACGCACGTCAGCAAAGTCGACGTTGATTAAACCAGGACGTGTAATCAAATCGGCAATACCTTGCACCGCCCCTAACAACACATTATTCGCCGATTTAAAGGCATTAATAAGACTAATGTTTTTACCAAGCACGCTCAGCAATTTATCATTAGGAATAGTAATAAGAGAATCGACGTATTTAGCTAAGCCACGAATACCTTCATCCGCCACCGCCAAACGTTTTTTACCTTCAAAGGCAAACGGTTTAGTCACGACAGCAACCGTTAAAATACCCAATTCTTTAGCAATTTGCGCAACGATAGGAGCGGCTCCCGTTCCTGTACCACCACCCATACCGGCTGTGATAAAGACCATATCGGTTCCCTTCAAAATTTCACGCAAATGATCCGCACTTTCTTCAGCCGCTTTGCGACCAATTTCAGGATCAGCACCGGCCCCTAAACCTTTAGTAATTTCTTCGCCTAATTGAATAACGTGTTCGGCATTCGAACAACGACCCAAAGCTTGTGCATCCGTATTAGCACAAATAAATTTCACACCCTCGATATTCTCTTGGATCATGTGCTCGATAGCGTTACCACCGCCACCACCGATACCGATCACCTTAATTTGAGCGTTATGAGGAGAGTTATCGCCTAATTCAAACATGGTGTTTACCCCTTAAAAATTTCCGTTAAACCAACTTTTCATACGTGACCACAAAGCTTTCACACCCGAATCATTCATAGCGGGCTGAGCCGCTTGTTGTTGACCATAGAGCAGCAAACCAATACCGGTTGCAAAACCTGGCTTCTCACGCACATCCAATAATCCACCCACATGTTGTGGCAAACCTAAACGAACGGGCATTTGAAAAATAGACTCTGCCAATTCAACACCACCTGACACACTGGACGCACCACCCGTTAATACCATACCCGCCGTCACTAAATCTTCAAAACCACTGCGGCGTAATTCAGCCAATACTAACGTAAATAATTCTTCGTAACGCGCACCCACAACTTGCGCTAAGGCGCGGCTTGAAATTTGTTTCGGTAATTGCTTGGACACGCTCGGCACTTCAATCATTTCTTCTGGATCTACTGAATTCGGTAACACAGAAGCGTATTTAATTTTAATTTCTTCAGCGTACTTAACCGGAGTGCGCAAAGCGATTGCAACATCATTCGTGACATGATCCCCTGCAATAGGAATCACCGCAGTGTGGCGAATAGAACCCTCGGTAAAAATAGCGATATCGGTGGTGCCGCCACCAATATCAATCATGCACACACCAAGCTCTTTTTCATCTTCAGTGAGCACTGCATAACTGGAAGCTAATTGTTCTAGCACAACATCGCTCACTTCCAAACCACAGCGACGCACGCATTTAGTGATATTTTGTGCAGCACTCACAGCACCTGTCACAATATGCACTTTGGATTCTAAACGCACACCCGACATACCAATGGGTTCACGCACACCATCTTGTGCATCGATAATAAATTCTTGTGGCAGTATGTGCAGAATTTTTTGATCCGCTGGAATGGCCACGGCTTTCGCAGCATCAATCACACGATCAATATCCGCTTGTGTTACTTCACGATCACGAATGGCAACAATACCGTGTGAGTTTAAACTTTTGATGTGGCTGCCGGCGATGCCGGTAAAGGCGGAATGAATTTGACAACCGGCCATGAGCTCGGCTTCTTCGATGGCGCGCTGGATAGATTGAACCGTGGCTTCAATATTAACAACGACTCCACGCTTTAAACCATTGGAAGGGTGCGTGCCAAAACCGATGACTTGAATTTGACCATCTGCCATAACCTCGCCAACGAGGGCGGCAATTTTACTGGTGCCAATATCCAGCGCGACAATTAAATCTCTACTTGGCTTTTTCTTAGGCATATTCCCTTACACTCAACAAGCTGAAAAAATGGCATTATAAGCTATAGAAGGGGGAGTTGCCTATAAAAATCTACGATTTTTATAGGGCTTGCGTGAAGACTTCATGCGTCACTCGAATTGGGGAATTTTAGTATCAATGAGTTAAGTTTTTATTTTCGCCCTTAGCTTTAGCTTTCACGGCAAAGCCATTAGGATAGCGTAAATCGATTTGGGCGATCTCATCGGCCCTCGGAGCAAATAATTTGGGATAGAGCTTAATCAGACGCTGCAAGCGCTTATCCAAATTCTCCCGACCCAATATAACCCAGATGCCATTGGACAGCGCAAAGCTCCAAGAATGGCGAGCGCTCAGCTCGACAGAAACCACTTTCAGCTTCAAGACATCAAACTGTTCATTGAGAAATTGATACTCTTTCCAGACCTCTCGCTCAGCCCCCTTGGGGCCATCCAACAAAGGCAGGTCTTTGGGGAAGGTGTCGGGCGCCGGAGAAAAAAGCTCCAAATCGCTATTCATCAAGCTCTCTTGGCCCCAACGCGCAACAGGACTTTGAGGACTGATTCTGATCTTCAGCGTGCCAGGCCAAACTCGTCGAATAGACACATTCGCAACCCAAGGAAATTGCATCAGCTCCTGTTTAAGATTAGATTCTTTAAGACTTAAGAGCGTGCCACTTAAATTATGATTCACAGCAGTTTCTAACAGAGACTTAGGAATATGCAAATCACCTTCTGAAATAACTTGCACATGACGAATGGGCAATAACTCTGGATTGTGTAAATCAATCCAAAATTGATAAAGTCCCACTAAAAGCACCGTCCACAAAGCCCCCCAAAAAACAGTGTGCGTAACCGTTTTAAGTGCTTCTTTGAAAGAACTCTTCGGATGTCGTAATTGAAAACGATGATTATCGGTGGCGCTCATATTGAACATTTATACCACAAAAATGACTTTTGTCATTTTTGACGATATTCCGTCTTGATTGAGCGATGAGGCTCTAAACTTCACATCTTGAGGTGGAATGGGTATATTCCCGCTGTCTTCAGCGAGATTGGACAGCTGGCGCCACACCTGCACCCGCCATTGCCTCAGGCAAAACTGGCGGCGTTGCCACTCCAGCAAGAGCGACGATGTCTTTAGCCGAAAAAAAAACTACACTGAAGAAGGCGCAGTAGATTTAGCTGCCGCCACCTTTTTTGCGACTGAAGTTTTCTTTGGCCATTCAAGCTGCATGTCCAGCTCTTCACGAAGTCTTTGGCAAAAATTCGTAAGCTCTTCCAAGAATTCGTCTGAATTATGGCAATAAAAGTTAATTTCTCCGGACCTTAAATTACGCCCCAGATAACATTTGCCAACGCCTTCCTTAAAGAAATAATCCTTTATTTGAGGCAGAAGCAATGAAAAAAACATCTCCACCCATAAAAACTGCTTTAACTTAGAAGAAGAATGTTCTGGCAATCCCTCTTTAAATGCGCATAAGATCGTTAAGATATGTATGATTTTATCTTCTTGAGAATGATCACTCTTTAGAACTTTTTCGAGCAATATCATATGCTCTTGTAAAAAACTGAGGAATTGAAGAAGAGCGTTTTTTAGTTGATGGCCAATAATACAATAAGATTTGCTGAGCTCCAGATGCACTGCAACAGATCCAAAGTCAAAAGAGCCTTTCTCTAAAATATCCCGAGTCAGGCTCAACAATTCATACTCTGCCTCTGAAAGCCTTATGAACTCAAGATGGGAAGCTTCGTGAGCAGAGCTTGCGCTTGAAATCTTTCTAGGAATGATTTCTGCATCCAGAAGCTTGAGCTTGTCTCTTGCAGTCTTATCGACATCCCCCTGAGTACGAGTGCTACGGCAAATTCGCTGGTAAATCTGAATGGCCCGAGATTTTTCATGGGCCTTAAGTAAGGCATGAGCATAACTCGCCCATATATATCCGTAGGTTTTCGCATCTAAACGCCACGCCTTCCCTAAGGCTATAAAACGATCCACCACCTTTTCAAAGGCTCTACGTGCAATTTCCAGCTCCACATCAAGCCCTTCCACAGAGCCTCTATGCCTACAAAATAAAAGCCAATGCCCACAAACAAAGCCTCCATCATCACCCTCCACCTCCAAAGCAAGCTTAGCTAAATATCCAATAGCTTTATTTAAAGCAGAGTTATCCTCAGCACTTCTTTCCGAAATATTTTTTATGATAACGGCATAACCCAAAAAAAGGGCATCGCTATAACATGCAGCTTGTTTTCCATTCATGGAGGATTTCTCTTGATGTGAATATCTCAAGGAGGATATCAGTCGAAGCTTAAAATAATATTAAGGGCACTCATCTTACCCGGATATTGTGGACGGGCCCTTAAAGAGGAATGCATATTAACAGAAACTGATTTCAATCTTAGCGAGAGAGGGCGCTATTCAACGACAATGCACTTAGCTCACTGCCAGGAACAGGTTTCACCCAAAATCACACACTCAGAGACTAATTGAATGCCAGATAAGTCCAGCACTTTCTGCTGGATCAATTGGATCAATTGCTCTATGTCGGAAGATTTCGCGTGACCGCGGTTAATGATGAAATTAGCGTGTTTGGTGGATATTTCGGCGTCTCCTATGACAGTGCCTTTTAAGCCAGCGGCTTCGATTAAGCGGGCGGCATAATCATTGGGTGGATTTCTGAAGACGGAACCGCAACTGCGCACGCCGATAGGCTGTGATTCATTGCGTTTTTGTAAGAGAGCTTTGAGATTGGCTTGTGCTTTTTCGGGATCGCCTTTTTTAAAATGAAAATGAGCGGCTACGAAATACTGATCATTTAAACCTTCTACATGTCGATATGAAAATTTAAATTCTTTGGCATCACGCAGATAAATATTACCGGCATGATCGATGGTTTCAACGTGGGTGACATGAGGCCAGGTTTCACCGCCAAAGGCGCCGGCATTCATCACCAAAGCACCGCCTACAGTGCCTGGAATGCCTGCGAAAAAAGCACCTTCTTCGAAACCGTTTTTAACGCAGTATTTTGAGGCTTTGGCGCAAGTGACTCCGGCCTCTACACGAAAACTATTTTCATCAATAGACTCAAGTTGATTTAAACGATTAAGCGTTAGAATGACAGTGCCTTTAATACCAGCATCTCGAATTAAAGTATTACTACCCAAACCTATCCACGTTAAAGGCTCGTCGGCTGAAAGTTGATTTAAGAAAACTTGTAAATCTTTAAGATCCGCTGGCCAGTAAAAATGCTCAGCAGGCCCTCCAATACCCCAGGAAGTGTATTGAGCTAAGGGATGATTTGTTTTGAATTCGCCGCGCATTAGTTTTCTGAAAGCTGCAACGCCATCACACCGATGTCGCCAGCACCTTGTAAAATTAAAATATCATTATCGCGCAAATGATCTTGAAGAGCTTCGGGAAGCTGATCTAATTTCGGTACAAAAATAGGTTTTAATTGGCCCAAGCTTTCAATTTTATCCGCTAAAACTTTGCCACTTATACCCGGTATAGCAGCTTCCCCTGCTGAATAAATCTCTAAACAAAAAGCTAGATCCGCTTTAGAAATAGCTTCTGCAAATTCCAGCATTAAATCTTGAGTGCGTGAATAGCGATGAGGCTGGAACGCAAGGGCAATGCGTCGATCAGGCCAGATAGAACGTGCCGCCTCCAAAGTGACCGCAATCGCAGCAGGATGATGCCCATAATCATCAATGATTAAAGCCTTGCCATTCTTAAGCATTAAGTCACCCCGCGCATGAAAACGTCGACCCACCCCTGAAAAATGCGCCAAGGCTTTTAATAAAGCTTCATCACTCACGCCCAAATGATCCGCCACCGCAATGGCCGACAATGCATTTAATACATTGTGTTTTCCAGGGATATTAAGACGTACTGTTAAGGCTTCATGATGAGGCCGCTCAACAACAAATTCGCTCTGCAGCCCAAAAGTTCTAAATTGTGTAGCCTTATAAGCGGCACCTTCACTAAAACCAAAGCTGGCATACTCACATTCTAATTCTGGAATTAAAGCACTCACAGCAGGATCATCCACGCCTAAAATGGCAAAACCTGTTTTAGGTAAGCGATGTAAAAAACGCACGAAGCTGTTGGTTAACTGTTTAAAATCACCGCCATAAGTTTCCATGTGGTCTAATTCAATATTATTCACTATAGCAATTTCAGGGTTTAATAATAAAAAAGAAGCATCACTTTCATCGGCTTCTGCGACAAAATATTCGCCCTGACCTAAATACATAGGACTGGTGCGATTATTAATATGCCCACCAATCATAAAAGAAGGATCTAAGCCCGCCTCTAATAATACAGCGGCAATTAAACTGGTCGTGGTGGTTTTTCCGTGCGTGCCAGAGACGGCAATACCTTTGGAATCGCGCATCAATTCCGCCAACATCTCAGCGCGCTGTAAGACAGGGATGCCTATTTCTCTAGCCGCCATTAACTCAGGATTTCCTGGATGAATAGCACTGGAATAAACGACTAAATCCGCTTCTTTAATGTGTTCTGCAGCATGCGTTAAATAAACAGAGATGCCCAATTCTTTTAGGCGCTCAGTGATTTTAGTTTCACTTTTATCGGAACCACTGACTTCGTAGCCTTTATTGAGTAGAAATTCAGCGATGCCACTGACACCAATGCCACCGACACCGATGCAATGGATTTTTTTGATAGTTGTATTTAACACGGGGGTCCTTAATTCAAGAAGCGAGGTGCCAGGCTGCCTCAGCCTGACACCTCACCCAACTCTTACAATCTTCATACACTCTCGTGCAACAGTCTCTGTCGCAGTAGGCCATGCACATCGCTTGGCGGCTTCTGCCATTTTCAGTAACTGTTGTCGATCTTGAAATTGATTTAGTATTATTAAAAATTCGTTAAGCTGTAGTTTATTCTGCGGAATCACCACCGCGGCATTGGCTTTTGCTAGATATTGTCCATTGTAAAATTGATGATCATCCACCGCATGCGGGTAGGGAATTAAAATACTGCCCACCCCAACGGCGGCTAATTCAGCGACTGTTAAAGCCCCTGAGCGCGCCACAACCAAATCGGCCCATTGATAGGCTTCTACCATATCTTCAATAAAGGGGCTCACTCTAGCAGGTATTTTTAAACGAGCATACTCTGAGGCCAAAGCTTCCGCTTCACCTCGACCGGCTTGATTCCATAATTCGGGACGTTGATTTTCTGGCAAAGCTTTCATAGCAGCCAGCATCGTTTGATTTAAAAATTGAGCACCTTGACTGCCACCCAACACTAAAATTCTTAGAGCACCCGAACGATTCAGAAAGCGTTCAGCAGGCGGTGGAACTTCTGTGATTTCTTTACGCACCGGATTGCCAACGGTAATGGCAAGACTCGCCGGAAAGGCGTCGGGGAAAGCCTGAAGCGTTAATTTGGCAATGCGGGACAACGATCGATTGGTATAGCCTGAAATGGAGTTCTGCTCATGAATCACTAAGGGCACTCGGTTAAGCCAAGCGGCCAAACCCGTAGGCCCACTCGCAAAGCCCCCAAAACCCAAGACTAAATCAGGCTTAAGCTTGTGAACTAAGCTCCACGCTTGCCAGCTCGCTTTGATTAAACGAAAGGGCGCTAATACTAAAGTTTTAAGTCCTTTGCCGCGCAGGCCCTTAATGGAAATACTGTAAAAAGGGAATTCGGTGACTAAACGCTCTTCCAAGCCACCCTGAGAACCTATCCAACTGATCTCGGCTCCTTGAGCTTTGAGCAAACGTGCTACGGCTAAAGCGGGGAAAATATGCCCGCCGGTCCCGCCCGCTGTAATAATGATATGAGTCAAAAAACACCTCTAAAATTTTTATTTTCCTAAAAATGCAGCTTTTAGGAACCTAGAAATAATACCACCACCAATTTGCACCTCATAGGAAATACGCAGCAAAATACCAATGACCAGGCAGTTAATCAGCATACTGGAACCCCCATAACTGATGAAGGGCAAGGTTAAACCCTTGGTGGGTAAAAGTCCTGCGTTCACACCCACATTAATCAAAGCCTGCATGCCAAACCAAGTTCCGCAACCGTAAGCCACATAGGCCGCAAAGAATTGCGATTGTTTAAACGCTTGTCTTGCGATCAAAAAAATACGGCCAATTAAAATAACAAATAAACCCACAAATATAATTTCACCCACTAAGCCTAATTCTTCAGCAATCACAGCAAATAGAAAATCAGTGTGCGCTTCGGGTAAATAAAATAACTTCTGCACGCTATTGCCCAAACCCACACCAAAAAAACCACCTCGACCAAAGGCAATTAGGGATTGTGTTAATTGATAACCCGAATCAAATTGATGGCTCCAGGGATTTAAAAAGGAAGTCAGTCGCGCCATTCGATAAGGCGACATAATAGCCAAGCTGGCGAGTGCCGAAACCACCAATACAAATAAAGCACTAAAAGGCCACAAACGCACACCCGCTATAAACAGCAGCATTAATACCGTGGCTGAAATAACAGCTAAAGCGCCAAAATCAGGCTCTAATAATAGCAAAACAGCAATCAGTACTAATAAGATCATGGGCTTAATAAAGCCTTTTAATTCCTCAATGACTTCGCGTTGATAACGCTGCAAATAACTCGCCAAATAGAGAACAGTCGCTAATTTTGCAATCTCAGAAACTTGTATGGTTGTAAAACCCAACCACAACCAACGCCGACTCCCATTCACCACTCGCCCAATCCCCGGGACCAATACCAGTACCAATAAAAACAAAGTAGCCAACATAATAGTGGGGCTGTATTTCCGCCAAAATTCAATGGGAATGCGAGTAGCTGACCAACCCAAGCCCAAAGCCAAACACACATAAATAGACTGTCGTATCAAATAATGAAAGGGATAATCAAATTGCCGATCTGAAATAACCATGGAGGCCGAAGCTACCATCAACAAACCAAAAGCAATAAGACAAAGTGTGGGGATCAAAATCCATTTGTCATAAAACCAGTGGGTTTTGGCGGGTGATTGTCGGTAGGGCTTTTGCACGTGAACTCCTTTTTTATAAATCTTTCACCAAGACCACAAATTGCTCCCCGCGATCTTCATAATTTTTAAACATGTCGAGGCTGGCGCAAGCGGGGGATAATAAAACACTGTCGCCGCTTGAAGCCAATTCAGCGGCCTTATTGACCGCTTCAGCTAAAGAACTCACTTGAGTTAAGGGCGCAATATTTCGCCATGTTTCAGCCAGCAAAGGTGCGTCTTCTCCCAATAAAACAACCTGTTTCACATAGTTTTTTATTTCGGGATTTAAGACACTGAAATCAGCATTTTTACCTTGACCACCGGCTATTAGAATAATTTTTTTGCCCTTGAGCAAAGCTCCTAAACCCATCAAAGCTGACTGAGTGGCGCCCACATTCGTGCCCTTGGAATCATTGAACCAATCAACACCCTGAATATTTACAACCCACTGACAGCGATGCGGAAGACCTGGAAATTCTTTCAAAACTTCTAGCATCGCGGGCATAGGCAAGTTAATAGCAGAACCTAAAGCCAAAGCAGCCAGTGCATTTTGCCAATTGTGCTTGCCTTTTAATTTCATTTCATCCACGGGCAACAATTTTTCTTGTTTAAAACAAAAGAAAAATTGTTGACCCTCTTCAACAAGGCTAAATAAGTTTTCAGCAGGATGATTGGGCTTGATGCTAAAACCCAAGGGTACATGATCAAATTTTAAATCCTGCCAAATTTGAGGCTCATCTAAATTGATAACAGCTTGTTGGCAGCCTTCGTAAATATGTTGCTTGGATTTTAAATAATCTTCAAAGCTATCGTAACGATCCATATGATCGGGAGTGACATTAAGCACGACGCTAGCCGCAGCTTTTAAAGAATAGGTCGTGTCGAGTTGAAAACTCGATAATTCTAAAACATAACAATCGGGCTCCGCTTCCTTCAAAAACTCCAAAACCGGCGTGCCTAAATTGCCACCTACTTTTACGTTTAATCCCGCTTTTTCTGCCATTAAACCCACAAGAGTGGTCACGGTTGATTTACCATTAGAGCCCGTAATAGCGATTATGGGCGCTGTAGCCGCTCGCGCAAATAATTCAATATCACCGATGATAGGCACACCCCGCGCTTTAGCATCCAGTAATAAGGGATGCGTTAAAGCAACACCCGGGCTCACAATAATTTCACTCGCCTCATGAATCAACTCTGGCGAGAACCCTCCCGTTACTATCTTAACATTTGGAAATTCACGGCGAGCCTCCGCTAAACCTGGTGGATCTTCACGACTATCCGTAACAGCAACAGCATGAGTTTGTCGGCTTAAATAACGCAGGCAAGAAAGCCCGGTGACACCCAGGCCTATAATTAATTTCAATTCTTTAGAGCTCATGAACGACTCGGCTTATTTCTCGTGAAGATGCTAATTTTAGCACCAAACCCTAAAAAACACGGTATAAAATTTATAGTTGCTTTCTTCAAAATCAAAGCCAAGTTGTGATATATTACCTTTTAAAGAAAGCTAGGGTTCCTAAGGGAAGCAGCCTTGTAAAGACACTCACAAAACCCGATGAAGCACCATACCAGGAGAACGCCATGACTGCTGCCGAATATTTAATTAAAAAAGGGAGACGGGAGGGAAGGCATACAACCCAACTCGAAATCGCCAATAAAATGCGACGAACTGGCATTGATAAAGTTTTGATCAAAACCATCACGGGCATTGATCTTGTCGATACCCATAAAAAATCAGCTTAGCGCCCATTAAACGATGTCAGACTATTTTAGCCTGACACCGTACATTACTTACGCCATTTTTTAGGGAGCTGGAGCGGATGCTGCTGCTGAAACCGCCATTTCAGCGACCTTAGCTCGCATAGCATCTTCAAGTCCGGGTACTTTGCTACTTCTAGCGAGATCATAGGCATTCAATCCCTCTACCTTGAACTCAGGATCAAGTCCTAATTCCAAAACAAAGAGGGTCATTCCTAGGATACCCATGCGGGCAGCGATGTGCAAAAGGGAGCCGCCATGATCACTGAGCATGAATGGGTCAGCGTGCAATTCATTTATAACATAGCTCAGCACTAGTTCTGCATTTCCTCGAACTGCCCACATGGCTAGAGTTTCGCCCCTATCATCCCTTGCATCAGGCTTTACCCCTAAGCTAAGTACCATTCGAAGAGCTGGAACAGTACCCCCTAAGGCAGCATAGTGCGCTAAGTTCGCACCCGTTGTTCTTGTGATGGCATGTAAGGGGAGATTTGAAGAATCCGGGAACCTCCATCCCAATTGTGATCTTATGGAATCTGGGCTATGAGCTCCATAACATGCATGCGCATACGCGTGAGGTGCAGTAGCCATTGCTAAAGCTGTCTCAAGAATCTCTGTATTGCCACCTTGAGCCGCGCAATGTGCAATACTGACTCCTGTTTCAGAGCAGTGGAGAGGGCTTGGGGATCCAGGAACAAGATGGGCCACCATCAGATCCCGCACATGTAAGAACATAGGCATACTTCCGCTTAAAGCAGCATAATGTTCAGGATGGTAGCCTTGTAACCAGTCAGTGAGGCTTGCATGACGAGTGACTCGAACTCCCCTTTCAAGCTCTAAAGCCAAAGTGAGTATAGCAATATCTCCACTTAAAGCCGCGATATCTTGAAGACTATGGCCGAAATACGAGCCGCTGCCGCAGCGAGGATAAGAAAGTTCTTCACGTGTTATACCTGCAGATATAATAGCTTTGTGTGAGTCTTCTAGCCCTGTCTCAGCCAGTATGGCAGCTTTGCGGCTCTGGTATTCAGCTTCAACTTTGCGATAAAAAGCAGCCTCGTGTTCTATTAAAGCCTTTCTCACTAAGTTGGGATTGCCACTCAGCATAGCTACATGCAAAGAGGAGCCGATGGGCGCCAGAAGCTCATTCCATTTTAGACCAAAGCGATCTTCTGCCATTTGAACAGCCTCTAACTCTCCTGACAAAACACAGAGTCCGGCAGCCGTAAGTTTATTTAATAAGGCATAGATTGCCGTATTGCCACCGGTAGAGGCTATAAATAATCTCACCCTTTTATACAAGTTCATGTAGTTTTTAATGGCATTGTTACTCCGAAGTTTTTCAAATTCTTCTATAGCTATACCTAAGCGCTCAAATTGCTTACGCCAGAGTTGATGAGCACCCGCTGTAGCCTCGGCCCTAACTGTAGCTGCGGCAAATAACCCAGCACCTGCTGCAGCGGCTCCTGCTCCTCCAGCGCTGGCGCTAGCTCCACCTTCAGCTCCCGTGCCAGCCGCCGCTGAAGAAGTCTCTTCTTTTAATAAAGCCAAACACGTATCTAATCCTGGACTTTCTAAGAATCTCGCTGAAGTCGCAAGCTCCTCTAGGGTCAAAGCGAATCCATCTAAAAAACTTTTGAGAATTCCAGCAGGAATGGCATCGTCTGGGCCTAAAGCCTCAATGGAAGCTATTTTCAAGACATCAGCCAACATAGATAGAGAATGAGGAAAAAGAGGCTTAGGTTTGGAATGAGAAGCCTCAATAAAGAGCGTAATGAGCGAGGATAACTCTCTTTTTGTAGGCATAATAGTGTTCCTGTAATGAATGAATCCAAGGCGATGGATAATCAAAAATGAGGCGCATGATTGATTATAAATTTTTCGTTGTCAAATCTAATTATGGAGACTAACGGAAGGTCTGGGCAAGTAATGAAAGGACTGGATTTAAAGTTCAATTCTAACTGTGGGTTAATTTTCTAAAGAGGTCTTTCAAATCATCAACATCTGCGCCTTTGATCAAAGCATCCGGCTTATCAGCTCCGCTCACTAATTTAAAAAAGTTATTTCCAGCTTTAATAGCCGCTGCATTAAAAGGCGGAGCTCCATCATCAAGCTCGTCCAACCCTCCCGCGTAGCGCAGTGATTCCTCAATATAGAAAGCGGCATGCTCTGGTTTTTTATGGCCGGCTGAAAATAATCCTGCAGCGAATTTACCGCCAGCTGCCTCAAACTCTGAGCTCGCCACAGCTCCATGAGCATAAAGACCATCCTTGTCGGGAAAGCGAGATACAACATCACCCGATAAAAGCTTTTGGACCAGAGTGGTAGAGGATCCTACTGCCAAACGAAATCCCTGATCTGAGTCATCAGGTTTATATGTTTTAACGGCGGGTGATGCCAATGCGCTGGTAACCAAAGCATCAGCAGCATGCTTCAATACTTTAGTACTTGCAGGACGCTTCATAGCTTCTTCCCACTCCACATTATAAACACCCTCTTCTAACTCATACTCATAAGCTTTACCCAGCTTGAAGGGATAAAAATACACATACTCAGGAACGGCCGTGCCATCTGAAGTACGCCAAGGTTTTTTGGGATAAACAGAAAATTGAGCATAAGCGCCTTCTTCTCTGCTGGCACGTAACTCCGCTACCTTTAGGCGCCTAATACCCAGGCCCCACTCGTACTCTGGAGGCTCCGGAACAAAATTTCGCCGGTCAGAAGTAGACCAAAATTTTTCAGGTCCTTCTGTAATAGTATCTTGATGATCCACCAAGTGACCCCGAACATGGCTATTAAATCGATGATCAGAATATTTAAATCCAAGAACTGTATAATCAGCGGAACTCATCGGCAACGTTTTCCTCGCTGGCCCCTTCGCATTTTTAGTATGAGCAAAACTATAAGTACTAACTCCATCCACTTGAAAAACGAAATTAACGTGTCTAACTTTATCCTTATCAGGACCATATAAAATTAATAAAAGCTTATGATCCTTAGCGGCTTCTTCACGAATCACAGAGTATTTCTCATTAGCACGAGCCCACTGATACCCCATCGGTAAATAAGGCAAGGTATGCTCAGGCATTTTGTTAAAAATTACCCAGGCAAGCTCATCCTGATATTCAACGTGTAGATTCGCGCATTCGTGACTATCAATATATAACTCTCGCTTAGCACTGACATCATCACCCTTAGCTAAAGCGTCACGATCTTTAATTGAAATAATAGGCACTTTTAATTTTCCTGTGGGAAGTCGGCTGGGCTGAGCCTTCAGAGCACAACGTGCTAGGCTTCATTTCATTCAGCCCAACCTACGCTCAATTACCTTAATTTTAAGGTGGCAAGACCTACCAATACCAGAATAAAGGTAATAATCCAAAAACGTACGATGACTTTGGGTTCGGGCCAGCCTTTTAATTCGAAGTGGTGGTGTAGGGGTGCCATTTTAAAAATGCGTTTTCCGGTCATTTTGAAAGAGGCGACTTGCAAAATTACGGAGACTGTTTCTGCGACAAAAATACCGCCCATGATAAATAAAACAACTTCTTGGCGTACCATGATGGCGACCATACCAAGGGCCGCACCTAAACTTAATGAACCCACATCGCCCATAAAGACTTCGGCGGGATAAGCGTTATACCACAAGAAGCCTAGGCCTGCCCCTACGATGGAGCTACAAAATACGGCTAATTCGCCATCATAGGGAATATAAGGGATAGCCAAATAATGAGCGGCAATATGATTGCCACTGAGATAAGCAAAAATCGCGAGAGCCGCTGCAATCATCACGGTGGGCATTAAAACCAAGCCATCTAAACCATCGGTCAAATTAACGGCGTTACTGGTTCCAACCAATACAAAATAAGCCAATAGAATATACAAAGGCCCTAGTTGTAAAACCACATCCTTAAAGAAAGGCACAATTAAAGATGTTTCCACCGGTTGCGAGGCGATGTGATACAACGCATAAATCGCCGTTAAACTGACGACGGATTGCCAAAAGAATTTCCAACGTGAAGCCAATCCTTTGCTGTTACGTTTAATAACCTTACGATAATCATCAACCCAACCAATGACACCGTGCGTGAGCGTGACAAATAATACGATCCAGATATAGGGATTTTTTAAATCACACCACAACAAGGTGCTTAAGGTGATCGCCATTAAAATCAATAGACCACCCATGGTGGGCGTACCACTTTTTTTCAAGTGCGTTTGTGGGCCGTCATCGCGCACGGATTGACCGATCTGTAATCTACGCAAAGCTCGAATTAAAAGAGGACTCAGGAATAAAGCTATGAGCAGCGCCGTGAGTGCACACACAATGGAGCGAAGACTTAAGTATTGGAAAACACGGAAAATGGGGGCGTATTGAGTCAATAAATGCGAGAGCCATAATAACATTTAGAATTCCTTTATAAAACCAACGCCTTTACAACACGATCCATTCCCATCGAGCGTGAGCCCTTAACTAAAATAGTACTGCCAGGCTGTAAACATTCTTGTAAGTTATTAATCAACTCAGCGATGTTTTCAAACCAATGCGCATTTTCACCAAAACTTTCTGCAGCCGATTTACTTAAAGGACCATAGCAATACAAGCTATGCACATTGTGCTCTTTAGCTTGCTGACCTAATTCGCTGTGATAACGTTCCGCATCGGGACCTAATTCACGCATATCGCCCACTACAAATACTCTGGGTTCTGCGTGATGGCTTAATACTTTGAGTGCCGCTAACATGGCTATGGGATTTGCGTTATAACTGTCGTCAATAATCTGCGAGGATTTAATGCCCGACTTAGCCTGTAAACGCATCTTTTCTGCCTTGGCATTTTCCAAGCCTTCTTTGATTACGGTCAGTGGCACATGACAAGCCTCCGCAATAGCAGCAGCAGCCAGAGCATTCGTTACATTATGCTCACCAATAAGTTGCAATTGCACCTCGGTTTTTTCAGAACCCATGCACAATTCAAAACGCGCTCGCGCGCTTTGATCTAAATGAATATTTTGAGCCTCTATGTGAGCCGGGCCACGCTGACCAAAATCTTTGGGATGGAAAGAAGGGTCTTTGCGCGTCTTCCAAAAATCGGATTGGAAGGCATAATAAGGCTGATCCGCATTAACGATCGCCACACCCTCTGGGCCTAAACCCTCATAAATTTCACCTTTAGCCGCGGCCACGCCTTCAATACTACCAAAACCTTCTAGATGCACGGGAGCTACACAAGTCACCACCGATATCGTAGGTTTTAATATTTTCATTAACTCAGCAATTTCACCCGGATGATTGGCACCGACTTCTTGCACTAAAAATTGGTGTTGAGGGGTTAATTGTAAAATCGTAAGTGGCACACCGATGTTGTTATTAAAACTACCTTGGCTTGCTAAAGTAGGTCCCACTAAACTTAAGATACTGTCCGTGATAGCACGTGTTGTTGTTTTGCCGCAGCTACCGGTAATAGCAATCACTGGGATATTAAATTGTTGACGATAAACGGTGGCCCAATCCATAAGCGCCTGATGAGTATCATTAACAAGAATAATCGGTAATGAATAATTACCTGGTTTACTAACGATGGCCGCTGCGGCTCCTGCCGCCGCCGCGGCTTCTACAAAATCATGACCATCAAATTGCTCACCCTTCAGAGCAATATACACATTGCCTGGCTTCAGACTGCGGCTGTCGATGCTGACTCCGGAATATTCCTGGTCTTGGCCTTCTAAAGTGGCATGTAGAATTTTGGCAATCTTTGAAGTTTTCATAATTTTCCCTACGAACTTAATTTATTCTTTAATTCGGCTTCCACCTGTTCACGATCACTGAAATAACGCCGTTCCGAACCAATGATCTGGTATTCTTCATGACCTTTGCCGGCGATCAAAATCATATCATCCCGCGATGCATTTTGTATTGCATATTTTATAGCCAAAGCTCGATCATTGACCAGCTCAATGGGCTTATCACCCGACAAGCCTTCTTGGATTTCTTTTAATATTTGAACAGAATCCTCGCTACGTGGGTTATCATCCGTCAAAACCACTCGATCACTTAAGCGCTCGGCAATAGCCCCCATTAAAGGGCGCTTTCCTCGATCACGATCTCCTCCACAGCCAAAGACACACCAAAGCTTAGCTCTGCAATGCTCCCTCAACGTCATTAATACCTTTTCTAGGGCATCCGGGGTGTGGGCATAATCGACGATGACCTCAGGCAATCCTTGGCCACCGAACTGCTGAAGACGTCCTGGGACGCTGTGAAGCTTTTCAAGCCTCACTAAAGTTTCAGTTAAATTCGGCTTCAATAATCCCACTACGGCCAATACTAGCAGTAAATTGCTAATATTAAATCGGCCTAATAAGGGGCTGTGCACAATCCCATTTCCCCAGGGGGTATTAAGGGAAAGCTTAAAACCATTGACCTCAAATTGGATTTCTTCTGCGCTTATAATGTCTAAATTTTTTAGTTCTTTGCGTTCTTGTGTGTAACCCATGCAGAGAGGCAATTCGTGAATTGAAGACAAGTCGTGAATTGGAGACAATTCGTCAATTGGAGACAATTCGTGAATTGTCTCTACGAAAGTTTCGGCGAGCCTATAACCCATAGGATCATCTAAATTTAAAACCACGTGTTTTAAAGAAGCAAAATGAAATAAACGTTCTTTGGCAGCCGCATAGTCTTCAAAAGTGACATGATAATCCAGATGATCTTGGCTTAATTGCGTGAACGCTGCGATAGCAAATTCCACGGCATCCACTCGATGCTGTGCTAAACCATGTGAAGACACTTCCATCGCTACAACTTGAATACCCTGATCACGAAATTCCGCTAAATTACGTTGAATACTAATAGCGTCTTGGGTGGTGTGTAGGCTTTCTTTTAAATCAGGTGGAATGCCATAACCTAAGGTTCCCATCACAGCCGTGCGAGTTCCTAAAGTATTTAACACTTCTGCGATGAAATGCGTACACGATGTTTTACCATTGGTGCCAGTAACACCAATGACTGTCATAGCTCGTGAAGGATAATCATAAAAACGTGCCGCTATCTCACTCAGCTTCGATTGCACACCATGCAGAGGAATTATCAGAACATCGGCGTGTAAACCCTGAAGCAGTTCATGATAAATCTCCAAGCCCACTTTTTCACAAACAATGACTTTGACACCCTGATGATGCGCCTGTTTTAAATAATGTCGTCCATCGGTTTTATGCCCAGGATAAGCAAAAAACAAAGAACCAGGCTTCACTTCACGACTGTCAGCCGTTAAATGATGAATCATCAAATCCGGCAATTCATCCGGATTAACAAAATCGGCCAATAATTTTTTTAAAGAAATACTCATAAAAACTCGTCAAATTAGATAATTTTTCCCGAAGCCTTTAATTTCGTGATTCATATCACGAAATTACGAAATTAATCGAGAAAAGGATTCTCCACTTTATCATGCGCATGTTCTAAATCATCGGGTTTCACATTCATTAAACGCAACGCATCGCCTGCCACTTTGGCAAACACGGGAGCGGATACAATAGCGCCCATATGCTGCCCCTGGGGATCTATTAGCATAACAGCCACAACAATGCGGGGATCCGAAACGGGAGTAATGCCCACAAAAGAGCCTATGTAACGATGATGAATATCATAACCTTTGGGCCCTGCAATATAAGCGGTTCCTGTTTTGCCCGCGACGGTATAGCCTGGAATGCGTGCACGCGTTCCGGTGCCCCCATTCTCTGTCACAGCATGCAACATACTTAAAACTTCTTCCGAAACCTTGGCTGAAATAACCTGCTGACCTTCGGGCGCTTTATCCAATTTTAAAAAACTAGGATCTCGCTTAATGCCTTTTTCTGCAAACACACTATAGGCTTGTGCTAATTGCAACATAGTGACGGACAAGCCATAACCATAAGCCGAAGCTACAATCTCACTGGCATACCATTTGGGTCGTTCATTAATGGAACCTGCCGCTTCACCGGGAAAACCACTGTGTGTAGGAGCACCAAAACCAACGCGTCGTAATAATTGCGTATAATCTTGTGGTGTGAGTGAAAGCATAATTTTACCCGCACCGATGTTACTCGATTTTTGCAAGATCTGAGTTAGATTCATCACGCCATGAACGTGCCCATCATCGTGTATGGTAAATCCACCCACACTCATCCAACCGGGTGCTGTATCAAAAGTCGATTCAGGCGTGTATTTTCCACTGGCTAAAGCGAGCGCGATCGTAAAGGGTTTAATAATAGAACCAGGCTCAAATTGATCTGTGACAGCACGATTGCGAAGAGCGTCCACAGGCACGCCTTGTCGATCATTGGGATTATAAGAAGGTTGATTGACCATCGCTAAAATTTCACCCGTGCGCGCATCTAAAATAACAACGGATCCTGCTTTGGCATGATACTGATCAACCGCTTCTTTGAGATCGCGATAAGCAATGTATTGAATGCGTTGATCGATGCTGAGCTGCAGATCATGCCCTTGCTGAGAAGCACGAACTAATTCTAGATTTTCAACCACATTACCTAAGCGATCTTTCACCACGCGTTGTTGGCCTGGAATGCCTTGCAACCAGCGATTATAAGCTAATTCCAAACCTTCTTGACCTTGATCATCCACATTCGTGAAACCAATAACTTGCGCACTCACCTCGGCCTCTGGATAAAAACGCTTATATTCTTCTTGAACATAAATGCCTTGAATGTGTAAATTTTTTATTTCAATCGCTAATTCAGGCGAGATACCGCGCTTTAAATACATAAATTCGCGACGCCCTTTTTTTGAGGCTCGCTCTTTAATATAGCTTGGTGAGATTTCAAGATAAGTGGCTAAGTTTTTTAATTGTTGAGGGGTGGCTTCAAATACTTTCGGGTTCACCCAGATCGCACTCACGGGCGTGCTGATCGCCAAAGGCGAGCCATTACGATCCACAATTTTTCCGCGACTCGCTGGAATTTCAATCGTACGCACAATGCGCGCAGCACTTTGCTTCAACAAGAAAGAACGATTAATAACACCGAGATCCAATAAACGCCAAACAAGACCCAATAAAACTAGAATTAAAATAAGAGGAGGAACGTAGAAACGCCAAAAGAATTTAGGAGGATAATGGGATGGCATAATTTAAAA
>Ga0206852_1050_pt1 | contig 32894 bp, 23 predicted proteins | sample Alteio_BWOrgCont_14_FD_152849 | JGI IMG/M metagenome (GOLD analysis project Ga0206852, IMG submission 152849) | Enriched cells from forest soil in Barre Woods Harvard Forest LTER site, Petersham, Massachusetts, United States -... | ecosystem: Environmental > Terrestrial > Soil > Temperate forest >... | reverse complement strand
ACCAACTTGTTGAATGGAGAAATTCAAAATGTCCAGCGAAACCCATGCCGAACTATTAAAAAAAATCGACGCCTATTGGCGGGCCGCCAACTATTTATCCGTCGGCCAGATTTATCTTTATGACAATCCGCTCCTGAATCGGCCATTGACCCTCGCCGACGTGAAACACATGCTCTTGGGCCACTGGGGCACCACTCCCGGTCAAAACTTCATCTACGCGCACCTGAACCGGATCATTAAAAAATACGACCTCGACATGATCTATGTCTCCGGCCCCGGCCATGGCGGCCCGGCCGTCGTCGGCAATACTTACCTGGAGGGCACCTACAGCGAGATCTATCCCGACATCAGCCGGGACGAGGCCGGACTTCGGAAGCTCTTTTTGCAATTCTCCTTTCCCGGCGGCATTCCCAGCCACGCCTCGCCCGAATGTCCCGGCTCCATTCACGAGGGCGGCGAATTGGGTTACTCGCTCAGCCATTCCTTCGGGGCGGTGTTCGACAATCCCGATCTGGTGGCGGCCTGCGTCGTGGGCGATGGCGAGGCCGAAACCGGTCCGCTGGCCACCGCCTGGCATTCCAACAAATTTCTCAATCCCATCACCGACGGGGCCGTCCTGCCCATCCTCCACCTCAACGGCTACAAAATCAGCAATCCCACCCTCCTGGCCCGCATCACCCGCGAGGAATTGGAACAATTGCTCCGGGGCTACGGATGGATTCCACTTTTTGTCGAAGGCCATGAACCCGGGCCGATGCACGAAGCCATGGCCGCCGCGCTCGATCAAGCCGTAGCACAAATTCAAAAAATCCAAAAGGATGCCCGCGCCCGGGGAAAATTCGAGCGTCCCCGCTGGCCGATGATTGTGCTCAACTCCCCCAAGGGCTGGACGGGGCCCAAGGTCATCGACGGCCTCAAAGTGGAAGGCACCTTCCGTTCGCACCAAGTACCGCTTTCCGACCCGGCCGTCCATCCCGAACACTTGAAGCTTTTAGAAGATTGGCTCCGAAGTTACCGGCCGGAAGAACTCTTTGATGAACAGGGCCGCCTGAAAGCCGAACTCCAAGAATTAGCCCCCAAGGGCAACCGGCGTATGGGCGCCAATCCCCATGCCAACGGCGGCCTCTTGCTGAAAGACCTGCGGATGCCTGATTTCCGAGACTACGCGGTCGAAGTCCCCAAACCCGGCTCTCCCGGCATCGGCGACACCCATGTGCTGGGCAAGTTCCTGCGTGATGTGACCAAACTAAACGAAGAAAACAAAAATTTCCGGCTTTTCGGCCCTGACGAGACCCTTTCCAACGGACTGGAATCTGTTTTTGAAACCACCAACCGCCAATGGATCGCCGCGACGGTGCCCGGGGATGAGTTTCTCGCGCCCGAAGGGCGCGTCATGGAAATGCTCAGCGAGCATCAATGTGAAGGCTGGCTGGAAGGCTACCTGCTCACCGGGCGGCACGGGCTTCTCAATTGCTACGAGGCCTTCATCCACATTGTCGATTCCATGTTCAACCAGCACGCCAAATGGCTGAAGGTGACGGCGGGCCTGCCTTGGCGGCGCAAGATCGCCTCGCTCAATTACCTGCTGGCCTCCCACGTCTGGCGCCAGGACCACAACGGCTTCACCCACCAGGACCCGGGTTTCATCGACCACGTGGTCAACAAGAAGGCCGACATCGTCCGGGTTTACCTCGCGCCGGACGCCAACTGCCTGCTGTCGGTGATCGATCACTGCCTGCGAAGCCGCCATTACGTCAATGTGGTGGTCGCCGGCAAGCACCCGGCACCCCAATGGCTGACCATGGACGAGGCTGTCAAGCATTGCGCCAAGGGCATCGGCATCTGGTACTGGGCTAGCAACGACCAGGAGGTGGAGCCTGACGTGGTCATGGCCTGCTGCGGCGACGTGCCCACCTTGGAAACGCTGGCCGCCGTCTCCATTCTGCGCGAGCACCTGCCGGACTTGAAAATCCGGGTGGTCAATGTCGTGGACCTGATGCGGCTTCAGCCTCCCAGCGAACATCCGCATGGTTTGAGCCACCAGGATTTTGACGATCTCTTCACCAAGGACAAAACGATCATCTTCGCCTTTCATGGCTATCCAACCCTGATCCACCGGCTCACCTACCGCCGCACCAACCACGACAACATCCACGTCCGCGGCTACAAGGAAGAAGGCACCATCACCACGCCCTTCGACATGACCGTGCTGAACGACCTGGACCGCTTCCATCTGGTGATCGATGTCATCAACCGCCTGCCCCAAACCGGCGACCAGGGCCTCTATCTCAAACAGCGGCTCCAGGATAAGTTGATCGAACACAAGCAATACATCGACAAAAACGGCCAGGACATGCCCGAAATCAGGAATTGGAAATGGCCCGCGTGAAAAAGCTGCTTATCCTGAATTCCGGCTCCAGCAGTTTGAAATGGTCGCTCCTGGACGCGCAGAACGAATCCACCATTCAGGAAGGCCATGAGGATCAACCCGATTCGGGCATCTCAATCCTCCCCTCCCTCCGTTCCCTCCTGACCCGTTTTCCCACGCCCGACGCCGTAGGCCACCGTATCGTCCATGGCGGAATGCTCTTTCAAAAAACCATTCGGATCGATTCGGACTCCCGGGAAAAACTCGAATCCCTGGTGAATTTGGATCCGCTCCACATGAAACCCGCCCTGGCCTGGGTGGACGCGGTCACCACCGCCTTGCCTCAAACCCCTCAATTCGCCTCTTTCGACACGGCCTTTCACTCCACTCTTCCCGAAACCACCGGCTATGCCCTGCCCCAAGCCTGGACGAAAAAGTGGGGCCTCAAGCGCTTCGGTTTTCACGGCCTCAGCGTCGCCTATGCCGTCCGCCGGGCCGGGGAAATGCTGGGCGCCCTTCCCGGCCGCCTCATCGTCTGCCATTTGGGAAGCGGTTCCTCCATTACCGCCGTTGAAAAAGGAAAGTCCGTGGACACCACCATGGGCTTCACGCCCCAGGAAGGCCTGGTCATGGCCACCCGTTCCGGTTCCATTGATCCGGGGTTATTGCTCTATCTTCAAATTCACGGCGGTGTCAAACCGGAAGAATTGGAGGACGCCCTCCTTCATCGCTCCGGCTTGTTAGGCGTTTCGGGAACTTCGGGAGACCTGCGGGAAGTAATGAAGGACATAGATAACGGTTCGGCCCCCGCGGCCCTGGCCTACGGGCAGTTTATTCGGTCGGCCCGGCGGGCCGTCGGCGCCATGGCGGCGGTCTTAGGCGGAGTAGACACTTTGGTGTTTACGGGCGGCATCGGCGAAAACCAGCCCCGGACCCGGCAGGATATTGTTTCCACCCTCGCCTTCGCGGGCCTTCAATTAGATAAAGAGAAAAACCATTCCACAAACTCAGATGAGGATGTTTCATCGAAGGATTCGAAAGCGAGGATTTTGGTGATGAAGGCCCGGGAGGATCTGACAATTCTGCGGGAAATGCTGGTTTGCGGTTAAATCTGTAGTTCGCAAGTGAATATCTCAGGCTTTAAAATATTATTCATCAAACATACCTACCGAAGTCTTGAAACATAAATCTTTAATTATCTAAACGCTTTTAAGCGTGTCTTTTTAATTCAATGTCTGTTTAAACCGCTTGAAGCTGAGCCAAACCATAAAGACTCCCATCACGGCCAAGACAGCGGTGTTGGTCCCTACCAAGAGAGGATCGCCTCCCTTGAGCATGATATTCCGGAGCAGCGTCACGAAATAATACAAAGGATCCAGGTAGGCAAAGGGCTTGAAAATCCAGGGCATATTCTCCACCGAAAACATCAACCCGGACAGCATAATGGACGGAAAAATAAAGAGAAAACCCAGCATCGACGACTGCTGCATGTTATCAACGAAACTGGCCAACAGCACTCCCATACCGACCGTGCTGACGACAAAAACCAAAGACGCCAGAAAAAGCATCCAAAGCGGTCCCCGTTCAGGCACGTGGAATCCAAAAACCGCCACGGCCAAAACCAGGCCCATATCCATCATGCCGAAAATCACGTAAGGGAGGGTCTTGCCGATCAAAAGCTCGTAGGGCTGGGCCGGAGACGCGATCAAGTTCTCGAAGGTTCCCAGTTCTTTTTCCCGAGCGATGGCCGAACTGGTCAAAATCACCGTGATGATGACCAGCACCATGCAAAGCACTCCCGGTACCATGAAGATGGATGTTTTCATTTCGGGGTTATAAAGATACCGCACCGTGAATTGCACGGCCGGCGGCGGCCCGCCCGGCAGCTTTTCTTCCTGGACGGCTTCGGCGACCACCGCCTGGGCATAGCCCTCCAGGCTTTGGGCTTTCACGATGTTTTCCGCGTCCACCAAAAGCTGGACCCGCCCCTGGCCCTTCACCACCGCCCGGGTCAGCCCGCCCTCGGGCGCGATCAGCACCGCGTCCGCGCGGCCCGACTGGATCAGGTGGAAGGGATCGGCGTCCTCATGAGGCGCGCGGATAAACCATCCCGACGCGTAACTGCGGTCCTCGATCTTTTGCATCAGGACGTCGTTGGGCTTATAGATGAAGGACATCTTGAGGTTGCTCACTTCGGTGCTGATGGCTAGGCCGAAGAGGGTCAGCTGGATCATGGGCGCGGCGAAAAGGATGATCCGCATACGGGTATCCCGGAGGGTTTGGGTCATTTCTTTTTTAATGAATCCCATAATGACCTGGTTCATTTTCACGGCTCCACATCCTTCTTAAAAAGCCGGACGGCTAGCGTGATGAAAACCACGTCCATCCCGAAGAGCACCGACAGGGGCAAAAGCAGATCGTAAAAACCCGCGCCCCTCAGGAAAAGACCCCGCATGACGATCATGAACCACCGGGCCGGAAAGATCATGGTGAAATACTGGAAGAAGACCGGCATGCTTTCGATGGGAAAGATGAAGCCCGAGAGCATCATGGAAGGCAGTTGGCCCGCCATCTGGGAAAACTGGATGGCCGCGATCTGGTTGCGGGTGGTGACCGAAATGATGAGACCCAGGGCCATGTTGGCCGCCAGGAAAAGCACCGTCCCCAATAAAAGCAATAAATGACTGCCTGCGAAGGGCGCGCCAAAAAGAAGCCGGGCCGCCATATAAATGACCAACTGGGCCAGAAGGCCCATGGCCAGATAAGGCGCCAGCTTCCCGATGATGATTTCCAGAGGTGAAACAGGGGTGGAAAGAAGCAGTTCCATGGAACCATGCTCCCATTCCCCCGCCACCGTGAGGGCGGTCAACATGATGCTGAGAATGGCCAGCACCACTACCGACAAGCCCGGCACCGTAAACCACCGGCTGTTGAGTTCCCCATTGAAGAGATATCGGGTGTCCATACGCACGGGCGTAACAATGGTTTGGCCCGTAATCCTCTGGGAAGCCGCCGTTTGGATTCCCGTCAGATAACCGCCGATGACCCCGGCGGTGGAACTATCCGACCCGTCGATGAGAACCTGGGCCGCGGCCGTCCCATTTTTTTCAATGTCCCGGGCGAAATGGGGCTCGATAAAGAGCGCTCCCTTGGCTTGTTCAGAGTCCAGGGAAGCGGCGGGATTGGATTCCATATCCCGGTAACGGGTATGGAAATACCCGGAGGACTGAAAGACTTCCGTCAACTGGCGGGAAGCACGGGTATGGTCCTGGTCATAGACTGAGAGATTGATATCGTGAACGTCAAAATCCATGGCATAGCCGAAAAAAAGAACCATCAGCAAAGGCAGACCCAGCGCTAACCCCAGGGTAAAAGGATCCCGCGCGATGTGGCGCACTTCCTTATGGGCGATGGAAAGGGCCCTGCCGACATTGAAGGCACCGATCATTTTTATTCTTTTTGGCGCCTCCGCCCCATTAGAAATTTTGGGTTCAGGAACCGCTGGGGGCAGCGGGATGGCCTTTTTGACTTTCATTTTTTCACCCCTTCCACCAGCCGGATGAAGACATCTTCCAGCGAAGGAGGGATGGGCTTATTTCCAAAATCCCGCGACAAGTGGGCGGCGGTCTTGCGCCAGGCGGCGGCGCTCTTCACCACCACGTGGTAGCGCATGCCGTAGGGATTGACCTCCTCGACGGAAGGTTCTTTCTTCAGTTCCTCCAGCCATCCCCGGGCGGGAGTCTTGGGCGTGATCTCAAAGATCGGTTCGGGAAAAGCTTGTTGTTTCAATTTCGCCGGGCTGCCCAGCGCGATAATACGGCCGTCCCGCATCAAGGCGATCCGACCGCATTGTTCGGCCTCGTCCATGTAATGAGTCGTGACGAAAACCGTTTTTCCCCTCTTGGAAAGCTGTTGGATGATCGACCAGAATCGGGCCCGGGCGATAGGCGAGACTCCCGCGGTGGGCTCATCCAAAAACACGATGTCAGGATCGTGCATCAAAGCGGCCACCAACGCGATTTCTTGCTTGGTACCGCCGGAAAATTCGCGCACCAGCCTTTTGACGTCCTCTTGAAACCCGATGAACTCCAGTAAATCCTTCCGGCGTTTGAGGTAAACCTCCGGGGCTATCTTGTGCAGGGCCGCGGTGAAGTCCAGGTTCTCATCCACGGTTAAATCCTGGTACAAAGTGAATTTTTGGGACATGTATCCCACCTTGGCCTTCACCGCCTCCAGCCCTTTTTTGGGATTGAGTCCCATCACCTTGACCTCGCCGGAGGTCGGAATGAGAAGTCCGCACAGCACCCGGATGGTGGTGGTCTTCCCCGCCCCGTTGGCGCCGAGAAAGCCGAAGATTTCCCCCGGGTTGACCGTAAAAGAAATATTATCCACCGCCGTGAAAGCGCCGAACTTGACCGTTAGATTTTTAACCTCGACTGAAAAAGGCATTTCAACCCCTCTTAAACTTTAACCGCCGGTTTTTTCGCCGTCTCGGCCTCATACTTCAGGAACAGCTTCTCGAAGCTTTCCACCTTTTCCTTCTCCAGGACGGCCTTCGGTTCGCCGGTAGCCAGCAGTTTTCCCTTTTCAAAAACATGCACCCGGTCGCATCTTTCCGCCTCGTCCATATAACCCGTGGTGATGACGATCAAGATGCCCTGGTCCCTCAGACGGTAAAGCAGGTCCCAAAATTCACGGCGGCTGATGGGGTCCACGCCCGTGGTGGGTTCATCCAAAAGCACTACGGTGGGCGATTGCAAAAGGGCGCACATCAGGCCCAGTTTCTTATACATGCCGCCGGAAAGCTGGCCTGCGGGCCGGGCTTGGAATTCTTCCAGCCGGGTGATATGCAGAAGTTCCTTGCGGCGGTCTTCATATTCTTTCTCGGGGATTTGGTAAAGATCCCGGAAAAAGTCCAAATGTTCGGACACGGACAGGTCGGCGTAAAGGCTTTGCTGTTGGGGCATATAGGCCATCAGAGGCCTGACTTTTTTGAAAGCCACGGATTTTCCCTGATCCTGGTAATCCACCTTACCGGAGGTGGGAGCCAGAAGGCCCATCAGAATGCGGAGCAGGGTGGTCTTACCGGCGCCCGAAGGGCCGATCAGGCCGTGTAAGAGCGACGGCTTCAGAAAAAGGCTCACGCCGTCCAACGCGGTGTGCGTTTTCAATTTTTTGACGAGATTTTTGACTTCAATACCGATTTTGGGCGTCGCCATAAAAGATTCTTTCACCGCGGAGTCAAAGCGAAAAACTACTTAGGAATTTATTTTTTCGGCAAGTCCGCTTCCAGGGTCATGCCGGGCTTCAACAAGCCATCCGGATTATCAAAGGTGATCTTGACGGCGTAGACCAATCGGGTGCGCTCCGCCTCGGTTTGCACGTTCTTGGGCGTGAACTCCGCCTCATCATTGATATGGGTGATCAGTCCCGGAAATATTTTGCCCTTCATCTCGGGCAGGGTCCCGTTCACCTTTTGGCCATAGGAGAGATTGACCAGGATGGGCTGGGGTACGTAAAAGTAACACCAAACTTGGCGCAGGTCGGCCAAGGTGAAAAGCTTGGTGCCCGGACCCACCCAATCGCCCGGCTGATGGTATTTGGTCAGGATGGTGGCCGTGAGAGGCGATGTGACCGAACACCATTGCACATGGAGGTCCGCCATCTGCTTTTGGGACCTCAAGTGGTTGAAGGTTTCCACGGGCATCGAACCCGCCTGGTAGAGTTTCAATCCCCTGGCGTAATCGTCGTTGGCTTCAGCTTGGGCCAGCTTGTAATCCGGTCCATCCAGCGTGATGAGGAGTTGGCCCTGGGTGACAGCCTGCCCCTCGTCGGCTTGGAGGGAGTTGACGGTCGAAGAAATCAGAGAGGAAACATCCACCTCAGTGGCCTCCACCGTTCCCGCGTAGACGAATTTATTGCTTTGAATTCTCCAATAGATCAGGGCCCCCAAACCCAACACGACGATGGGGATAATCCAAATGAGTTTTTTTTTCATACCTATTCCTTTCCCGCGAGTGACGACAGCACGGATAACTGCATCAGTATTTCAACTTCGTTGGAGGCGGACTGGATCTTGGCGGTCAGGGCCTGGAAATTGGCTGTTTGGACTTCCAGGAAACGGACCGTCCCGGCCCGGTAGGCCCCATAAGTAAGAGCCGCCAGTTCCTGGGTTTCAGAGACAGCGGTTTGATTAAGATCTTGCTGGTATTCCATGGAACGCAGCGAATCCCCCGCCTTGTTCCAATCCCGCCAAAGGTCCAATTTGGCCTGATCCAGGTCGGATAGGTAAGCTTCCGATTGTTGGCGTTTGGAATCCGAATCCTTCACGATGGCACCCCAATCGAAAAGCGGCATGCTGGCCGAAAGCGAAATGATGTTTTGCTGGACGGTCTGTAAAATCGGCCCGTCCGGATTTTCATAGCCGGCCTGGGCGGAAAGGGTGATCTTGGGCAAAAGTTCTGAACGTACCGCGTTCGCGGCGAAACGGGCCGAGTCGGCCAAGTAAGCGTAGATCTGGAGTTGAGGCAGACTATCATCCGGAGGTGTTCGGGCCTCTTTTTCGAGCTCATCCCGGGTATCCTTCACTGAATCGGTGGAAAACCAAACGGTGGGCGCGGGCACACCATCGGGAAGCCCTCCCTCCATATGGAAGTCGAGGGGATAGGTCAAGTCCGCCGGTTCCTTTTCCCCCGCTAAATCAAAAAGATCCCGGAGGGCTTGAGACAGAGTGCTTTGGGCTTGGACGAACTGTCTTTGATAGTTCAGGACTTCCTGGTGGGAGGAGAGCAAATCCATCCGGCTGGCCGTTCCGTAACGGGCCTGATGGCCGATATCGGCGTATTGGGCCTGGGCCACCTTGAGGGAGTCGCCCAAAAGCCGGATCTGTTCCAATCCGATCTTCACCTGGAAATAAGCCAGCCGAACCGCCAGCCGCAGTTGGCGCTGGACGGCTAGATATTGTTGTTCCTGCGACTGGGAAGACGCCGTGGCGCTGTTGGCAAGATCATGCTGGGACCGGAAGTCCCAGAGATTCCAGTTGAGGTCGGCCCAGGCGCTCCAGTTGTTGTTTTCGCCGAAAGCCTCTTTCGGGCCGGGCCCAACGGATAATTCGGGGACATAGGTTTGATAAAAATAATTACCGTTTAACGAAATCTTCGGCAGTTCGGCGGCGCCCAGGGAACCCGCCTCGCTCCGGGCCGATTCGGCGCCAAACTCCGCCGCCTGAAGTTTGGCGGAGTTCTTAAAAGCCGCCTGGATTAAATCGGAAAGCGACAGGGCCACCTGGGTCACCGGCGCCTGGGCTTGATGATCCTGGAGATCAAGGGCCGCCGCTTGTCCCAATGGAAACACGGGGGTGGGGGTGATCATTTTAGGGGAGTCCGTTTCAGTCTGGCCCCAAACCCGAACCGTGAGAATGAAAATCAGGAATCCTAGTTTTATTTTCATGGTTTCTTTCCTTTCCGGGGCGCGAGTGACTCCAGGACCAGGTCCACCCGGTCCCTCAGGGCCCGGTCCGAAGCCATGGCGGTCTTGATGAGACCAAAAGGGATGAAGCCAAAGCGTTTAACGTCCAGGTGTTCCAACATCGCCACCATGATCAGCGGAAAAAGGCAGGCGCCCATGAGCATCGGCATCAGGGCGGGCATGGATATCTTGCGCAGCGACCCTTCCTTCTGACATTGTTTCACCAGCCCCACGATGACCAGGCCGTGGCGGGGCGCGTTCACCTTGACGAAATCCAGCACCACTTTGTCTTTGTTCATCAGGTCCTGCAGGATACCTAAGAGCATCCGGCGGTTTTCCCCGATGAATCGGCCTAGTGTGAAGAGGGCGGATCGGAGCTTCGACAGGGCGGGACCGGCCCCTGTCGTTTCCAGGCTGAACTCCTGGAAAAACTTCTCATAAGTGTCCTGTAAAACCGCCCGGGTGAATTTGTCCTTGCTCTTGAAGTGGTAATGAAACATGCCAAGGTTGACCCCGGCTTTGGCGGCCACCTTCCTCAAATTCATGCCGTTGAGGCCTGAGTGTTTGAGCATGTCTTGAGCGGCCTGGATCAGGCGCCGATCTGCGTTCGAAACCCGTGGCATTTTCCCTCCTCTTCCATTTATACGATTGTATAATTTATACGCTTGTATAATTTTGTCAAGAGATCGAGCCTCTTTTTAACCTTCGCCTTTGGCGCCTATCAAAGCGGGAAATAATTTGAAGAATCAGTTAAAAATCGAATTGAATAAAAATAAAAAAATGGGCCAAGCAGACGGCAGGTTTCAATTTCGTTCTATCAAAATGATACAATCCATAAACTGAAAAATAATTAAGGGTTAACCTCTATATACAGTAAATAGTCTCGGAAGCTAAACTCATCCCACCTCTTGAGCCTTTGAGAATGGAGTGGTCAAAATGTCCTTCTTCAACCCATTTGAACATTACCATCATCACCTCGCGCCGCCGCCCAAGCTCAAAGCCATCCCCGAAAAAGCGGCCCTTCCCAAACCCGACGCCGCTCTTTTGGAAATGGGCCAAACCGAACTCAAAACCCTTCTCGTGAATTTAAAATCCACCCCCGAGGGCCTCAACGTCGGCGAATCCCAAAACCGCCTGCGGGAGCAGGGGCCCAACGAGGTCGTCCATGAGAAACCCGACCCTTGGTATAAACAGCTTTTTCGCAATTTCAAAACGCCCTTCACTCTTCTTCTCATGTGCCTTTCGGTTATTTCCTTCGTCACCCGGGACACGGCCGGCGGCACCGTGATCGCGGTCATCGCCTTGGTCAGCGTGGCCCTGGGCTTTTTTCAGGAATACCGTTCCAGCCAAGCCGCCGAAAAACTTAAAGCCATGGTCACCAACACCGCCACGGTCTTGCGCCCCAAAGAACCCGCATCCTCAGAACAACTGGAAGAACCCATCCAAAACCTGGTTCCCGGTGACGTCATCCATTTGGCCGCCGGCGATATGGTTCCCGCCGACGTGCGTCTGATCACTTGCAAAGATATTTTTGTGAGCCAGGCAGCCTTGACTGGCGAATCGCTTCCGGCGGAAAAATCCGCGGTTCCGTCCGCGACTCCGGGCGTCAATCCCCTGGAAATCCCCACCCTTTGTTTCATGGGCAGCAACGTGCTCAGCGGAGCGGCCACCGCCGTTGTCCTGCGGACGGGCGCCCAAACCTACCTGGGGTCGGTGGCGAAAGCCGTGGTCGGCCAGCGGGTCTTGACCAGTTTCGAGACCGGTGTCAACCGTTTCACGGTTTTGATGCTGCGCTTCATGATGGTCATGGTGCCGCTGGTTTTTCTCATCAACGGTTTTCTGAAACACAATTGGTTCGAGGCCTTCATGTTCGCCGTGGCGGTGGCGGTCGGACTCACCCCTGAGATGCTGCCCATGATCGTTACTGTCAACCTGGCCAAGGGCGCCCTGATGATGTCCCGCAAAAAGGTCATCGTCAAAAGGCTCAACTCCATCCAGAACTTCGGGGCCATGGACGTGCTCTGCACCGACAAAACCGGCACCCTGACCCAGAACAAGGTGGCCCTGCTCAAATATGTGGACTCGGACAGCTTCAAATGCGACCGAACCCTGAAATACGCCTATCTCAACAGCTTTTTCCAGACCGGCCTCAAGAACCTGTTGGACGTGGCCGTGCTGGCACAGGCCGATCTCGAGCAGAAATTCAAGGTCGAGGGCAATTACAAAAAAGTGGATGAGATTCCCTTCGATTTCACCCGCCGCCGCATGTCGGTGGTGGTGGAAGAGGAAGGCAAAAAGGACATCCTGATCTGCAAGGGCGCCCTGGAGGAAATTTTCGCGGTCAGCGGCCAGGTGGAAGTGGACGGCGACCTGGCCCCGCTGGACGAGGACATGCGCAAGGACCTGCGGGCCATCACCGAGGATCTGAACCAGGATGGCCTTCGGGTATTGGCCGTGGCTTATAAAGAAGGCCCTCCCGGCCGGACCGACTATACGGTCAAGGACGAAACGGGCCTCATTTTGTTGGGCTACCTAGCCTTCCTCGACCCGCCGAAAGAAACCACCAAGGAAGCCATCACCCTTTTAAAAAACCGCGGGATCGCGGTGAAAATTTTGACCGGCGATAACGCTACTGTCACCAAAAGCGTCTGCGAAAAGGTGGGCATCGACTCGGAAAAGATTCTCACCGGCGACCAGATCCAGGCCATGACCGATGACCAACTGGCCGAGGCCACGGAGACTTGTTTCGTCTACGCCAAGCTTTCCCCCTCGCAGAAGGAACTCATCGTCAAGGCGATGCACCGCAAGAACCACGTGGTGGGCTTTTTGGGCGACGGCATCAACGACGCGCCGGCCCTGCGCACCTCGGACGTGGGCATTTCGGTTGATAACGCCGTCGATATCGCGAAGGAATCCGCCGATATCATCTTGCTGGAGCAAAGCCTGCTGGTGCTGGCCGATGGGGTCTTGGAAGGCCGTCGGGTCTTCGGCAATATCATCAAGTACATCAAAATGGGGGCCAGTTCCAACTTCGGCAATACCTTCTCGGTATTGGGTTCCAGCATCATCCTGCCCTTCCTGCCCATGATGCCGGTGCAGATCCTCATCCAAAACCTGCTCTACGACCTTTCCCAAACCGCCATCCCCCTGGACCGGGTGGACGAGGAATATCTGGCCAAGCCCCGCAAATGGGAAATCGGCTATATCGCCCGTTTCATGCTCTTCATCGGCCCCATCAGTTCCATTTTCGATTACAGCACCTTCGCCTTGATGTGGTTTGTATTCGGGGCCAATAGCCCGGACAAGCAGTCCCTGTTTCAAACCGGCTGGTTCGTGGAGGGCCTTTTATCCCAAACCCTCATCGTGCACCTCATCCGCACCAGTAAAATTCCTTTCCTGCAAAGCTGGGCCGCCCCGGCGCTGGTCATGACGACCGCGGGCGTGATGCTGATAGGCCTTTATTTTCCCTTTTCGCCGCTGGCCCCGAAAATCGGAATGGTGCCCCTGCCTCCGGCCTATTTCGGCTATCTTTTTCTCACATTGTTGTCTTATTGGGCGCTGACTCAGGTGGTAAAATCGTGGTTCATCAAAAAGTACGGCATGCAATGAGGAGAGAAAAATGAAAAAGCTATCGATCGTATTTTTCGGGTGGGCGCTCACCCTTTCCGCAGTTTGCGCCCAAAACACCCCTACCTCTACTCCTAATGAGCTCACAACCACACCCACCTCTACCCCAACCGCGACCGAGGCCATTCCCACGCCCACCGCTACCACGGTCCCAACCCTCGCCCCGAATCAAAGATGGGTGGAGCAGATCGACGGTAGTTTCGCCGTTCCCTCTTTTGGGTCCCAGCATGAGCCCGATCCCGGGGCCGGCGGGGACATCAATATCGGCTACCGCTTCGACCGGACCTTCGCCTTGTTTTTAGGAACGGGCTACTACCAATATCCGGTTCCTTCCGCCCCCGGCGGCGCCAACGCCCAATTGGGTTACATCCCTCTCGTCGGCATTTTGCGGGCGTCCTTTGGCGAGGGACAAATCCGCCCTTATATTTTTGAGGGGATCGGTTTCGCGCTGAACATCTTTACCCAAACCTATCCGGCAGGGGGACCCTCTCCCAACAGCAGTCAATCCGAAATCGACTTCTACATGACGCCGGGGGTGGGAATTTCCTACGCCTTCGCCAGCGACATGGCGGCGTTTGTTCAGTCCCGGCTCGACCTGGATTACACGTCGCACAATGGTTTGGGCCTTCCCCTGGGCAACCCCTCGGTCTTCATTCCACTCCAAGCGGGCATCAGCTTCTTCGCGCTATAGAGATCAGCCCTCAGCGGTTGGCCTCTCAAATCCATTCCAAAAATCGAGGACGATCATATTGATCCTGCCGCAGGATCAATATGATCGCTTTTTCACCCGGATAAAAATGATCCCTTCAAAATAAACGAAATAGGGGAAAGGCACAAACCTTGCTTTAAATGGTTCTCAAATCGCTATACCCGATGGTCTTAAATTAAAGGAGAACTACTATGAAGTTCAGAATCATCCAGGTTGTTATTTCCGGCGCCATGATCACTGGAGCCGTCCTCTGGCAAACCGGTTGCGCCACCACCGGCAACGAACGATCCGTCAATACCAGCAACACGATGAAGGCCGTGGAACAGGATTATATCGATGCCGTAGCGCAGGTCGATATCACGGACAGCTGTTTGCAATCCCTGATCGATCCGGGTCAGCCCGATGAGCAAAAAGCCCTCGATAAATATTCAGAAAACGTTCACCGGATGAACGATCTGGCCAAACGGCTGTTTGAACGGGCGGATCAAATGAGCGCCCAGCAAAGAAACTATTTTGAAGAATGGCGGATGCAGGGAAACACCTACACCGATGACCGGATTCAGGCCCTCAGCGAACAGCGCCGCGCCGATCTCAGCGAGGTTTTCGCCCATATTTCCGAAGCCAGCGTGGGTGTCAAGGGATCCCTCAAAACCTATGTTTCCGATAACCATCAAATTAACATTTACCTCTCCACCGATCTGACGCCGAAAGGCGTTGCGGCGATTACGCCGACGATCCAGCAGGCGATCGTGGACGGCGGAAACCTCAAGGACGCGGTTCAACCCGTGTTGGACGCCATCGGAAACGCCCGGCAGGAATTGGCTGAGGGCGGCAATCAAGCGGGTCCGGACAATCAGTAAAACTCCCCCAAAATTGTAAACAAAAAGCCTTTCCTGGATTCAGGAAAGGCTTTTTGTTTTGGAGGAAGATTCGAGCGGTCGAAACGGCTTCGGCATTCGACAGTTGATTTAAACTCCCATCTCTTGAGAACGCTTCCGGATATACTCGTCTGCTTCCTTTCCGGTTTTGAAAGCCGGCGTTTGGCCCTCAAACGGGACCGCGCCCTGGTTTTCCTTCTTCGTCGGAATTTCGGAAAGCAGTTGGGCCTGGACCAACTGCAGGTGGGACGGCTTCAACGTCACCCGGCCCGGGCTGGGATTCACCGGGGCCTGGACTCCCTGCAAGGGATTGTCCGTCCGGGCCGTTGAAAGCGACAGTACGCCTCCCACATCCAAGGCGGCCGCGTCGCGCTGGGTGAGCGATGAAAGACCGAACCGTTTTTCCACCGTCTTCAAGGTCGAGGTATGGTCAAAAGGCAGAGGCGTCCCTCCCGCGCCCTGGGTGACGCGGTAGACCGTACCCGCGGGAATCCAGGGAGAAACCAAAACCGTTGGCACCCGGACGCCCAGCCGGTTAAAAGTAAAACCCTGCGGGCCCGTGGCGCTGTCCGGCGGCATGGCGGCGGGCGGAACCATATGGTCGTAACAACCCCCGTGTTCGTCATAGGTGACGATCAGCAGGGTCTCCTCCCAAACCTTCGACCCGAAAAGCGTGTTATAGACCTGAAGGATCAGGGCCTCCCCCGCCGCCAGGTCATAGTTGGGGTGCTGGCTGTTGCCCGCCGGGTTCCAGGAAGGCTCGAGAAAAACAAAATTGGCCAGTTTGCCGGACTTCACCGCCTTCTGAAAATCCGTGAACTGACCGAAGTTCGAGGCCGGCGCCCCGGCGATATCCGAGAAGGTGTTTTTCGTCAAAGGGGCGGCTTCATAGCCGTAAACCGCCCAGGTCTTTTTTTGCGCCGAAAGCAGGCTGAAAATCGTGGGCGCCGTGAACTGTCCCCCGCTGTCGTTCAGCCGCCCCTGACAGGTGGCCGCCAGGGTGAAGGCGCGGTTGGGCATGGTTTCGGTGGGCACGGAAGCGTACCAGTGGTCGCACACCGCGTAGCCCTTGGCCAGGCCCGACAACACGGGCAAAAGGTCCGGCGTGTACATGCCCATAATATCGGTGGCTAATGTGCCCGGCAGGTTATCCCGGTTATTGGCGGCGTTCCAGGGGATGGTTTGGGCGAAATTGGTCACGAACCCCTCGTTGGCGGCCTCAGCGCCCGGAGCGGGATTCAGGGTTCCGAAAAGCTGTTGGTTGGTGTTGCTAAAACCCTCGCCCGGGCAGGACTTGGGGTAATAGTAAAGATCCTGCTGGCTGGCCACATCGCCGACCTTGAAGACATTGACCGGGTTTCCCTGGCTGTCGGGGTTCTGCTCATGACCCGTCAACCCCTCGTAGGGCTGGCCCAGGGGCGAGGTATTTCTCTGGTCCGTATAGAGATAACCCAGCATGTGGTCGAAGGACCGGTTTTCCAGCATCAGCACCACGAAATGATTGATCTTGGAAAGCCCGTTACTGCCCGCCGGAACTGATTTGAATCGTGGCGACATCGCCGCCTCCTTGAATTTTTTAATTTGTCATTGCGAGGAGCGTCGTTCATTGGAGTCAGCGACGTGTGCCGATTCTCCTCATAAATTTTATTGAAATCGGTACTATGCCGACCTCATTAAAAGCTTTGAAATGAGGGTCGGTATGGCAACCTCAGTTCATGGGTATTTAATACGCCCTTGCGAGTTCGTCGCCATCCCAATTAAAACGCCTAAGCCACCACGCGTATCGTCCAGAAGTCGCTGGCCAGGTTCGGCTGGATCAGGTAAGCGTAAGGAATCATAAAATATCCCGCCAGACCCCAGCCCGGCCCCCAGGAATTGCGCACGATGAAGCACTGGGTGCTGTCGTCGTATCCCACGCACATGACCGCGTGGCCCCCGACGGATTTTTCCCCCGAGGCGGGCATGGGAACGATGCCGGTTTTCGCCACCTGCGGGCTTTCAAAACTTTCATAAACCGTGAACCCAAACACAAAAGGATAGCCCGAGGCCAGACAGCCTTTCATTTGGTTGGGGTCCTGCGCCACCGCTTGGTACGAAACCACTTTGTAGTGGAGGGCGTTCTGATAGCAGGCCGCCGGAGGTTTGGTTTTGAACTTGCTGATGACATAGGGCCATTGGGTCTCGGGGCAGTCGCCCTGCAGGCCCACGCTCTTGATGCCGTCGCGGATCTGGGCGCCGCCGTCGGTGTTCACGTCTCCCTCAATCACCCTTTCGTTGTAATAGATGAAAAGCCGCGAGGGCACGAAGGTCGGCGAGAGGTTTTGCTTGATCTGCTCAAATTGGATGGCGCCGGCGATGGAGTTGGCGGTGCAGCTTCCCAGCTGGCCCTGGTCGTAAACGGGCGGGCACTGGGAACGCAGGTCCACGCTGGTCGGCAAATTTAAAAGCAGGTGGGGCGGAGCGGCATAAAGATGGTCCCGGTTGTCCGGCAGGTCGGGATTCCAGCCGTATTTTTTAATATGGCGGCCCGCGCGGGGCAATTTACTTTTCGGCGCGGCGTGAGATGTTTTCTTTTTCGGCATAGCTGGCTCCTTATTGGCGGAAGGTGGAAGGTGTGGAAGCGCGGGCGACAACCGCGCCTGGAATGCGGATACTTTAGAAGTGAACCCATTTCGGAAGCAATTAAATGTTTGTAAATATTATTTTCCGCACATTTTTTGACTTCGTTACCGTTAAACCAGGGGGCAGAATCAGACGAAGGCAGTAGACAACGCGAAAGACTCATGAAGCCAATCGTTCTTACAGGAAACCATTCAAATATTTCGCGGCGGCTTTCGTGAACCCGCTGTCGGTCCAATAAGCGAGATGCGATAGGGGTGTCGCCCCTACGATGATACCTCCCACGTTCATCACGATATCGTTGGCGACGACTTTGTCATAGGCGGCATTGATTGGTTTAAGGGGATAGCCCAAAACATCGTTTTTATCGTAATAGTTGTTCCATTGGCATTGGCCGTTGTTGATCAGTTCCGGGTAATCCTGGGGGATATCCTTCCCCGGAAAATCAATCGGCACCACCGGGTCGTCGGCGAAGATGAAGAGAGGGATGTTGCACCCGAAGGTAATCATGCCCGCGTGGGTGGAAAAACGCTGAAAAGGCGTCAGCCCCTTGGCCTGGCCGTAATTGTTCCGCTTCCCCTGCACATCCCAAATATATTCGGAAAGCATATCCCCGCCCAAAGAATGGGCCATGGTGACGAGCGGGCATTTGATCTTTCCGAAGGCTTTCATGTTGTCGGCGATCACTTGGTGAACTTTCCGGTAGGTGGAGTCTTTTTCCGCCGGGTCCGACCCGTGGTATCCGGCGGCATCGCCCAGCGCCGTCACCACGAAATCCTTAATCCCCCACCAGATCGACTGATTGGCCGGTTGAATGGCCGCCGCGTAATCGTCTTTTCTTCTTTCTAAAACCGGTTCCCAAAGCACTTCCTGCCAGACGATGTCGTCAGGGTTTTTCCCGGATTTTCGAATGAACCCTTTGATCAGGTCCTGCATGGGGACGGAGTAACCTTTTTCCTGCTTCCCCATGCCGTGGATGATGAGAACAGCTAATTTAGGCATATGAACCTCCTTCTCCTGCTTTTTATCTGGCCCTAATTTATCGCTCTCTAATTTTTAATTCGTCCCTGGAGAAGGAGTAGCAGGAGACACACTTGCCGTCGTCGTGTTTGAACCGGTATCCGGAGAAATATCTACTGAAAATCCTACTAAACTCGTAAGCTCAGAAGGACCCGCGATAACGCCGTTGAATTTCACGCCCAACTCATCCGAAAATTGAAATCCAATTTCGTAGGTCCACAAAATAAAATTGGTGTTTGAAAGGTCAGGCGTACTCGAAAAATTCGGAGTTGTTCGAATTACTCCAAATCTAGTCAACAAATCAAAATTTGAAGATGGTCCTTTTCCAACACTGAAAAGGTTATCCTTCAGCTGAATGCTCCAATCGGAATCGGTATAACTAAATTGAGTTAGGCTGGGAATGTTTCCAGAAAATTTAGGATAAAAAGATAATCTGAGGTTAGTACTTCCAGAATTGGCCCCAAAAGCTAAAAGTGGAAATTGAACTCCAGCTGTTAAATTTCCTCCCGCAGTAATAACCTTGCTGACATCAGAGGCCGTTTGAACATCTGTGACCCCTCCTGAACTCGCACCCGAAAGATTGGTCTCCAAATCAAATCTAAAAAATGGAAAATAAGCACGCAAAAACTCCATTGAAAAAGTTGAAGTCGGGGTTGTCCCGCCAACTGATGTTAAACTCAAACTATCAACCGAAAGAGTGCTTAGAGAATTGGTCGCATCTCCAAAAAAAGACTGTATCCTGAACGGGTCATCAGCATAACCTAAGACCCAGCCCTCTTGCCCAGGCACTTCCACGGTTACCGCTTCTATAGATGTAGCCTGGCTGGGATCCGTCACACCTTTTGGTAAATCACATTTCCAATAAACTTCTTGCATAAAACCATTTTTGGGAAAAGTTCCCGGCGTCACCGAGGGCGTGGGCAAGGTAGATGGAACACCCTCCGCAATTAAAGGTGCGGCAAAATCCATTTCCTTTGCAGCTTTTTTAGTTTTCTCCACTTGTTTGTCACTCAATGCGCTTTCTAAAGCAGTCGTCGAACTGGCATGAGTTTTAATGTAAAAAATATCAGATGCATCATAGGTATTTGCAAAACAGCGGTTTGCAACAAATACTACTAACGAAACCAAAAATAATATCTTTTTCATACCTGACTTTCCTTTCATTTACGAAACATTAAGAATCAAAATGATAGGCAAAAATATAAAGTTAACCCGTTACCCTTGTCCGTAAAAATCTTGTTAAAATTAAAAACTGCCTATTATGTGTCCGGTTTAGATGTCAAAATTTCACCAAGAGATTAAATAGCCGGGACATATTTTGTGTTTATTTTCAGTTAAGCCAAGAAAACAAACAGCAAAGCAGGAAGGATTTTAAAGTGTATTTGCCATGCCTGACCCAGGCACAACACCTAAGAATCAGATAGCTCGTTTTATGATTTGAAGCATGCGGTTAAAAGATAAAACAAGATGAATGATTAAGGAATTTTCTTTTTTCAGGCCAGAACCCGATTTACAGAAGATCACACAGGGTGATCCAGATAACTTTTTGTGAGCTATTAAGAGTATTTGAAATTTCGAACATGGCTCCCATCACGCCCACAAAGATCAGAGTTTAAAGGGGGGTGAATTTCTTAAAATGCTTTACAAACGCGATTTCGATACGTTAACAGTCGCCAAATTTAAAAATTCATAATTTAACAATGATTTGGTTGACCTTTAAAAATTTTGGCCCTAAAGTTGTCACAATTTATATCGCCTTTAAGTGACGTAAAACAAACATAAATGGAGAAAAGGTATCAAAATGAAAAAAATCAATATTTTTCGGTCGAAAATATTCTTTACTATTTTATTTTCATTCACTCTCACTAGCGGCGCATGGGCCCAAAGTTCTGGAAGTGGCGGCGGAAGCGGGAATGGAGGCAGCGGAGGTGGCGGCGTCAGCGGAGATATCGAGAACGCGCTTTTTGGCTCAGGTTTTATTACTCAATCCCTAAGTACTAAACCCAGTGAAATAGATTTTTATGGGGGATATGTGATATTCGATGGCTCAGCCCCACTCGGTTTAAATTCAGGTGATATGACTTTCGGAGCGGAGGTCACCCCTTTTCAGCAAGGAAATCTTTATTGGTCCGTCGGTTGGGAAAGAATGTCCCGTTCGGGCACATCCGCGCCCACAACCTTTTCCTCGGGACCCGTCATTTGGAACGCACCCGTCAACGGCCTGTACACGGGGCCGTCTTTTCAATTCGACCTCGGTGACGGTAAAAACATTTATTTCTATGGTGTAGGAGGTCTTTTTGTGATGTCGGATTTCGTGGCTTCCGACACGGTTCAAGTGGAAAACCTGCCCGTCACAACAAGTTCTGGCCCCTCCACAATTTCACCCGCCTATACCATTAACGTATCGACTATTGGCGGAGAGTTCGGATTTGGAGGCACTTTTTACAAAAACGGCAACATTGAAATCGGTGCCGACATAAGTTATCGGATAGCTGACTTTAAAAACATCAGCTACAACAGTCCCAGTGCGAGCGTCCCGGCGGCACCCAGCCAATTGCCGACTGAAATAAATTACAGCGGACCTAATTTGCTTTTATACGTCGCTCTCGACGCGGCCGAAACTCCTCAACCGGAGTTTTCCCAAAATCAAATAAACGCCCGTCAATTACTAACCACCTTAAAATACGATTATGATCAAACTTCCTTTACTAGGGCCGTTACACTAACGGATGTTCAGGCAGTTCAAGCTTTTTTCGATTCAGGATTTGAGCCTGACACGACAAGTATTGAACATTTGCTGGACAAAATTAAAAATGTAAGTGATGTGAGTCCGAGCGATCTAATCGCATTGAAGAATATAGAGATTCAAACTTATCAAAGCAGGTTAAATAGTAAACCTGAGGATTTATATTTCATTAATTTGATAGATGGATACCCATACTCCCCCCCCCACGCTCAACAAGAAACTTCGCATTCAACACAACCTTCTTCGGTTGCCACGCCGAAACAGTAAATCCTTACCCGCTGTCCTAGGGTGTTAAAAAGCCCTAGGACAGCAATTTATTTAAATTAAATTTTTAACCTCCGTTCCCAACCTCGGACGCTATTTTTTCATAATCCCTTCCCAATCTTCCTCAGTCCCCTTAATATAATTAATCATAATTAATCGAGTTGATTAATCCTTATTTTTCAAAGGGTTTCCATGAAATGTCCTTGGGTTTTAATATCCCTTTATCTTTGGGCTTCCTGGCTTCCTTCGTTCGCCCTCGGCGCCGACGATTTAGATGATGTGTTGAACCACATCATCTACGCCCAAGCCACATTCATACCCCAGTGGCATCCAGCTTTTCCCGCCCTATATTCGGGGGACTTAAGCCTAAACCCCAAACCTGAACTGGACGCATCCTTTTCATCCAGCCTATCTGCGGGAAAGCAATTTTGGGACGGTGGTGATATTTACGCTACTTCCGAGGTTTTCGGCGGCCAGGGCTTCAGCGATTTAAGTGGCCTCGCGGATTTTCCCAATGATGACATCGCTCGGGCGGCGGAGGGCGTCCTGGGTTACAACCAGGCCGAGGTTTACTTCCGACAGGTCTTGGGATTGGGAGGCGACCGGGAGGACGGCCCCGACTCCATTACCCCCAAATGGGATATATCGAGGCTTTCATTGACCGTAGGCAAATTCAGCGTCTCGGATTTTTTCGACAAAAACGCCTACTCCAACGATCCCCGCTCCCAGTTCATGAACCAAGGACTGGTCAACAACTCCGCTTGGGATTATGCAGCCAACACGGATGGTTCGACCTGGGGCATTATGGCCGAGCTGAACCAGAAGGATTGGACCTTGAGGCTTTGTAGCGCCATGGTGACAGATGTGGCTATTGGTGAAAATTATGACGGAAATATTGCGCAAGCCCGGGGCGACAACGCCGAGTTGGAATGGCGCTACACCAGCGGAGGAAAAATCCGTTTATTAGCCTATGTTAACCACGCCCACATGGGAAGCTACCAGGATGCCCTGGACTTGTCTCCCCTTTCTCCGGACATCACCCAAACCCGGGAATATCGGGAAAAGGTCGGATTCGGTTTGAATTGGGAGCAGTCTCTGAATAGCAACCTAGGGCTCTTTGCCCGGCTGGGTTGGAACGACGGGCAAACGGAGTCATGGATGCAAGCGCCAGTAGATGAGACTCTCTCTTTGGGAGGAATTTTAACGGGCACTGGATGGGGGCGCCAATACGACCAACTGGGATTGGGTTTTGTTGTCAGCGGTCTTTCCACTGTTCATCAGGCTTACCTGGCCGCAGGGGGAGACGATTTCAGCATTGGAGACGGTGGGCTTAATTACGCCCCCGAAACCGTGGCGGAGCTTTACTATCTCTATAATCTCAATAACCTTATCAACATCCCAACAACTTCCCAGTTCGGCTTTACGCTGGATTTCCAATACGTGGCCAATCCTGCCTTCAATCAGGATCGAGGGCCCGTCTTCATCACCTCTGCCCGTGTTCACATGGAATACCTGTAGGATTTCCAAGTCTCATCCCTTTCTACTTCAATACAAAACAAACGGCAAAGTAATTTTCTTTTGCTTTCCGTTAAATAAAACAAAAAAACCTTTTCTAATCTGAGAAAAGGCCATTCATTGAGCTTTTGGGGCCAGTTATGAATATTGGTCTGTCCGGGCAGGATTCGACCTATTCCGACTTCATCCCTATTACCCCCACGGTTCCGCACACGCCTCCGGCCCAGACACCCTGAGGGTGATCCATTCGGTCCAGAATACCCTTTTGGATACATTCGGCCACATCCTTGATCCAAAAAGGCTCGGATCGAATATGGCATCCCCGCAGAACATCCTCCACCTCCGCCGCGCAAATCCAACGCAGGGGTCTATCCCCTACTTTCGTGATATAGAAAACATAAAGTGGTTCCTCAATCCGGCTCGGTCCTGGGTCAAACAAGGGGAACAATTCCTGGTGGGAAGGGTCGAACCAGCCCATGACGGATTTGACGCCCCATTCATAATTGTTTTCCCGCGAGGTGCCGAGCCCCTTCAACCGCAGGCAATGGTGGACGAATTTCGCGTAAGACTTCAAGCCGCCCTCTTGAATCACGGCCTCGTTGTAGGGACTGCGCAGAAGCGAGTCGATGGCCACTTTTTCCGTTTTACCCTCGGGCGGGCGCTCCGGCCCGGTTCCTGTTTTTTCCCCGGCCTGGTTCGGACTGAATGAAGGCTTCTCCCAAACCGCTTCGGGTTTGTCATAGGGTTTCCAACTGTCAAAGCGGTCCCCCGCTTCACCGAAATCATCCGGGAAAAAGCCGTTTTTCGTCCATTGCACCAATTCCTGAATTTCTTCCCGTTCCATTTCCCATTTGAAGATTTTAAGAACCGCCCGTTCCACCAGGCCCCGGTTGAGGGCTAGGTCATGGCACATCCCGAAGAGGGGATGCAAAAGAAGCGCCTCGTTTTTTTCCAGCGCGTAACCGTGCATTTCAAAAAACTCATCTTGGTTCCAGATGAGCCGCTTTAAAATCAGCTTTCGGGCCTTGGGCGTCAAAAGATCCAACACCTCCAGCATGGCTCTGAGCTTCACCGGGTTCCGGTGGTTAAGCTGGGCATATTGGTCGAGCGTCAGCATCGGCAGGGTTTTGAGGAATTCCCAGATTTCCTCGTATTCGGTGATCCAGGGCTTATCCGGAAATCGGTTGTCGGCGATCTCCTCAAACTTGCCTTCATTCGGGTCCAGGTCCAGAACGTAAGCCTTGATGGTTTCCCAATCGAGCTGAATAGCCGCGCGGATTCGGATCTGTCCGCCGATCAGCCGGTAATCATGATCGGGATCACTCCTTTTTTCTTCAGTTGTCAGGGGCCTGATCTTGATCGGGACCACGAGTCCGGCTAATTTTAACGAGGCGGCCATCGCGTCAATGGCGGCCGGGGAAATGAAATACCGGTAGGATTCGCCGATTTGGATTCGATGGAGGGGAATATCCCGCGGGGCGGGCAGGGGGACACGGTATTTTTCGGAGCTGGCGTAAAAGCGGGTTTTATCGACCTTGTGCAAACGGGGTAATCGCACGAGGCTGTGGTATCGGTCCCAAATCAATTGTTCCATGAAATGGTAAATCAGAAAAAGGGCGCTTCCGGCCGCCAGGAAAAAACCTAGGAAAACACCGGCCACGCAATAAGTTTCAACTTCACCCGGGAATGGCAAAAGGGAATAAAACCAAAGAACCGGCATAAGCGCGATGCCAATAGCGAAAGGCCAACGGACCGCTTCATAGACCCACGGGTATTCTTCCCGGTGATTCGGGATAAACCATTTGAAATAGAAGTAGATCTTTTTAATCAGCCTCATAGGGCTTTCACCTTTTCTTTTAGGGAACTACTATTTCCATCGCGGTTAGTTTGGGTTGAAAGACGCCGTTGTGGGCTTGGTTTTCCTTCGCTGCCGCCGTTTGCCAATCCGCCGGGGTAACCACATTGATCGTCTGCTTGCCGGAAGGCAAAGCTTGCAGCGCCGATTCCAAAGCCGCGCCTTTCTGTTCCTGGTTTCCTTGAACCGACCAAACATGGTCCACAAATGTCAGCCCCGCTTGGTCCGCCGGGCTGTTGGCCCAGAGGGCCATGATCTTTCCTTGATCCCCTAACACCATTCCTTGGTTCAGATAGGGCATTCCCGTTACGGGTACATATTTGCCTTGGGCGGCTTTGATGAAATACTCGAAAGCGGAGACCAAGTGGTTCAGGTTGTTGGTGGTATTGCATCGCACGACCAGGGGTTGGGGTAAGTTTGTGGCGGTGAGGACGAAATAATAAATACCAATTCCTTTTTGAGGAATTGGCACACTCAAGTCTTGTCCTTCGGCTTGAGGCCTCAGGACAGAGGTCTTCCCCGACGGGGTATCTAACTCGATGCAGTAGATGGTCTGCACATCTTCCCAATAAAACCCCAATGCCGATCCACCGCCCAATAATCCGCCCAAGGGCAGACCCCCTTCGATAGCGATCGTCAGGCCCGTGGCCGAAGGCGTGACGGAGATGATCTTTTCACCTCCCTGCCCTACCCGCAGACTGTATTCGCTTTCCACCGCGATGTCGCCCACGCGGTTGACGGCCATCAGTTGGCCGATGGAACTGTCGGGGATAACGGGTAAGGATTTGACATAGACGTTATTGGTGATGGTGGATATTGCTTGTTCCAAGAGAGTCTTTCCATTGTCGTCGCCATTAAAAGCAGTGGGCGCCTGCTGCGAAGCGCCAGTTCCTGTTTCTGGAACTGGCACATTCAAGGCGTGCCCATCAACTTGAGGTTGAAGGGAAGAAGGCTTTGATAAATGTTTTTCAACTTTAACAACCGTTGATGGTTCAGTAGTTGATGGGGGAGTAACAGCCATAGTTGATTCACTTCCGGTGGACTTTTTAAAAAAGTTCGGCAGTTTCAAGTTATCGCTCCAGGTTCTCCCGTAAAACCACGCCAACCCCAAAACCGCGATCAAGGCCAAGGTCTGCGCGGGCTTCTTGACGTAGGCGGCGGCCAGGGCCAAAGCCAAAAGCACCCCGATGAATATGGCCGGGACCAAGTGGCTTTGGGCGTAAGCCCAGGCGATGGCCGGAAAAACCACCAGCCCCTCATGGGCCAGCCAGCGCACGGGCCATTCCAGCCAGGGCTTTAGGCTGGGAATCAGGCCCAGAAGCCTGTCCCAAAAGAACAACTGTAAAAAAACATAAACCATCCAATGGGCCAGGGCCTGGAGGGGTTTGTCTAAATTGGCGCTGGAACCCTTTCCCAATTTCTGGGGCTGGTGGCCTTGGGACAGGTGACCCGACTTCGATTTCCGGGAACCGGAAGAATGGGATGAAGGATGGGGCACGATAAAGTTGGCCAGTTTCTTAAAAAACCCGTGATACCACCGAAAGACTTCATGTATTCCCGGCTTGATCCATTTCCCAAACTTCTTCGCCCCCTCGATGACGATGTGAAAGCCCAACAAAAACCACTCGCCACCGGTAAGGGGTTCGCCCTTTCGGGCCTTTTTCAGGGCCGGTTTCGTGACTGACACCCCGGCTAAAAACTCTTCGAGGAACCCGGAACTGCCTGGGGAAGCGGCCTTGGATGTCTTTTTCGTTTTTTTCTTTAGCTTTGGAGAGGTTTTAAGCTCTTCTGTTTCTTCCTCTTCAGGCGATTCTTCCCCATCCCCCTCATCGTCGGTGTCGGTCTTACGGTTGTCCCACTTGGTGGGCTTTTTGACCTGGGTAGGGTCGAAATCCTCGACCGCTTTACCCGCCACCAACCATTCCACCAGAGCCTTAATCTGGTAGGTCTGCAGATTGGCCGAAATGGCCTTTTCCAGAACCACCTTGACCGCCGCCGGGAGGTCCGGCACCCGGTCTTTTAGGCCCATAAAGGCCTGGGCGCTGGTATAAGAAAGGATATAGCGAGGATTGGCCCCAAAGGCTTGACGTATCCGGGAGACAGCTTCTGGATTCAACCAGCTTTTTAAAGCGAGAAGGGATCGAATCATCGGAGGGCTCGTCTTCAAAGCCTCCGCCAATTCGTCCTGGGTGGCATCGGGTTTGGTCTGTAACTCCGCTTCCAGGGAAGCGATCTTATCCAACCAAGCTATGGAACTTTTTTTAATTTCTTCCAAAAAACCCTCCAAAAAGCCGGGTATACCCCGATCAACCCCCTGCGGTTCGACGATCAGTCCCCTGCGGTCGACCTGTCAATCCCCTGCGGTTTGGCCGTCAGTCCCCTGCGGTCAACTGATGCCACCTGTGATTCTCGGGTCAACCCCCTGCGGTTCTGCTGTCAGTCCCCTGCGGTTTAGCCGTCAACCCCCTGCGGTTTTTGGTCAGCCCATTATCCAATGGCCAATAACCGATTTTTATGCCCAAATTTTGCCAAAGTGGTTTTCGAAAGTCAAAAGATTTTGAAAATAAAAACGGATCGGACATTTTCAAAACAATCCCGATCCACCGATGATTAAAACCGGACAAAAAATAAACTATTTTTTGTCCAACTCACAACCCGGCTTCACCCCCTTCTCGTCCTAAATGATATTCCTCCCTGTCCTCGTGTCGTTTGATTTGGAGAGTCCTATTTCACTAAAGTGTCCTGTAAAACCGAAGTGCTTCCAACACTTCCTCCGGTTACGATCAAAAAAATGAAACGGTCCCTTTGACGAGGGGATAAGACATATTTTCAGCCAGAGACGTCGTTTTTAATTCTGGCGGCGAGGGCATGGATATGAAAATCCTATTGATCGACGATAGCCGAAATCTTTTCAATCACCTGATCCAAAACTTGACCGCCGAGGGATACTGGCTGACGCCGCTCAGTTGCCCCTCTGTGAAAAATAGGCCGATCCTCAAACCCTCCGCCTTTTATTTTTCCCTTCAGGAAGAAAACCACCTTTGGCTGGAAGTCCTGCATTCCACCCTCCGCGCCAGCCAAAACGGAAAGGCCGTCCTCAGCGTCGATTGCCCCGAGGGAAACAACATCGCTTTAAGGACGGTGGAAGTCCGGTGGATGGAGAACGCGCCGGAAGACCCCGCTTCCGGCCTTCGGCCGCCAGCCGAAAACCGTAAGCCGGGTCTTCAGTTTCTCCCCAGCCCTCCCATGCGGACCCTTTACCGCCAGTTGGAGCGGGTCGCGGATTTCGACACCCCTCTTCTGATTGACGGCGAAACGGGCTGCGGGAAGCAGCACCTCGCCCATTACGTCCACGACGCTTCCCGTCGAAGGGCTTCCCGGCCCTTCATCGAGATCAACTGCGCGGCCCTGCCCGAACCCTTGATGGAATCGGAACTTTTCGGTCACGAAAGCGGCTCCTTTACCGGGGCCAAGGGGGTCAAAAAAGGTCTGCTGGAAACCGCCCAAGGCGGCACCGCTTTCCTGGACGAGATCGGCGAAATGCCCCTTTTTCTCCAGGCGAAATTGTTGAAGGTGATCGAGGACAAGCGCCTGCGGCGGGTGGGCGGCCTCCAGGAAATCCGCCTGGATGTGCGTTTCGTGACCGCGACCAACCGCGCCCTGGAAGCGGAGGTGGAGGCGGGCCGGTTCCGCCGGGATTTGTTCTACCGGCTGAACGGTTTCTCCATCCATGTGCCGCCTCTGCGCGAGAGGCCCGAGGACATGGAATTTTTGGCCCGGGCCTTTTTCGAGGAAGCCTGCGGACTGACCGGCAAGCATCTGGAACCCCTGGGTGATGAAATCCTGGCCCTTTTCCGCGGCTATCCCTGGCCGGGAAACATCCGCGAACTGCGCAACGTCGTCCAAAGGGCCGTGGTGATGACGGAGGCGGACCGCCTTCGCGCCGCCGATTTGCCTTTCCACTTCAGCCCGCCCTCCGCCCCGCCGTCCGTGATTTCGGAGGAGGAACCCTTGAACCACGCCGAACTCAAGCGCCTCAACCTGGTGCGGGCGCTGAAAAAAACCAACGGCAACCGGACCCTGGCCGCCAAGATTCTGGGGGTCTCGCGCCAAACGGTTTTGAACAAAATACGGACCTACAACATCGACGGACCCGAACCGTTCCGGCGGCCCTCCCCCTCCGGCGGCGTCCAAAATTTTGACGGCGATTAAATTTTAGACGCCTCTCTTCCGCCCGCCGGTTTTGATGGGAGAACGGCGGAAGGGCGCCGGAGCTGAAAACAAGCGCGCGCGGGGCCGACATTTTTTTCGGATCTTGGCACGTCCTTTGCTCTTCCTTCCACCGCTGGTCTCAAAACCAATCCGGGGGCGTTCATGAAAACTTATTACGATGTCACGTTGGGAAAAAAAATTAAGGCCGGGTCCGATATATTAAATAAGCCCGCCGAAATCGTCTTCACCTATCCGAACGGCACCCACTCCAACTTCAACTATCCCTTCTTCGTGTTGGCCTGGGTCACCGACGACTGCGTCCGCCTTTCCTCAACCGTCATGAACGTTGAAACGGCCTGGCAGGGCGCCAACGGCGGCACCCTGACCATCGATACGGGAAGCGGAAATCTAACCTTTCCGGTGAAAAATTTCACCAACCACGGCAGCGGAACCCTGGTGCGCCCGGCCTTCCGGAACGCGGCGGGCGGCGCGGCCGGCGCGGACTCCTCCGACACCGTCCTGGACCAGGTCATCTCCGATATTCCCTGGCAGGATAATTTTGAGATCGGGGCCGGCGTCAACGCCGTCACCGGGTCGGTGACCGGGTCGGCGCTGAAAAGCGCCGTCTTGAAGCCCAGCCAGGTCAAGAAATCGGTCGAGCATTACCGTTTCGTCCAGGAAGAAAGCGACCTGGACCGGGAGATCGAGGCCTCCACCTCGGGGAAATACAATATCGAGGGGGTGACCGTCACCGGCTCCGCGTCCTACCTCAGCCAGGTCCAGTTTTCCGACCTGAGCATTACCCTGGTGGCCTCCTACGAATCCTCGAACGAGGGATATGACGAGCCGGACGGCTTCCAGCTGACGGACGCGGCCAAAAAGCTGATGGCTTCCGACCCGAAAGGCTTCCGGGACCACTATGGGGATTATTTCGTGGCGGGCGCCCGGCGCCAGTCTAGTTTCCTGGCCATCTATGTCTGCAAGTCGAAAACTATGTCGAACCTGGATCAATTCAAGGCCAGTTTGGGCGTGGAGGCCCCCGAGGTGTTTTCTCAGGAAGGCAGCGCCCGGTTTAAGAGCGCCGCCTCCCAGTCCAGCATCGACATCGCGGTGGACCTTTACATGAACGGCTTCAGCGGAACGCCCCCGGCGGGCGCGCCCTGGTCGCCCGACTCGATCCTCAAGGCCCTGGACTGGTTCAAGGCCAACGAGCAGGGGGTTCCCTCCCGGGCCAAACTGGAGCATTACAGCGCGCTGGACCCCTCCTATCCCGTCACCATCCCGGTGGCCCCGGCGGCCTTCGTCGAACTGCGCACGCTTTATTCCGACGTTTGGGCGATCCGTTCGAAATACGCCTCCTGCCCGGGGGTCTACCGGGACAGCTTTAAAAAGGATTTCCAGGCCCTGGACAACGGCGTCGTCGCCAACCAGTCCAACCTGGCGTCCGATTCCCAGATGCTCCGGGACTACCAGAACCAGGCCGACCAGCTGGGCCAAAAGCTGGAACAGGTTTTCGCCCGGATGGACTTTTATTTCAAGGTCAAGGCCGCCATCTCTCAGGAACCCGACCGGGGCAGTTCAAACGAGGAGAATGACGGCGGACAGCAGGTCTGGAGCTACGGGTTCGAAAGCTACCCCCAAAGCCCCGCGGTCAACATCCACAGCCAAACCCAAAACTACAAGAACGACTGGGAAGTCGGCCACCAGAGCCACTCCTTCCAATTCGGCCCCGACAACAACTGCCTGATCGTCGGCTGGAAAGTCCAGTCCAACTGGGGGGACGGCACCAACGGCTCCTGGGCCAAAGCCAGCGGCACGATCCTTCTTTCCAACAACTCGTCGATCAGTGTCACTTCCAATTACGACCGGGGCCTCGACTGGAGCGTGACGATTGATTACGTGGACGCGAAAGATTATCAGTTCGGGTGAGCTTCAGTTTCTTTCCGGTCCGCCCGTGACGGGGTTTGATTTCCGCCCCGGGCAGGCCCATCCAATAAGCGGGGAGGTTTTGATGAGCACCTTGACGATCGATCAATTCGGGGCCGCGGTCAGAGACTGGGCCGCGCAGCACAATTCCAAACTTAAATTTCATTGGACCGTCAAGGGCGGATGGGAAGGCTGGATTCAGGTGGATTTGACCGCCTACCTTTTGAGTCTGGATTCCACTTTGGACATCCTCCGTGAACAGCCGATCTACCAGAATAATTTAAAACGGGTGGATCTCCTGCTCAACGCCAACCTCCCGGGTGGCGGCCCCATACCCGTCGAGATCAAGGCCGAGTCCTTCGACAATCAGGGAAATTTCATCTCCGGAGTATATGAGGACGTCCAAAAACTGCGCAAAGAACGCAATGTCAATTTCATCCTTTGTAAATGCGTCATGATGGCCGTCTGCTTCGACCGCGAGAGCCTGAAGACCCTCCTGGGGCCGCCGCCGATGGGTTGTCCGCCATTCGTGAATCTTTTCGAAGGCGAGATTGCCGTCGTCGCCGCCATCCTCTAGGGCGTCGAAAAGGGCCCGGGCTTACACCCATCTCATCTGTTTCCCTTGGGGATGGTTTTGGAAGTTAGAAAATCGGCTGAAATCTGGTCGAAACCAGGTCTATTTACTGGCGTTCGCCGGGCTGGTGGACGATTGGTTAAAGATGACCGGCCCGCCCGGGCCAATGCCGGGGAGGGTTTGGGTCTGCCCGCCCGGGCCTTTAATGATAACGGTGCCTTGGAGGGGGCCGCCCACACCCGGCACGTTCTTCAGGTTATAGATCGGCGGGGTCGGCGTCGGCGTGGGGGTGAGGGTGAAGGTCGGGGTGATGGTGGGGCTGTTGGTCACGGTAGGGGTAACGGTGACCGTCGGAGTGGAGGTCAAGATTTCCGGGCCGCATTGAGTGTTCCAGATATTGTTGGCGAAGGCGTTGGCCCCGAACGCCGCCGTCTGCCCGTCCAGAACCCACAATTTATTTTGGAAAACCAGTCCCCCATGGGTCAGGGCCCGGGGGCTGAAGCCGCCCTGGGTTTGCTTTCTCCAGAAATCGGGAACGATGTAATTATAAATGGCCCCCCAGGTGTCGTTGTCATAGGCCGTACCGGCCGACCCGCCGATCACCCAAAGCTCTCCGCCGTAGTAAAGCAGGGCGAACCGGTCCCGGGGTGGAAAAACCGCCGGCGTCTGGAGCCAGGTGTAACCGTCGGAGCTGTAGAAAATTTGGTTGGGGTTCGCGCCCGAATTGGATTGGCTGACGGCCCACAGCTGTCCCTGGGCCTCCACCGCGTCGCTGACCACGGCGGCCAGGAAGCCGGGAACATGCTGGACATTTTGAACCCATCTCACCCCGTCGCCGGTGGACCAAACATCGTCCTCGCCCTGCCCTCCCATCACCCATAAACGTCCCTGGAAAACCGCGCAGGCGGGCAGCAGCCGGGCCGGAAAGGGCGCGCTAGCCGCCACCTGGGTCCAGGTCACTCCGTCGAATGAGGACCAAATATCGTTGAAAATTTGCCCGCCGACGGTTTCCCCGCCCAGCAAGTACATCCGGAGGCCTTGGCCGTCGCCTGGGTCGAAGACCGCCATATTGGCGTCCTGGCGGGGCGTGAAGCCCCCGTTCCCCGTGGCCAGG
>Ga0206852_1049_pt1 | contig 33122 bp, 29 predicted proteins | sample Alteio_BWOrgCont_14_FD_152849 | JGI IMG/M metagenome (GOLD analysis project Ga0206852, IMG submission 152849) | Enriched cells from forest soil in Barre Woods Harvard Forest LTER site, Petersham, Massachusetts, United States -... | ecosystem: Environmental > Terrestrial > Soil > Temperate forest >... | reverse complement strand
ATGTTGCTTGTGAATCGTGATTGGGCATTTTTGTCCCATCGCTTAGCCATAGCCTTGGAAGCCAAGGCCCAAGGCTATGAGGTGCACCTTGCAGTGGGTATCACCGATAAATTAGATGAATTACTTTCATATGGCTTTATCGTGCATCCATTGACTATAGAGCGCGATGATGTGGGTTTATTTAAAGAATTAAAAACCTTTCTACAAATCTTAGCGGTGTTTAAAAAAGTACGGCCTGATCTAGTACATTTAGTGACTATCAAGCCTGTGCTCTATGGAGGTATAGCTGCACGCATGGCAGGTCTTCCAGCTGTTGTCGCTGCAGTTCCTGGCTTAGGTATCTCATTTATTTCAAGTGGCCTAAGGGCTTATTTACGCTATCAGGCTATAGCTAATTTATATCGGATCGCTTTCAATAAAAAAAATATGAAAGTGATATTCCAAAATCCTGATGATGCAGAATGCTTAAAAACGATGACTCGTTTAGAGCCCAATAAAATAGCCTTGATTCGTGGTTCAGGTGTTAATTTAGAGCACTATATCCACACGCCTTTACCCGAAGGTATTCCGGTTGTTGTAATGGCCGCACGTCTACTCGCCAATAAAGGTGTTCGAGAATTTGTGGAGGCTGCGCGTCTTTTGAAGCAGCGTGGCGTGGTGGCGCGTTTTTGTCTAGTGGGCGCTCCAGATGCTGCGGTTTCAACCAGCATTTTAGATTCAGAGCTTGAAGCTTGGGAGAAGGAAAAGGTAGTTGAAGTTATCGGCTATCGTTCCGATATAGCGAGCGTTTTTAGTGAGGCACATAGTGTGGTGCTGCCCTCTTATCGCGAAGGTTTGCCGAAAGTGTTGATTGAAGCCGCTGCCTGTGGGCGTGCTGTTATTACCACCGATGTTCCTGGTTGCCGTGATGCTATTGAGCCGGGTGTCAGTGGGCTTTTAGTGCCACCGCGTGAAGTGGAAGCTTTGGCTGATGCTATGAGGCTGTTAATTGAGGATCGATCAAAGTGTGAAGCCATGGGCGCTGCTGGACGATTGCTCGCAGAGCGTGAGTTTGATATAAAGCGCGTGGTTGCATCCCATTTAGATATTTATAAAGAATTATTGGCGAGGCTTGAGTGAATATTATTAGTTTAATTGTGCTAGGTATGGCCTCTGTTTTAACCATAGGCTTTTATAAAAAAATAGCCGTGAAGGCCAAATTATTGGATCATCCCAATGAGCGCTCCTCACATCTCATTCCGACACCCCGAGGCGCGGGCTTGGTCTTCATTTCGTTGTGGCTCTTATTTCTAGTGGCGTTGTATGTTCAGGGTTTTAGCAGTCTTCAAAACATTCAAGTTTTTGCTCCCTTAGTCTTATTGCTTTTTTTTGGTTTTCTAGATGACTATTACACGATTTCCGCTAAGTTACGTTTCGTGGTTCAAATAATAGCGGCTCTGTTGAGCTTGTGGTTAATAGGTGGAATAACAGAATGGAATCTAGGTTTTGTAAGTTTTGATTTTGGGATTGTTTTCGGGACAGTCTTGGCCTTATTAATGTTTTTATGGTCGGTGAATCTCTTTAATTTTATGGATGGCATTGATGGTATTGCGGCCATAGAAGCTTTATTTGTATTAATACCCGGCTCCATATGGATTTTCCTGAAAGGTGGTTTTGAGCTCGGCTTTGTTATGTGGGGATTGTGTGCCGTAATTCTAGGCTTTTTATTTTGGAATGCCCCCAAGGCTAAAGTCTTTATGGGTGATAGTGGAAGTTTGTGCTTAGGCTTCTTGATCATATTGTTTGCATTGATTGCGCAAAAATCCTTTGATATTTCACTGTTAAGTTGGATGGTGCTTTATGGATTGTTTTTATTTGATGCGACTTTTACCTTAGCGCGCAGAGTTTTGAAAAAAGAAAAGTGGTTTCAGGCGCATCGCTTGCACGCTTATCAGCGTTTGCATCAGGCCGGATGGCCGCAATCCAGGGTATTGTTGGCTGTCATCATTATTAATTCAGCCTTGACCTTGATTGCGAGTGTAATGAATTTTTACCCTCAATTTTCTTTGATTGGTTTTTTGTTGGCCGTGATTATTTTAGCGGCGAGTTACGGTTATGTGGAACGGCTTCAGCCTATGTATAAAATTATTGTCAAGCTTGGAGTCAGAGCCAATTCATGAATTGGCTCTACGAAACCGGAATTAAAAAATGAGACTAACTTTTATAGGTCATGCAGGATTTTTAATTGAGCATGGGAATACACTGCTCGTTATGGATCCCTGGTTATCAGAGTATGGCGCTTATGATTCTGCTTGGATGCAATTCCCTTGTAATCATCATTTGGCTGATCAAGTTCTAGCGCAGCTCAATAAATTTGAACACGTCTATGTGTATATCAGTCATGAGCACAAAGATCATTTTGATCCTGATTTCTTGCTAGAGATGTTGTGTGTACGGCCCGATTTAATTTTCTTGATACCCAATTTTAAGTCGAAAGTATTTTTAAATGAACTGCGTGCTTTAGGAGCTTTAAATATTAGAGAGCTTGAGAATGACGAGCATTGCCAAGTTCAAAAAATGGATATTTATCTTTTCATCGATGAATCTGGTATCAATCATGACTCAGGCATACTCGTAAAAGCAGGTGGCCATAGCTTTCTCAATTTAAACGATTGTAAGGTTTTTGACCGTTGTGAATACATAAAAAATAAATTTGGGAAAATAGATGTTTTCAGCGTTCAATTTTCTGGCGCTTCCTGGCATCCTATTTGCTATGATATGCCCGAGGATGAACGAGCGCTTATTTCTAAGAAAAAGAAGTTAGGTAAATACCGAACGCTCTTGAACGCTCTAAAAATTCTAAAACCTCATCGTTATTTGCCTGCAGCAGGTCCTCCTGCCTTGCTGGACCCCCTGCATTATGAGATCAATTTCCAGAAGGACAGTATTTTCCCTCAACAATTTGACTGCGCACAGTATCTATCCACTTTTGGGCTTGAATGCCATATTGATACGATTATGCCGGGCGATGTGTACAGCTTCGAGGAAGATCGTTATTTAAGTTTGGTTGACGAGCGTATCTCTGAGGATAATTTCAAACTATATCTGGATCGCTATAAAGAAAAATCACAGTATTTGTTTGAGGCTAATCTGAAAAATAAGCCAGATGATGTTGAGTGCTTGTTCCAAGACTACTTTAGGTGGCTTCAGGCCAAAGTGAAGCAATTCTCCATTAAAGAGAGTATTCCGCATCATTTATTTTTTGCCATTAATGAGCTTAAGGATCAATACATCTTTGTGAATCTGAACGATCAGAGCTGCAAAATCATCCATGAATTAGCTCCTGATAATTATTATTTAATTTCCTATCCGGCATGGCAGTTAGCTAGATTGATCTCGGGCGCCATTAAGGGCGAAGATCTAGCTTTAACTTTTCGTGCCACTATGAAGCGATCGCCGGATATGTATAGTACTTGGATTAGTTGTTTTATGAATTCAGAGCCAGAAAATTTGGCTGATAATATAAAATTAATTGAAGCTGTTAGCGAAAACGATGAAACGATTATGGTTGAAGCTAATGGTGTGCGTTATCAAATACGACGTTATTGCCCTCATCAGGGAGCCGATTTGCAATATGGCTGGAGTGAAGGGAATCAATGGGTGTGTCCAAAGCATCGATGGCATTATGATTTGGAAGAGGGTGGTGTCTGCAAGTCCTCTAACGCCTGTATCGATGCGCTTAAGATTTCATTAGTTGATTAGCGTTGCTATTTTTCCGCTGATGTATTCAGCGAAAGGCAGTGAGCCGCTAAAGGCCGGCGAAACCGCATTTAATACATGAAACGACTGATCATCTCCTTCTACTACAAAATCCATCTCAAGAGTATTGTTTTTTAGATTGAGCAATTGCGCTCTAATTCCAGGTTTTCCCCACTCGGGAAAATCTTGATTTTCAATCCCATCTACTAATGCTCTAGCTTGTTTAATCAAGTAGCGGCGCGAATACTTCTTTAGCTCCTCTAATGCCAATTCTCTGAAACCAAAGTTGGAGTGAAGCAATAGTGCGGCTTCTCGCCTAAGAATATCTAAGCTTTCCCCTAAATTAAAATTATCGAAACCTGTGTAATGTTCTCGCCAGAAGGCGGGAATGGCTGTGGGTCCAATTTTAACTTGATTATCCACGGTTAAGGTAAAGTGAGTTCCTAAGAAAGGTTTATTAAGATCAGGCACGGGATAGATGTGAGTGTTGAGGCTAATGCCCCCAGGTTTTGAGTAAAGATAAAGTCCTTTAAAGGGAAGAATGCGATAGTCTTTTGAAAAGCCAAATTGCCTGGCAATTTGGTCAGCATAAAGTCCTGCACAGTTAATGAAATATTTTGAACTGTAATTTCCATTCGTTGTCAGGTGATTGGGCTGTTGTTGCTTAAGATAGCGAGTATTAACGTGAAGCTCAATGCCTTCGTCTTTAGCGTCTTTTATCAGGCTATCTAAGACTATTTTAGGATTTACAGTCGAGGTGCTGGGTGAAAAAAGTGCGCGTTCAAACGTTTTTACTCGAGGTTCTATTTCACGCGCCTCATAGGCATCAATGGGCTTTAGAATAATATCATTCACTTGGGCGCGTTTTAGTAGCTCATCTAAACCCGTCAAATCATTTTCATTGCGTGCGACGACTAATTTTCCGCAATGATTGATGGGTAGCTGACGTTCATGGCAGTAGCTTGTGAGTGCTGCATTACCTTCTTTAGTAAATTTTGCTTTCAGACTGTCTTTAGTATAATAAAAACCAGCGTGTAATACTCCGCTGTTGCGACCACTGGCGTGCATTCCGGCTTCATGTTCTTTTTCTATAATAATAATTTTGGCATCGGGGAATCGTTCTTTTAATTTGAGTGCTATTGTAACCCCAATAATTCCTGCGCCTGCAATTAGGAAGTCACTGGTGTTTGAAGTGGTCAATGAGGGTTTATTTGTTTTTAAAGAATTGTGCTTCATGTTGGCCGGAACAATACTGAAGCTGGGCTCAGAATTCAATATAATCTTGTGGTCTCCATGACCCCCTCCCTTGATCTAAAATTGGCCCTGCGTAAGATAAATGCTACAATCTTCGCCAATTTATGATGTGGAGAAGGATAGTGAAGTCCCATTGGTCTCTTATAAAAAACCAATCTTTAATTTTCGTGCATGATCTGGGCATGGTTGCTCTAGCCTGGTTCTCGGCCTTTTGGCTTCATTTGGATTTGGCCTTTGTTCCCCTCAGTAAGTTTGATCAGGCTCTCAATTGGTTGCCTCTGGTTCTCATCGTTCAAATGGGCTTGGCCTTGCTCATGGGGGTTTATCGCGGCATGTGGCGCTACTCCTCCTTGGCGGATTTATCGCGCCTTATCAAGGCCGTAGTCATAGGCTCGCTGTTGCTGGCGACCCTGGTTTCAATGACAGGTCATGCGCATGTGGTTGCGCGATCGATAGTGCCTCTTTACGGCTTGTTGCTGATGGCTAGCTGGTGTGGATCACGCTTCTTATATCGCTGGTACAGTCATCGCTCCTCATCGCATCAATTTAAACGTGTGCTGATTGTGGGTGCAGGGCAAGCGGCTGAAAGCTTGGTGCGTGATCTTTTACGTTATTCAGAGCTTGAGTTAAAACCTGTGGCTTATCTGGATGATCAAACTAAAAAATTGGGTCAAGAGATCCACGGGGTTCGTGTGGTTGGTACGACTCAAGACATTGAGCGTTTTGCTCGTGAACTACAGATTGAGCTAATCATTATCGCTATTCCCTCAATTTCCGCTGAAAACATGCAGCGAATCGTGGAAGCCTGTAGTTTAACAAAACTACCTTATCGAACTTTGCCAGGCCTGAATGATTTAGCTGAAGGTCGAGTGAGCGTTAATGCATTAAGAGAAGTTTCTATCGAGGATCTATTGGGGCGTGCTTCTGTGGATTTAGATTGGTTTAGTATCAGCCAAGGTTTGGCGGGTAAAAAAATTCTAGTCACGGGTGGTGGTGGTTCTATTGGTTCTGAATTATGCCGACAAATTGCGCGTTTAGGGCCTAAACAACTTATCATTTTTGAAAATTCAGAATTTAATCTTTATAGGATGGGTTGTGAGTTTGTTCAAGATTTCCCAGAAGTGAATTGTGCAAAAGAATTAGTGGATGTGGCGGATTATCACAGCATGGATCGCCTGATGTCTAAATACAAACCCGATGTTATTTTCCATGCGGCGGCTTATAAGCACGTGCCTCTATTAGAAGATCGAATTTTAGCAGCCACTCGTAATAATATTATCGGAACACGCACCGTCGCTGATTTAGCGGTTCGAAATGGCGTAAAAACTTTTGTATTGGTTTCAACCGACAAAGCCGTTAATCCCACGAATATTATGGGCATGAGCAAACGTTTAGCTGAAATCTACTGCCAAAATTTAAATGAACAATCCAATACGCATTTTATTACGGTGCGTTTCGGTAATGTCTTGGGATCCGCGGGCAGCATTATCCCCTTATTTACCCAGCAATTAGCCATGGGCGGCCCTCTGACGGTGACACATCCTGAAGTCACTCGTTTCTTTATGACGATTAAAGAGGCGGCCAGTTTAATTCTACAAGCTTCCTTGATGGGGAAGGGCGGTGAGATTTATGTCCTGGATATGGGCGAGCCCATAAAGATTCGTTATTTAGCCGAACAAATGATTAAACTGGCTGGCAAACGCGTGGACGATGATATCAAGATTAAATACATAGGCCTGCGCCCCGGCGAGAAAATGTACGAAGAATTATTCCATGAGCGTGAAGAGCTGATGCAAACAGCCCACGAAAAAATTTACCTAGCCAAATCAAGAAGCCTAGAATGGGGTGAGGTCATATCCGCCTTTGCTGCCATCCAAAGTGCCTACGAGCTTAACCAAGAAGAAGAATTGTTAACAGAATTGATGCGTTTAGTGCCTGAGACGCAGCCTTGTATGGCAACTGATTAGGCGGCCGTAGGGGCGACCCTCGCGGTCGCCCTATCAAAAAGTGCCTATACTATAATTTTATAGGCGCCCACAAGGGTCCGCCCTACGGCTGTTTGATTCAGCCCCCGAGCAATTTCTGCCAGGAAATTGCTCCTTGAGTTTTCCACAGAGCCCTTGTATGATACCGCCCTTATCGATGCGGGGTGGAGCAGTCTGGCAGCTCGTCGGGCTCATAACCCGAAGGTCGTAGGTTCAAATCCTGCCCCCGCTACCAAATTATGGATCGAGCTGAATGGCCCCTTTTAGGGGTTTTTTTTTAGGTTTAAATATGACAGGTCAGTCCTTGCAATCCTTGGTGGCTTCAGCCGTTGAGGCCGAAGGTTACGAATTAGTGCTCGCTCAATTATCCCGACAGGGCCGGCATGGCCTGTTGCAGGTCTATATTGATAAAGAGGGTGGCGTTACGGCGGACGACTGCGCCAAGGCCAGTCGCCAAATTGCGGCCGTTTTAGAGGTGGAAAACCCGATAGCGGGGGATTATAGGCTAGAGGTTTCCTCGCCAGGTTTAGATAGGCCGCTGTATAAAAAAGAAGATTATCAGCGTTTTATAGGACGAGAAATTAAATTAAGATTAAGGGCTCCAGAGGAAAATCAACGTAATTTTTCTGGGGTTTTGGTGAGCCTGGATCAGGATCAAATTACGCTTGAAACGAAGCTGGGGCAGAAAATATTGACGCTCAGCAGCATCGAGAAAGCTAATTTAATCCCTGATTTAGTGATAAACGACATTCCTAAAAAAACCTAGTTTTTTTAGGATAGAAGAGGAAGAAAATGCGTAAAAAAGTAGTTAAAGAAGTCGTCAAAGATACCAGCAAAGAAATGTTGCTCATGATTGAATCCATTGCCAACGAGCGTGGCGTTGAGAAAGAGCTTATTTTCGAAGCGGTTGAAGCCGCCTTAGCCGCCGTTGCGGCTCGTCGTTATGGCGAAGGTGCTGCGGCTCGCGTATCCATTGATCGCAAAACAGGGGAATCTGAGACTTTCCGTTGTTGGACTGTGGTTGATGATAATGATGAAATTCTTGAAGAAGTGGCTGAACAGCAACTAACACTACAGCAAGCGCGTGAAATTGATCCTTCTTTAAATGTAGGTGATGTGATTGAAGAGCCTATCGAATCACCTCCTTTTGGTCGCATTGCGGCACAACAAGCCAAACAAGTGATTATCCAAAAGGTGCGTGAAGCTGAACGCGCTAAAATCGTTAGTCAATATCAACAACGTATCGGTGAATTGCTGGTGGGTGTTGTTAAAAAAGTGTCGCGTGAAGGCGTTATACTTGATATGGGTGAAAATGCTGAAGCTTTATTAGCGCGCGAAGAAATGATTCAGCGTGAAAACTTTCGTTTGAATGATCGTGTTCGTGTGTTGCTTTATGCCATTCGTGAAGAACGACGTGGCCCACAGTTATTAGTGAGTCGAACTCGCCCTGATTTGTTGATTGAATTATTTAGAATTGAAGTGCCAGAAATTGGCGAAGAAGTGATAGAAATTAAAGCCGCTGCCCGTGATCCCGGTTCACGCGCTAAAATCGCGGTTAAAACCAATGATGGACGTATTGATCCCATCGGCGCTTGCGTTGGTATGCGTGGTTCACGTGTGCAAGCGGTTTCCAATGAATTAGCCGGTGAGCGTATTGATATCGTGTTGTGGGATGATAATCCAGCACAATTAGTGATTAATGCCATGGCGCCTGCTGAAGTACTTTCCATAGTGGCCGATGAAGACACGAAGACCATGGATATTGCAGTCGCTGAAGATCAGCTCTCACAAGCCATTGGTCGTGGTGGCCAAAATGTGCGTCTAGCCAGTGAATTAACAGGCTGGCGTTTGAATGTGATGAACGAAGAAGAAGCCTTGCAAAAACAAGAAGGCGAAAGCACTAAAGCCAAAGAAATGTTCATGCAGAAATTGGATGTGGATGAAGATATCGCGGCAGCTTTGGTTGCGGAAGGCTTTAGTACGATGGAAGAAGTGGCCTATGTGCCTTTCGAAGAATTAGCGGCTGTGAGTGGTTTTGATGAAGAAATTTCAGCAGAATTGCAGCGTCGTGCCAGTGATTTCTTATTAACTCAAGAAATTGCTAAGCAAGAAGGTATTGAAGCGGGTGCGCCTGAAGAAGACTTATTAGAAGTTGAGGGTATGAATCAAGAGTTAGCCGAACAATTGGGTGCCTTGGGTATCACAACGCGTGAAGCTTTGGCCGAATTGGCGGTGGATGAGTTGGTTGACTTGGCTCAATTGGATGAACCACTGGCAGCTAAATTAATTATGGCGGCTCGGGCTCATTGGTTTGAATAGAGCAAAATCAGCTATGAACCTGATTTTGGTGTCCTGTAGGGGCGCCCGTCTCGATTGAATCGAGATCTCGCTATCGGGTAGAGACAATTCACGAATTGTCTCTCTATCCTGTAACGAGAGAGACAATTCATGAATTGTCTCTACCCGATAGGAAGATCGCGTTACAGAATAGATGGGTGATTCGGCCAATTTTAAAGCCGAGCCCCCTACGAAAACAAAAGTGGAAAATAGAAAAAAATGGCTGATATTACCGTCAAACAACTTGCTGCAATCGTTCGCATTACACCGGAGCGCTTAATTGAGCAGCTGAAAGATGCCGGTGTTGAGAATATTACGGATTCTGAGCAGGGTGTGACTCCTGAGCAAAAGCGTAAGCTCTTGGCTCATTTGCAAACTAAGCGTGGTGGTGCTTCTGAAATTGGTGTTTCTAAAGCTCCTGTGCTTGAGAAAAAACCGATGAAATTAGGTTTAAAACCTAAGAACGTTGAAACGGTAAAGCTCGGTGCCAAGAAAGTAAGCGTTCAAATCCGCAGCAAAAAAGCCTTCGCAAAACCCGAACTCAAAGTAAATGAAGCTGAAGTTCAAGAAGCTCCAGAAGAAGTCCAAACAGCAGCGCCCACGGCAGAAACACCAGCTTCTGTGCCAGAAACCAAAAAAGCCCCTGTGGCAGCGCCCAAAGAAAAAGAAAAGACGGCGCCTAAGTTTACAGATCAAGCCAAACCTTCTACCGACGATTATCGAAAAGCTGCTAAGAAAGATTCGCGCTGGCAGCAATTGACGCATGAACCGGATGAAATCAATATGTCGCGCGATAGCTTTAGGCGTCGCAAACGAAGACATAAAGACAGCCCCACTTCTTTAGAGCAAGGTTTTGAGAAACCGGCAGCTCCCGTGGTGCGTGAGGTTTCTATACCTGAATCGATTACTGTCGCAGATCTTGCGGCAAAAATGTCTATTAAAGCCGCTGAAGTAATTAAAGCGATGATGAAAATGGGTGCGATGGCGACCATCAATCAATTGATTGATCAAGAAACAGCGGCCATTGTGGTCGAAGAAATGGGCCACACGCCTAAGCTAATCAGCCAAAATGCCGTTGAAGAAAGCTTGGAAATTGAGCAAGTGGAACACCACGCTGAGGCAGTAACTCGCGCGCCTGTGGTGACCATTATGGGTCACGTCGATCATGGTAAAACTTCTTTGCTGGATTATATCCGTCGCACTAAAGTAACCGCGATGGAAGCCGGCGGTATTACTCAGCACATCGGTGCTTATCATGTGGATACGGCCAAAGGTATGATCACCTTTTTGGATACACCGGGACATGAAGCCTTTACCGCCATGCGAGCTCGCGGTGCTAAATGCACGGATATCGTGGTTTTAGTCGTAGCGGCGGATGATGGTGTGATGCCTCAGACGCTTGAAGCAATTCAGCACGCGCGCGCAGCGAATGTGCCGATTATTGTGGCTGTGAATAAAATTGATAAGTACGAAGCGGATCCTGAGCGCGTCAGAAAAGAATTATCGCAACACGGTGTTTCTGCCGAAGATTGGGGTGGGGATTCCATTTTCCAAAATATCTCGGCGAAAACGGGTCAAGGCGTTGATGAGCTATTGGACAGCATTTTACTGCAAGCCGAAGTATTGGAATTAAAAGCAGTGGCTGAAGGTCCTGCACGCGGCGTTGTGATTGAATCCAGTCTCGATAAATCACGTGGACCGGTTGCAACGGTGTTAATCACCAGCGGTCAATTGCGTAAAGGTGATGTGATGTTGGCAGGTCGTGAATATGGACGCATCCGCGCCATGATCGGCGACAATGGCAAGCCTTGCGAATCCGCAGGCCCATCTATGCCTGTGGAAATTTTAGGTCTATCTGGAGCGCCTGCAGCCGGTGATGACATGATGGTGGTGATTGATGAACGTAAAGCACGTGAAGTCGCTTTATTCCGCCAAGGACGTTATCGCGAAGTCCGTCTTGCTAAGAAAGCCTTGAAGCTTGAAGATATGATTGATCATTTTGCTAAGAACAAACATCAAAGTTTAAATGTCGTTCTTAAGGGTGAAGTGCAAGGTTCTGTGGAAGCTATCACGGATTCTTTAAACAAATTATCCACCTCCGAAGTGAAGGTCAATATAGTGGCGAGCGGTGTGGGCGGTATTACCGAATCCGACATTAATTTAGCCATTGCTTCCAGTGCTGTTATTTTAGGCTTTAACGTGCGTGCTGATGTCACGGGCCGACGTTTGGCTGAAAGCGAAGGCGTAGAGCTACGTTATTACAGCATTATTTATAACCTAATAGACGATATTAGATCCGCTCTAACCGGCATGTTAGCACCGCATTATGAAGAAAAAATCATGGGCCTTGCTGAAGTGCGTGATGTATTCCGTTCCTCTAAATTGGGCGCCATTGCAGGTTGCTTGGTCATAGAAGGCAATATGCGTCGCAATTTGCCGATACGAGTCTTGCGCAATAATGTCGTTATTTACGAAGGTGAATTGGAATCTCTGCGCCGCTTTAAAGACGATGTCAGTGAAGTTCGTAACGGTACCGAATGTGGTATCGGCGTGAAGAACTACAATGACGTGCGCCCTGGCGATCAAATTGAAGCTTATGAGAAAATCTTGGTGACGCGAAGCCTGTAATATCCATACGGGCTCTACAAAACTAGTGTAGGGGCGACCCTCGCGGTCGCCCTTCTTGATTGAACAGAGATCCCTTTACACTAAAGATAGCCCATTCACAAACCGTCCATTTAACAATCCAGAGAACACCATGTCCAAACCCATCCGCCTACGTCAAGCCGCCGATATGATTCAACGTGATGTTGCAGAAATACTGCGACGCGAAGTGAATGATCCTCGCCTAACGCAGGTGACGATTACGGCGGTGGATGTCGCTCCTGACATGCGCTCCGCTAAAATCTTTTATACAGCCTACGATAAAGATGATCTCAAAGAAGTTCAGAAAGCTTTAGACAAAGCCGCTGGCTTCTTACGCCATCAATTAGCGTCGATGGTCTCCCTGCGACACACCCCGCAATTACGCTTTGTTTACGATGAATCCATACTCTATGGCGAGCATTTATCCGCGCTGATCAACGAGACCAAAGACTCCGATCCTGATGAATAAACCTGAGAAACGCCCTTTAAACGGCATCGTCTTATTAGATAAACCCATCGGTATGAGCTCTAACAAAGCGCTCAAAAAAGCCCAATATCTATTCAGAGCCCAAAAAGCCGGACACACCGGCAGCTTAGATCCCCTAGCAACAGGCTTATTACCCCTCTGTTTTGGCGAGGCCACCAAGCTCTCCCAGTACCTATTAGAAGCCGATAAAACCTACAGTGTCACAGCCAAATTAGGTCAGCGCAGCAGCACCGCCGATGCCGAAGGCGAGATTATTGCCGAAAAGCCGGTGCCCAGCTTAAAGGCAGATGATGTAGAGAAACTGCTCGACAATTTTAGGGGTGAAATAGAACAAACCCCGCCTATTTATTCGGCTCTAAAAGTCGACGGCCAAGCTCTTTACAAATACGCGCGACAAGGCTTAGACGTTGAGATTAAATCCCGACGAGTTCATATCTACGATTTAAAATTAATAAGTCTAAATTCAGATAAGCTTGAATTAGAGGTTCATTGCAGTAAAGGAACCTATATCCGCAGCCTAGTCGATGATTTAGGCGAGCTCATAGGCTGCGGAGCACATGTCAGCGCATTGCGTCGTATTACGACAGCGGGCTACAAGATCGCCGAAGCTGTTTCTCTGGAGACGCTTGAAAATGCTGATCCTAGCGCCTTAGGCCAGTATCTAATCCCCTTGAACAGCGCCTTAACAGACTGGCCAGCCCTTCATTTAAACGAAGAAGAGATCCGTCGCTTTCGCTTAGGACAAACAGTGCAGCTCCCCCCTCAGGCAGAAAACCGATGGATTAAAGTCTGCGATGCCGAGGCGAATTTATTGGGCTTGGGCGAGGTAGTGGGTTTGGATACTTTGGCGCCTAGGAAGGTATTTAATGTTTGAAAAATCAACACTTGATGCTAGCGAATCAGAACGATAAACTTCAGTCTTTAATTAACACGAGGAAAACCCATGAAAAAAATAATACTAAGCCTAATAGCGGTGGCCTTAGCCCTAAACCTCGCTGCCTGCCAAACTAAGCAAGAAACCGGAACTTTGGCCGGAGGTGCTGTGGGTGGACTGATTGGCGCTCAATTTGGGGGTGGTACTACAGCTCATGTTTTAAGTGCTTTGGGTGGAGCCCTCGTGGGTGGCCTTATTGGTGGTGCTATTGGTCAATCCATGGATAAGCAAGATCAGAAAAACATGCAATCGGCGGTGAGCAACACGCCGGTAGGTCAGAGTGCTGTTTGGACCAATGACAAGACGAAGACCACTTATGTGGTAACGCCGGTTAAAAATTACAATCAAAACAATGAATATTGCCGTGAATATCAGACGAAAGTGACGGTTAATGGTCAATCACAAAAGGCTTATGGGACAGCGTGTCGTCAGCCAGATGGGGCTTGGCATATTGTTTCATAGGGCATTTTTTGAAGGGCACCCGTGAGGGGTGCCCCTACAGCTGTTTTGATAAGATCGTCACAATAGCCGCCTTCTCCCAAGAACATTATGAAATCCTACTATAGAACACTTACTATCGCAGGCTCCGATTCGGGCGGTGGTGCGGGTATTCAGGCTGATATTAAAACTTTTTCAGCGTTAGGCTGTTATGGCATGTCGGTCATCACGGCTTTAACGGCACAAAACACCTTGGGTGTGCAGGGTGTTTTTCCAGTTTCCCCTGAGTTTGTTCAATTGCAATTACACAGTGTTTTAAGCGACATTGGTGCCGATGCGATTAAAACAGGCATGTTGTATTCTCAAGAAATCATTAAAGCCATTGTGGCTGAATTAAGTCTGTATCCTTCTATTCCTCTGGTGGTTGATCCTGTTATGGTGGCTAAAGATGGCAGTTTATTATTAAAAGCTTCCGCCATCAGCGAGCTCACACAGCATTTATTTCCGCGCGCTAGCTTGATTACGCCCAATTTAATAGAGGCTGAAAGCTTATTGCAGCATAAGATTGAGGGTAAAGAGGCTATGGAAAAAGCGGCCATTGAATTAGCACAATGGGGTTCGGCCGCTGTGTTATTGAAGGGTGGTCATTGGGTGGGCCATGAAGCCAGTGATTGCTTGTATCTTGCCGAATCAAAAAGCCTGCGCTGGTTTGAAGGTGTTGCTATTCCCACTAAAAATACGCATGGTACAGGTTGCACTTTAAGTTCAGCGATTACAGCTTTTATAGCCAGAGGATTGACTGTAAGTGAGGCCGTGGCCAATGCCAAAGACTATATGAATCAAGCCATTCGTGCGGGGGCGGATTATCGATTGGGTGGTGGTTATGGGCCTGTGAAACACTAAAATTGGCGTAGGGGTATATATCGCCCGTCTCAATTGAATCGAGATCTCGCTATCGGGTAGAGACAATTCACGAATTGTCTCTCTATCCTGTAACGAAAGAGACAATTCATGAATTGTCTCTACCCGATAGCAAGATCGCGTTACAGGATGGAAGGGCGATTCGTAAATCACCCAATTTTTAATTAGAGGTAATTATCATGGCCAAAACCAAAACCATCTTCAGTTGTCAGCAATGCGGAGCTCAGTACGCCAAGTGGTTGGGGCAGTGTTCTGAATGTCAGGCTTGGAATCAAATTGTTGAAGAAACGCTTTCAGCGGCACCCTCAACAACGCATCGAGCTCGCGGGGGTTATGCCGGCACGGAATCGCTGCTCACACCCATGTCCGAAGTCGCCTTGGTGGCTGAATCACGTCTTCCTACGGCGCTAACGGAATTCGATCATGTGTTGGGTGGTGGTTTGGTCACGGGCTCTGTTGTGCTCATTGGGGGCGATCCTGGGGTGGGTAAATCCACCTTGTTGCTGCAGGTTTTATGTCATTTGGCTGAAACACGCAAAACACTCTATGTCACCGGTGAAGAATCTTTGCAACAAGTGGCTATGCGCGCTCAACGCATGGAGCTTAAAGCGGATCCTTTAAATTTACTCGCTGAAACCAATGTCGAACGCATTATTCATTTAGCTGAACAACTGCGTCCGGAAGTGATTGTCATCGATTCTATTCAAACGATTTATACCGAATTAGTCACTTCCGCTCCCGGAAGTGTCAGCCAAGTGCGCGAATCCGCGGCACATTTGGTGCGTTATGCCAAACAACACGGCACCGCTTTGTTATTGGCAGGACATGTCACTAAAGAAGGTACGCTAGCAGGACCGCGTGTTTTAGAGCATATGGTCGATGCCGTACTTTATTTCGAAGGTCAAAACGATACCCGTTTTCGAGTGATTCGCGCGGTGAAAAATCGCTTTGGTGCGGTGAATGAAATAGGTGTGTTTGCGATGACCGATAAAGGCTTGCGTCAAGTGAGTAATCCGTCGGCTATTTTCTTATCACACTATTCGAAACCGGTATCAGGCAGCAGCGTGATGGTGACCTGGGAAGGTTCGCGTCCTTTATTAGTGGAAGTGCAGGCTTTGGTGGATGAATCGCATTTAGCCAATCCGCGTCGCGTTACCCTCGGCTTGGACTACAATCGCTTAGCGATGTTATTAGCGGTTTTGCATCGACACGCTGGCGTGCCGACTTATGATCAAGATGTGTTTGTAAATATTGTCGGTGGTTTAAAAGTTTTAGAAACAGGAGCTGATTTAGCTGTGCTCTTAGCGATTCTTTCCAGTCTTAAAAATCGCGCCTTACCCGATAAATTAATTGTCTTCGGTGAAGTAGGGCTTTCGGGTGAAATCAGACCCGTCCCAAGTGGCCAAGAGCGCATACGCGAAGCCGCCAAACACGGCTTCACCATGGCCATCGTTCCCAAGGCTAATGCGCCCAAACAGTCTCCCGCAGGCATGCAGGTGATTGCTGTGGAAAGGCTACAAGAAGCCATTGAAATAGTCAGGGATGGGAATGGGTATAGGAATCAGCACCCAGATCCAGTAGAATCTTCTGCTTAAATTTGGCATAAAAATTCTGCCGTAGGGGCGACCCTCGCGGTCGCCCCTACGGTAGCAACAAAAAGAGAAAACAAATGTTCAACAAATCCCAAACCACACAAAACTTCGATACAGAGCTCTGGTCTGCCGTTGAGCGCGAAAAACAACGCCAAGAAGATCATGTTGAATTGATCGCTTCTGAAAATTACGTGAGCCCGCGTGTTTTAGAAATGCAAGGTTCTGTGCTCACCAACAAATACGCTGAAGGCTATCCGCACAAACGTTATTACGGTGGTTGTGAATTTGTCGATCAGGTGGAAGATCTAGCCATCGCGCGCGCCAAGGCTTTATTTAAAGCCGATTATGCGAATGTGCAGCCGCACTCCGGTTCGCAAGCGAATGCCGCGGCTTACATGGCTTTGTTATCACCGGGCGATACTTTTTTGGGAATGAGTTTATCCGACGGCGGACATTTGACGCACGGCTGTTCGGTTAATTTTTCAGGCAAAATGTATAAGGCAATTCCTTATGGTTTAGATCCTAAAACCAATGAAGTGAATTACGCCGAAGTAGAGGCCTTAGCCAAAGAGTACAAACCTAAATTGATCGTTGCGGGTTTTTCAGCCTATTCGCGCATTATGGATTGGCAACGTTTTCGTGATATCGCTGACAGCGTAGGCGCTTATTTAATGGTGGATATGGCGCATGTAGCGGGTTTAGTGGCAGTGGGTTTATACCCTTCTCCGGTGAATATTGCTGATGTGACAACTTCCACCACACACAAAACCTTACGCGGCCCACGCAGCGGGCTTATCTTGGCAAAAGCCAATCCTGAATTAGAAAAGAAATTAAATTCTGCTATTTTCCCCGGTTCTCAAGGCGGTCCTCTCATGCACGTGATTGCCGCAAAAGCCGTTGCTTTCCAAGAAGCTTTGCAGCCTGAATTTAAGACCTATCAAGAACAAGTATTGAAAAACGCAAAAGCGATGGTTGAAGTGATACTGAGTCGTGGTTATAAAATTGTATCGGGTGGCACCGACGATCATATGTTCTTAGTGGATTTAATCGGCCGAGAATTAACCGGTAAAGATGCGGAAGCTGTTTTAGGCGAGGCTAATATCACGCTGAATAAAAATACAGTGCCGGGTGAGCCTCGTTCTCCCTTTATTACGAGTGGTTTGCGCATCGGGACGCCCGCTGTCACCACGCGTGGCTTTAAAGAGGCAGAAGTAAAGCAACTAGCGGAGTGGATTTGTGATATCTTGGATCATCCAGAAAACAAAGAGAAAGTCGCTGAGATTAAACAAAAGGTCGCGGCATTGTGCAAACGATTCCCGGTCTATACCCATCGCACCTGAGGATTAACTATGTTCTGCCCTTATTGTAAAGCGGATGACACCAAAGTCATCGATTCGCGTTTGGTGGATGAAGGCACGCGAGTGCGCCGTCGTCGCGAATGCATTGTGTGCACCGACCGTTTTACCAGCTTTGAAACCGCTGAATTAAATCTGCCGCGTATTATTAAGCGCGATGGTAATCGAGTGGCTTTTGATGAGCATAAATTGCGTTCAGGTTTATTATTAGCTTTGCAAAAACGTTCTGTTAAAACAGAAGACATAGAGGCTGCTATCAGCCGCATTATTCACCAGCTTTCAGCGAGTGGTGAGCGTGAAGTAAATTCACACTCTATTGGTGAATATGTCATGAACGAATTAAAGGCTTTGGACCAGGTAGCTTATGTGCGCTTCGCCTCCGTGTATCGCAGTTTTCAGGATGTAAACGAATTCCACGAAGAAATTAAACGTCTATTGGATCACAGTAAAAATGAGTAAAAAACCCTCCCGTCAAGTCTTGCGTCATAATGCGAGACGTTATGCGCTACAAGCTTTGTATCAATGGCATTATACGCAAGATCCTTATGCTGTTTTAATCAGCGATTGGAAAATCGAACACGATTTTTCTGTGGCGGATCCTGAATACTTCACCATCCTCATTGAAGGTGTCATTACGAATCTAGCTGAGATTCAAACGCAGTTAATGATTCCTTTGAATCGTAAAATCAGTGACATCACTCCCATTGAATTAGCCGCCCTGCAAGTGGCTATTTATGAATTAATTCATCGTTTGGATGTTCCTTACAAAGTAGTTATCAACGAAGCTTTGGAATTAACGAAAGAATTTGGTTCAGACCAATCCTTTAAGTTTGTGAATGGTGTATTGGATAAATTAGCGCCCATTCTGCGTAAAACCGAGTTTTCGTAAATTTTTTCTTGTCATTCCCGCGGAGGCGCACTAATGTCCGGGAAAAACCATTAACTTTTCTCTGTCATTCCCGCGGAGGCGGGAATCCAGTCTAAAGCAGCAGCATTCCTTTCCCGCGTAAACACGCGGGTAAAAGGGCTTGATAAACACACTCACCTTCCAGGCGAGAAAGGAACGCTGCTGAATTTAACCTGGATTCCCGCCTCTGCGGGAATGACAGTTGTCTAAGCATTATTTGGATTAGCAGGAATGACAGCTGTCTAAGTATTTATATTTCAATGACACCCTATGAAAAACGAATCCGATCTAATTCATTTCTTTAAACAACAAGCCCAAGCTCACTCAAAATTCATCCACACCAGCATCGGTGATGACGCCGCCATTCTAGATATCCCTCAAAACCACCAGCTCGTCAGCTCCATCGACACTTCCATCAGTGGTGTGCATTTTCCGCCAGAAACAGATCCCGCGGACATAGCTTACAAGTCATTGGCGGTGAGTATGAGCGACATGGCCGCTATGGGCGCTGAACCCATTGGCATTTTATTAGCGCTCACAGTGCCTGCTCTAAACGAGGCATGGATCAAAGCTTTCGCTAAAGGATTTTTCGAATGTGCCAACGAATTTAAAGTGCCCTTAATCGGAGGTGACACCACGCAGGGCCCCTTAAGCATCAGCACCGTTCTGCACGGCATCGTGCCACAAAACCAGGCGCTATTAAGAAGCGGCGCGCAAGTCGATGATCTCATTTATGTCAGCGGCCAATTAGGCAATGCCGCTTTAGCACTCCAACACTGGCGTGAAGGAAAATTAAGCGATCCGCTGCTAAAGCAAGCCCTCAATAGACCCACACCCAGAATAGAATTAGGCCTAGCGCTCAGATCTATCGCCACGTCAGCCATTGATCTTTCCGACGGCTTAGCGCAAGATCTGCAACGCATTCTAACAGCCAGCAAGGTCGGTGCGGATCTTGAGCTCGACAAACTTCCAACCACTGTGCAACGCCACGCGTTGAACGGAGGGGATGATTATGAATTGTGTTTTACCGTGCCACAAAAGCATCAATTGGAAATAGAAGGCATTGAGAAAACATTAAAGCTAAAATTAAGCTGCATTGGTAGCATTACGAAAGAACGTGATTTGAAAATTTACGACAAAGAAAAGAAGATCGTGAAGCTAGAGAGCAAAGGTTACGAACACTTTTCCTAAATTCCCACAAGAAATTTAGGGCACGGGAGAAACTATGATCGATAAAAGAACCATCTGGACCAACCCCATTCACTTTTTTGCCTCAGGCTTCGGCGCAGGTTCCATGCCTTTTGCGCCCGGAACTTTCGGCACGCTCATGGCGATTCCCCTTGTATTAGTTTTATCGCAATATTCCCTCTGGATTTATGCCGCTGCCACTATCCTTTATGGTATTGCAGCCGTTTGGGCCTGTGACCACATGGCAAAAGATTGGAATGTTTCAGATCCAGCACCGGCAACCAGCGATGAGATCGCAGGCTTCCTAATAGCTATGTTCGCCATTCCTCCGACCTTATATTCAGTGGCCGTAGCCTTCGTTTTATTCAGAATCCTAGATATCTTCAAGCCTTTTCCCATTTCTTGGCTTGACCGCAATATTCACGGCGGCTTAGGCATCGTTTTAGATGATTGGGTAGCTGGTTTATTCACCTGCCTATTGCTGCATTTAATGGCTGTGTTTTTTGTTTTTTCTTGATCACATACAACAAAGCCGCTACCCAACAAGCTGCCGCTACCAATAAGCTCAATCCAGCTCCAAGATAGCTGAGAAAGCCTGCTAATAATCCTGTTATTGTAAACGCCAAAGCCAAAAGTGAATCGCTGGTGCCCATCAATAAACCTTGCTGGTCTTTATGGGTTTGATGAGAGGCCAGTGTGATCAGGCCGCTATAACCTATGGCCACAGCGCCAGTAATAATCACGGCTAATACATAATGCCACAGCAAGCTGCTTAGAAAAAATTGTGCTATTAAAGCCAAACTTCCTATGGCGAAGACATAGCGCAGTGTTTTGCTTAGATCGATATGAATAGGCAAGAGCCGCACGAGTCCGATTAAAGCCACGCTTAAGCAAATTCCAATAAAGGATAAGAAGAAGCCTAGATCTCTCGGCTCTAATTTTAAATTAAGCGGTAAATCAATGGCTAAAGATTGATAATACAAACTCCAGCCCAATTCAAATAAAAAGAAGATTGCAAACAAAGTGAAGATGGCTTTGTTTTTAAATAGATTAAAAAAATGATGCATTTGCTGATTGAAGTGTTTAATTTCTTTTTGTAGGACTGATGGTCGATGTGTTTCTTTTAAGAAATACATAATGCAGATTAAATTCAAAACCAAAACAGCGATGATGATGTAAATAGGTTTACTCAGTGCCAATAAATCTAAAGATTGATTGCTTAGAAAAACACCGGCGAGGGGCCCGAGAACCAAGCCCATGGTCATAGCGGCGGCTATTAAAGCAATATTATTTATTTTTTGCGTAGCTTGGCTAATATCGGCCATAGCGGCTTGGGCTGTGCATTGACTGGCTGCGAAAAACCCCGTAATAACGCGGCCTAATATTAATAAACTTAAACTGGCCAAGGGCAAAGTCACTAAATAACAGCCATAACCGATCAATACGCCCACGGAAGCAATAATGAGTATTCGTTTTCGGCCCCAAATATCCGACAGTGCGCCGAGTATGGGTGCGCCGAACATAAAACCCAGGGAATAAAGCGATAAAATAAGCCCGTATAAAAAATGTTGTGATAAGGCCGAACTGCTAATGATTTGATTGATCAATGGAACCAGAACGGGTCCAATCAGGGTGAAGCCGATGGCATCAATCGCAATAGCTATAAAGTAGGGGAAGGTTTTTGATTTCATGCCGCGAGTGTACTATAAATTTATAAGAAATCTGTATATAATTAATGCATTCTAACGTCACTAAGTGAAACCCATGCCCAATAACGACAAAACTTATTACAGCTGGTATTACATCGCTCGACTGTTGTTCCCTTTTATTTGGAACAATCCTTGGAATATACGTGCTCGCCTTTTGTGGTCCATGGGCTTATTACTTATTACTATTGCTTTGGAAATCAGCGTCCCCTTAATTTTTAAATATCTCATCGAAAATTTCAGTGATCCCACTTTAACCATGAAAACCCTCTTTTGGGTTTTAGCCGCTTATGGGCTTATGTGGACCTCGGGGCATGTATTCTCAGAAGTGCGCATTGCTATTATGTTTCGAGCTTTTGAGCGTGCCACTCGTCGTTTAAGTTTAAAGCTTGTTGATCAATTGATTAAATTATCCTTACGATACCATTTGGAGCGTAAAACGGGGGCTGTGATCAGCGCTGTTGAGCGCGCACAAAGCGCTCTGCCCAGTTTATTTTGGGGGCCTTTATTTGTATTAGTTCCCACAGGATTAGCGGTCATGGTGGCGACGCTTATCTTATGGAAATTATTTGGGCCTCTGTATGGTTCCGGATTATTAATAACAGTCGTCATTTATGTGGCTTTTAGTGTGTTCAGCGTGAAGTGGACTTTAAGTTCGCAGCTTTGGTGTAGTTCAGCGCGTGCTAAAAGCCATGCGAAATTAGCCGATTGTTTGTTAAATTACGAAACCATCCACCAGTTCAATAACCAGCAGTACGAACTTCAGCAAAACGATAAATTATTGGAAGAGCGTGAAAATGCCTTCACTCAATTTTTATTCAGAAATGAAATAGTGGTTTTGTTTCAGGCTGTCATTATAGGTTTGGGTTTAACGGTTTTAACGGTTTTATCGGGCCTAGCTGTTTCAAATCATCAATTGAATATCAGTGATTTTGTGTTAATCAATGGGTATTTGTTGCAATTTGCTATCCCCTTAAGTTATTTCGGCGATACCTTACGCGACATGCGTAAGGCCACGAATGATATGCAAGCTGTTATTGAAATTTTAAACAAGAAATCAGAAATCAAAGATCATGTGGATGCCACAAAATTAAAGGTAAACCAAGGCGATGTGGTTTTTGATCATGTGAGTTTTAGTTACGATCCTCGCCGACCTATTTTAAACGATGTGTCCTTCACGGTGCCTGCGGGACATCGTGTGGCGATAGTAGGGCCCACCGGTGCGGGAAAATCCACGATTTCAAAACTTTTATTTCGCTTCTATGAATTGAGCGGGGGGCGAATTTTAATTGATGGACAAGATATTGCGAGGGTGACTCAGGAATCTTTGCGCACCATTGTGGGGGTTGTTCCTCAAGAAACGGTGTTATTTGATAACAGCTTGTATTACAACATTGCCTACGGGCGGCCCGATGCGACTCCAGAGGAAGTCACGCGAGTCATTAAATCAGCGCATTTAGATCAATTATTAACGCGTTTACCGGAGGGTTTAGAGACTAAGGTCGGTGAGCGTGGGCTTAAATTATCGGGGGGTGAAAAACAACGTGTGGCTATTGCGCGTGCTTTATTGAAAAATCCTTATGTCTATGTTTTTGACGAAGCCACTTCTGCTTTAGACACTCGCACTGAGCGAGTTATTCAAAAGAATCTAGAAGAAATTTCTGAAGGCGCAACCACGTTGATTATTGCGCATCGTTTATCGACAGTCGTTTACGCAAATCAAATATTAGTTTTAGATCAAGGCATCATTGTAGAGAGAGGCACACACGCAGAGTTATTGGCGCTGAATGGTTTGTATGCAAAATTGTGGGAAGAGCAACGTGCATCGTAGGGGCGACCGCGAGGGCCCCCTACGGCAGTCATAAACAAAATTTACACCAAATTCAACGCGAATACCGCCATTGAATCACAGCCGCCAATTGAGAGAGCTTTCGACTCATTTCATATTGGAAAACTCTCAGGTTTCCCAAGAGCCCTAAAGATTTGTGCAATATCGAGCCACAATTCGTGAATCTGAAGCTTCGCTAAATTGCAAGGAGAAGAAATAATGAGAGAAGACAAAAAATCACCCAACTCGCCCTCTGGTGGGTCTCCCATTATTCCCGATGCCAATCCATCTTCTGTGGTTGCTCTTCTGGCCGGAACGAAGCTTTTTACTAATGATGAAGCCACAAAGCCTATATCACCTAGCAAGCCAGTTCCACCTGAGATTGATGCTCCTGCCATAGCAGGGGCTGGAGTGGCCATAAGTGCTCACCAAACAACTTCATTAGCACAACAAGAATTTATCGCCCTTATTAGTCAGGGCAAAGAAGACGAAGCGTTGAAATACCTAAAAGATCATAAGAGGCTTCCACTTATGCTGGGGGTGGATTCCCATGGCTACACCCCTCTTTTTCTTGCTGAAAGAAACAAGCTTAATACACTAGCGGATACACTTAGAAGATACCCATATGAAGCACGCTATACGACTTCTCGTCGTGAACATGCCCCCTGTTATTGGGCGACTGATGAAGGCACTGCTCTTGCAATGAAAATAGTTGAGGATAATGATCTAGATGCATTTAAGATTATATTGAAAGTTGGAGAGTTAATTTTTACAGCACAAGCTCTTAGTTATACTGCCTTTGTGGCCCAATTAGGAAGACTCGAGATGCTTAACTTATTGGTTACAGCAAACAAAGGTCATCTTAATGCTGGCGCAGATTATAATCTAACAACACCTCTCATGGCTGCCTCTGAAAGTGGACAGATTAGGGTGGTCGAATATCTTCTGGATGAAGGTGCTATTACTGATTGTACCAACCGAGATGGAAAAACAGCCCTTCAAATAGCTGAAGAACATGGGCATTCGGAAGTGGCTGAGCTTATTAGGGGTCATGCAGCTGCTCTAGCATCAACCGCCGTTCCTAAGCCATAGTTCAATGGATTGATACAGGGATTGTAGTTTATGCCAGTCATTGATTTTATTTGGGCAGGTGGTGAAAAGCCCATACCTGACACATCTATATCTCGAATTAAACAATGGAGTCTTAAAAATCCAGGTGCAGAAATTCATTTATGGATTGACCGTGAAACAATTCCAGCAGCAGTACTAGAAAAATATCAACACGCAAATACGCCTGAAGGATTCAAAGACCTACCTGTAGTATTGAGAGATATTCGTGATATACCCGCTAAGATAGATGAATCGCACAGCGCCGATGGTGATCTTCGAGAACAATTACAAAAATTATACCTTTTAGCGGTCTATGAATTTAATCAACTTAGACCCAATTATGGCGCCTCTAGCGATATTTTTCGTTACCTTATCTTGTTTCTTTATAGTGATGATGCGCATTGGCATGCTTATTTTGATCATGATGTAGACTGTGGTGAAAATAGCATTGAGGGCATGCTCCTGGAATCTAGCGAAACTTTATTTTTTCACCCAAATGCTCAGCTTACGGGTTATTCAGGTAATGATGCCTTCATCTGTCGAAAAAAGCATCACCCTCAGTTAAGAGCAATTTTAATCAAAGTTCTCTCAAATTATACTGAAAAACTGATGAGTTCCCCATCGACAAGAATGGGAGTTTATTTTGCTAATGATGATGCTAAAGAACAATTAACCATTAAACGAACAGGTCCAAAAGCTGTCGCACAGACTTTGTTTGAACTTTACAAAAAAGAATTTTTAATGGACTGGAAAGAAGAAAATTTTATCATGTGGGATTCTGAAACCTGTGTTGCTTATGAATGTCCTTCTGCTGTGGCAATCTGGGGTTCAATATGCCCAGGAAATAAAAATGAAAGGTCTTGGATTGGGAGAGGGGTAAGGAATTTCTCGTGTCGCGATGACGCTATAGCGGCAGTTCTAGATGAAATTCGAGTAGAAGCGAATTTACTGGGTGTTATACACCTTGATGACCATGTGGCTAATGTAGCTGAAGCTCTTGGTGCCACTAGTACAACCTGCGGTTTGCCGAATGAACTTGAACGTGACATAGCAGCACAATTGGTAGCTCTATTAGAGACGCTGAATACCAGCTCTATAACTGAAAGACCCTTAATTTCTCGATTTGGGGTGATTCGTGACTATTACGAAAGAAAACTATTTGATATAGGGGATTGCTTGAGTTTAGAAGCAATTCAGGCGGATGAGTATCTCGATAAAATCACGCTCACTTTAAAATATGGAGATATTAAACTTCCACCTGAAGAACTTGCAGTAATAGTTAATCATTGGCAAACCAGTGTTTGTGCTTTTGTAGAAAAAAAATTCTTAATGTTTGAATCGAAGCCTTCCAGTAAAACAGAGGCAGAAGTTAAGCCTCTCTGTGATTACATCAATAATATAATTAACGAAGGAATTCCAATCATTAGCAAGCTAAAAATTGACAGCGGTCCTTATAAAGCCAAGCTGCTTGCGTATCAAGAAAAATTGCAAAATGAACTTGATTCCTTTTCTCGCAAGTTGAAACTCTAAGTTCGCATATTGAGGGACGATGGGTATGGTTGAGCGTCTAGATTTAGCAAAAGACTACGCAAATCAAATATTAGTTTTAGATCAAGGCATCATTGTAGAGAGAGGCACACACGCAGAATTATTGGCGCTGAATGGTTTGTATGCAAAATTGTGGGAAGAGCAACGCGCATCGTAGGGCGACCAACAATGCGCGACAACAATAAGATTTACGCCAAATTCAACCGAAAATTCCGCCATTGAATCACAGCCGCCAATACAGCTAAACCCACCATCAAATAAGAAAGCGACGCTAGGCTGCCATCATACATCATCATCACTAAAATACTGGCGCCCACACCCGCGACACTGATGCCGCTTGAAAACAGTGCCATTTTAGCGCCCATGGGTGCATCAGAAGATTCAGCGGATAAACGATTTAAAGGTGAAAATGAAAGGCCGCCTCCCACGCCATAGAGCATCAGTGGAATAACCAAACCCAGTACAGATTCTGGCATCCAATGTGATAAGAGCGCTGCAACCCCGGCCCCTGTTAAACAACAGCTGGTGCCAATATGAATCAATCGTTCGGGCTTCATTTTGTTGAGCAGTATTTTCACTAAGCGAGTCGCTATAATAAAGGCACCAAAAATCAGGCATTGGAAGAATGTAAACATCATCACGGAATATTTGAAGGAAGTCACAATTAAGAAAGGTCCTGCGCTTAGCCACGCAATAAAGCCGCCAAATAAACAGCAGAAAGTCAGTGTGTGCGCTCGGAAGCTTCGATTCGCGAAAATCAAATAATAATTGTGTAAGATTTTTTTAAGATGAATTGGGTGTTTGCTTTTCCCATCTTTATTTGTTTCGGGCATGAATTTGAAAAGAAGGGCAATGCTGAGTCCTCCCCAAAGTGCCAATAAAATAAAGATCGAATGCCAGTTGCCCCATTGTAATAATAAGCCGCCAATAACGGGTCCTAGAGCCGGCGCGAGCACAGTGAGGCTGCTCATCCAGGCTAGGGTTGGAATGGCGATTTTCTGTTCCAAGGATTCATGAATGGCGGCATAGCCTGCGACTATGGCCGAGCAAACCGCCGTGCCTTGTACAAAGCGTGCGATCAATAAGACCGTAATATCATTGCTGAACGCGCAAACCAGAGTGGAAAGCAAAAAGAAGAGACCGCCGGTCAGTAGTACAGGTCGACGTCCATAATAATCCGACAAAGGCCCCACCAATAATTGCAAAGAACCACTGCCCAAAAACCACAGCGTTAGGGTCAACTGGACCAGGTGGTAGGAAACCCCTAAATCACTCGCCATTTGTGGCAAAGCGGGCAAATACATATCATTAGCCAAATAAGTGGCCATTTCATAGCTAACCAACAGCAAGGGGAAAAGAATCAAAGGGGTTTTTTTCATGGGGCGTCCTTATAAATAAGCCGCCAAGATTACCGTTCAATACCTCGATAATCAACCGTGCCTGGCGATTTTTGGTAATTTCGGCTACAATACCTCGACTTAAATAGGAAGTATTACATGATCAATGACTTAAGCACTAAGCCCCATCCCAAGATGAATAAAATGTCGCAATTTATATTCTTCAGTCGATGGCTGCAGGCGCCTTTGTATTTGGGCCTCGTTATTGTTATGGCGGTGTACTGTTATGAATTTGCAGTAGGGCTGTATCGTTTGGTTGTGCATCTTCCTAAGATGAGTGAAAACCAAATCATGCTTCAGGCCTTGGATTTGATTGATATGGTGATGATCGCGAATCTGTTGATTATGGTTATAGTTGGCGGTTATGAAACCTTTATTTCGCGATTGAACTTGCAGGGGCATCCTGATCAGCCTGAGTGGTTGGATGAGGTGAATGCCGGAACCATGAAGGTGAAGCTGGCCATTGCCTTGATCAGTATTTCTTCTATACATCTATTAAGAACTTTCATTGATTCCTCTCAGCAACAAGGCACCACGATTCAATGGCAGGTTATTATTCATTTAACCTTAGTTGTTTCAGCCTTAGCCTTGGCTTATACCAATAAATTAATGGAAAGTTTGAAAGTCAGTAAACTGCGAGATTAAAATGGATCAAAAATTATTAGAAATTTTAGCCTGCCCACTCTGTAAGGGTAAATTGCTCTATGATAAAGCCCCTCAAGAATTAATCTGTAAAGTGGATAAATTAGCCTACCCCATTCGGAATGATATTCCCGTGATGTTGGTGGATGAGGCTAGGAAGCTTGAAGCAAATTGATTGTTCAGTTGGCCCAAGTACTTTTCATTAGCGCGTTACTCGACATTGTCATCCCCACTTTAGCGCAGCAGTGTCCGGGAAAAATTATTAATTTTTCTCTGTCATTCTGCAGTATGTTTCACCGATCCTGGGAAGACTTCAGATTTAGCACGCAAGCCGCCCTATATCATCAAGTATCCGACCAAAGCATACGCTATCAACTGCAACGCTCTGGCATTGGCGGACCGGCCCTAACCACCGCTCAAGCAAGACGCTTAGCCCGGCCTCAACGGGTCTTACTTGCCGAAGCCGCCTGGCTAATAATAAACAATGCCCCTAAAAGCTTAGCGATATGTATTTGCCCGCTTTGCCACAAATGGCGAGTGATTTAGGGGTTTCCTACCACCTGGTCCAGTTGACCCTAAAAGCTTAGCGGATCTTCAAGAAAATATTTTAAAAGAATTTCCGGATGATGCGGATGTTGCGAATATTGCCTCTAACTTCCCCTTCTGGGACTCCAGTAACAATGACTTTAGTCATCAAAGCTTCACGGACTATTTTGCTGCACAGCATTGGATAAAGCTTTATTTATCAGAAGCCAAATCCAGCAGAGATATTGCCACGGCTTGGTTAATGAAAAACCGTTTTAATCCAAAAGTTTTGATGATACTACAGTGCATTACCCAGGGAATTCCAAGAATAAAACTGGACATCTATCTTAGCAACCTAGAAGAGCTTGCAGCGGACTCAAGAAAAAGCTTTGTCTTAAGCTTAGTCAGTTTTCGACTTATAGGCACACTGCTTGGAGAACTGAGCTCAGATGAGCTTAATGATGAAAGAATAAAACCTTTTTACAATCGATGGATGTATAGCTTTAAACAACACTTCTTTGATAAAAAATTATTTGGAATTGAAAACCTCTATTTTTCCAAAAATAAATTAATGGGTCAGAAATTAATTTCAGATCTCTCCGTTGAAAATTGCAAAAATAAAGCTCTATTTATTTGCGCAGCCATTCGAATATTTGGAACCATCAATTTATCAGCCGCCACAGCCTTGCGTGATAGAAAGATTCCCACTGATCAAGAAAAAAGATCAGATGAATGGTCATTGGTTATACAATGCTTACTTGAAATTGATTTTAACAACTATGATCAAAGCATTAAAGATGAGATCGCTAAAATCCTTTTACTCTTGGAAGACGACCACATTCAAAGCCCTCAGGGCGAGCATTTATATATTGGGCCCATCATAGCCCAGCTTAGAAACGAGGGAATAAACCGAAAATTCCAACTTAAAGTCATTAAAGAATTTGAAGATTGGCATGGCTTTCACTTCGCTCATCTTTCCGATGAATTCAAAGTGATATCCATTGAACCAGCTCAGACAGTGATGGTAGACCTCATAAAATTTTACCTAAATTATATCAACACAGTGGCCTGCACGGATATTAGGGCTGACATACCCGCCAACTTTATCGAGCCCATCTTTTTTGCTATCACTTTGGAGCCAGACCATAAAACCCTTTTAAGAGTACTTATTCGATTTTTAGCAGCACAAATACCTAGTACCAATTCAGCCATTCTTAATATGTTATTTAAACTCTACCGAATAGATACGGTTAAACCCGTAATACTAGAGGTTCTTAAGGAATTAATTACCGAATCAATAGATGAGGTGGATATTGACGGCAGAAATCTTCGGGTTGCCGCAGCAGCCATTGCCATACTTGAACTAAACTTAGTCTCTGAATTTTCAGATTTACTCTATGATAAAATGCATTTACTTGAGGTTCTGGACACACCCATTTTCTTTAGCTTGAGGCGTAAATTAAATTTAATTAAAATACATTCGGAAGATGCAAGGGCTCACGGTCATGAATCTACTTATGATCCAGATGAGCCCTATACTTCTGTAAGCTTGTCTACGCTATATGCCGTGGAAAATAGCATATCAAGCATGTTCGATACGCCCGGCAGAAAACATCTTAATGTTGGCCCAGCCAGCACTGGAATCCAAGGCGCATACAGCAGGTTTTTCAAGCACATTCTTACTGGGACTTGCAGCTCCAGAGAAGCCACTAATCCAAGAGAAATTTTAAAAAAACACGGTATATGAAAAAATAATTTTAGGTCTAGAATGAGCCTCTTCTGTCATCACAGGAGAGTTTTATGTATCGATTTGTTGAGTTTCAAGAGTTTTCCCGCCAGAGCTCCATTCAGGATCAAAATCTATTGACTGAAGGGCAGCTTAAGCCGTTTCGGCTCTTTTTTAATTGCGTCCAACTGGCTGAAGATAGCTACCAAGGTGTGGCACCCGAGGCTTTGGGGCAACTGCAACAGCAACTGCGAGCAGCCTCAAAAAATGATGCGGGCTTTATACCTAATTTCAGGGCTTATCGAGCTGTTGTAGCGGATTCCACTCAATTTAAGAAAGACAGCTTAAGAGCTGAACAACATCGTTTACGTAAAAACTTAAGTCTTGAATTGCAGGCAGAACCCAATCCTTTGTGGCATACAGTGGAAAGGCTCGGCCAGGGCCGAGTTGAGATCAATGCTCTACTCAGACGATTGAGGGCTTTACATCAAGATAAATCACTCTATTTTGAAAGCTTTAGTACGAGCGCTCTCATTAAATTAACGGAGTTATGCCCTGATATTCCTGTGTTATTGAATTATCTGCAAGAACTTAAAAGGCTAATAAAAAGAAATTATAAGCACACTCATCCAGAAGACTATCGCTTAAGCCTTCATTATTTGAAAAGCATTGAAATTAAATTGTTCACCTTCAAAGAAAGCTTAGTGGAAAATTTATTAGATCGACTAGGATCGGCCCATGCTCAGAAAGATATTTATTATTCAGATAATTTATATAGCTTTATTCAAGAAGCTAATGCTGTCTTAGCTGAAGAAAATTTGCATCTTGATTTTCCGGTAAAACCCAGGCGCGATCTTAGCTCTGAATTATTTGAAAGGGCTCAGCATTTTATTTATGCCGAAGGGAGTTCCGCTCAAAAACAACGTCTTAATAGCTACAGTTGGCACAGTAGCAACGAAGACTATGAAGCCCTTTATGCCAATAGCTTCAGCATTAGCGTGATCCCAAAAGCTCTGCGCGCGTGGATTCCATCCAGCTTTAATTGGCTCTATTATTTATTTTCTCCGGCTTTTCGCTATCGCTATAACTTCATAAAAAACCATGCTCACCTCATAGCTCAACAAAAATTACTGAGCGAAAGCAAACGCAAGTCACCTCAATTTCCTTATAACCCATCCAGAGACAGCGATTTGATTAAACTAGATCTTCTTGAATCCAAATTGAAGCACACTCAACAAAAATTGAATGCAGAGGTACTGAGCGAGAGTCAAAAATTCCTAAAAGGCCATTCTAAAATAGCTCTTGTCAAAGCTTATTTGAATCATCTACAGCAATCTTTGAGGCTCATTACCCTCAAAAGAATGGATATCTTGGCCGAACACATCGAACAACTCAGAGTTTATGTCGATATGCCTGAGCTCTCGGCCTACAGCATGTCCAGGACTCGAGAACTCTATCTTTCTAAAGAGCTCAAAGCACCCTTGCTCGCTCTTTATGAAAAAATATCGAAGACTCTTGAGGCTATGCGTCCCGATGAAGCCAGAACTTTGGGCAACCGATTGAGCCTTATCAAAGTGATTATGGATAAATTTTATGGAGCCGAGGCAGTTGCCGCTAATGAAAGACCCGCCGCCTACTCGCTCATAGAATTAGTGGATTTCAGTCGAAATCTTTTTAATGTCTTAGACAGTGATCTCAGCCGGCTTAAGCTTCGCCTCGATCATTACAAAGAAGGCTATAAAGTGCATAGCTTAAGCTTTGACCCTTTAATTAGGCAATCCATAGAACATTCTTTCTACCAAATGATTTACCACTACTTAGAATTTATACAAGCTCATGCCACTGAAAGCGAATTCCCTCATGAAAAAATTGAAGCGATCGAGGATTTTTTACTAGAAACCAATCCCATTTCTGCCAGTTGTATTAGCGAAATACGCGCCCACAGAAAAGATCTGAACACACGCTGCCGAAAAGCCAAGATTGAGTTTCATTGCAGAATTGCCATGAATGCCATTGAACCCCATATTAAAAGACGCTCTTTTTCAGTTCCGGAACAAGCTAGACCTGTTATTGACTACACTGAGGGGCCTCTAGACCTAAGCCCTGCTTGCTTTGGTTTTAGCGTTTAAGGAGCATAATAAATGAGAATCTTAGAAGAACTTAAATTAGAATTAATTCAAATCATCACTGACACTCAAAAAAAATCCTTGCATCCTTCTGATCGTTTTTTGCAATTTATTCGAGAAGGCAGTAGCTGCATGGCAGACGCTGAAACCGCGGCTGATTTGGCACGATCGATGAAAAATCTCGTTAAACTACATCTGAGTAGCCGCTGGATTAATCCCTTGCGATTTTTCTCCATGGAATATCAATTACATGAAAAATTAATCAGCGTATTAAATCGTGAAGATTACTCGCTCATCAATCTACTGGTTCGAACCTGTAATGAAGATCGTCAAATGATCAGACAACTTGAGCAAGAAAAAGCCGCTCGCGATGTACTTTTAAGTGCGAGAGGAGCCACTCAAAGAGTCATCGCCCATTATGAGCAACAATTGCGCGCACATGCGGATGCTGATGAGATGAATAAAACTCGTATTTCTGAACTAACAGCAGCTTCTGATCATTTAATTGAAGAAAAAGAAGCACTCGCGGAGTTATCCGAAAAACAAACGGGAATTTTATCGATACTTGGGAAACTTTCAAATGAAGCTGGATTTTTAAGCTTCATTCAGCACTCAAGCTTAAGCGCCGCTGAGAAAGAATGCCTGGCGGGGTATTTTAATTTAACTCGGGGGAGTGAAGAGCATCGTTCGACAGCGTCACTGTCGCTCTAAAATGCCTTGCGTTTTAGGGGG
>Ga0206852_1048_pt1 | contig 33706 bp, 17 predicted proteins | sample Alteio_BWOrgCont_14_FD_152849 | JGI IMG/M metagenome (GOLD analysis project Ga0206852, IMG submission 152849) | Enriched cells from forest soil in Barre Woods Harvard Forest LTER site, Petersham, Massachusetts, United States -... | ecosystem: Environmental > Terrestrial > Soil > Temperate forest >... | reverse complement strand
CGTCGACCGCAAAGCCGATGCGAGGCTCGACATAGAGCGGCGGTGCGCTGACGCCGGCATTGGGAACGGACGGAGTGAGTTTGTGCCAGGTGAGGCCGGGCAGCGGGTTAGTGGTTGCGTCGTAGGTGGAGGTGTAGAGGTTCGAGTTCCAGATAGCAGCGCCGAGGCCGTGAGCATCCTGCCATGCACCGAGTTTGCTGAAGCGCGCGCCGTAAGTCAAAACGGCGTTGCGAGTGATGTGCCAGGTATCCTGCGCGTAGAAATCGGTGTTCCAGAAATAGAGGTTGGTGTAGGGATTGAAATTCTGCTGGTGCCAGTCCTGAATTTGGCCTTCGAAGAAATTCGCCAGGGCGTTGCCGCTGTTGAAGTGCGGATTGCCGTAGGCGGGTGAGCCATCAGGATAGGTTCCGTTGTAGTCGGCGAAATAGCTGCCGGCGCCACCGTAGTAGTAGTCCTGAATGATGCCGTTGGTGGACGGGTTGGTGGCGGTCTGGTTGTTGGTGGTGCGCTGGCTAAAGATACCGAGCTTGACGGTGTGACTGCCCCAGACTTTGGTGAGGTTGTCGCCGACGTTGGGCTGGAGTTTCTTCAGTTCGAGCGGGTTGTTGGAATAATCGGGCCAGAGACCGAGGGGCAGTCCGCCATAGGTGGTGTAGGTGCCAAGCTGCGGGTACTGCGTGTCTCCATTGTTGAACGCGCCGTTGTAGGGGTAGTCGATCGCGCCTCTTTGTAGAGCGGACAGCTCGCGGGCGTCGAAGCCCTCAGTAAAGGAAGTGACGGTGAGGTAGAGCTCGTTGGTGAGGGTGGGGGTGAAGATGGTGACGTAGTTAGCGGCGCCACTGTGAACCCAGGTATCGTTGTCGACACCGTAGCCAGGAGTATTCACTTCGCCCATGACGCTGGTTGGCTCGTAGTAAGGAACCAGCGGCTGGCCCTGTTTGCCTTTTTCGAAGCTATAGCGGGCAAAGAAGACGTTGCGTGGGCTGATGCTATAGTCCACGCGGCCGGAGAACTGGCTGACGTTGTTGTTGACCAGGTCGAGCTGATCGTAGTTGTAGCCGTCAGTACCGGTTTGCGCGCGAGTGGGCAACGGCAGGGTGCCATTGACCAGGGCCATTGCTCCGGGATTGAGGAATGCGCCGATGTTGCCGTTGGTCAGGGCGGAGCCGTCGTCTCCTACCGTGGGCGGCGTGTTGAAGGTGCCGTAGTTGCCGCTGGTGACGTTGGGGCCAAGGTACTGCGAGAGCGCGCCTGCGCTGAAGTCACCAGTGCGCATGGCCTTCGTGGGCACGAGGGCGTGGATGATTGCGCTGCCCGCACTGCCGTAAGCGTAGACATTGCGCTGCGCGTCGTACTCCCCGCCGGCGAAGAAGGTGAGCTTGTTGAAGTGCGGAATGGGTCCGCTAAAGGTTGCGCCGGGATAAACGAACCGGTCGTCGGGACGGGCGATATGGTTATAGTTCGCGAGCCAATCGTTGGAATTGAGTTGATTCGTGCGGGCGAAGGTGAAGAGGGACCCGTGATAGCTGGAGGTTCCGGCCTTGGTGACGCCGGTGATGACGACGGGGCCATTGGACTGGTCAGCGCCGAAGTTGGAGGTCTGGACCTGCACTTCGCTGACGAAGGAGGCGTCGATGTTCTGGAGGTTGGCGCCGAAGTTGCCGGCGTCGGTGAGGTTGGCGCCATCCAGCTTGATGGTGATGCCGGCAACGGGGGCACCGTTGGAGGCATAGGGCGTGGGCTGACCTACCTGGACCTGGGAGAAATCGGGCGCAGTGTTGGTGCTGCCGAGGTTGCGGATGGCGAATCCGGGGAGAGTGCGCTGGAGCTCGATGGCGTCGCGGCCGACGATGGAGAGGCGGTCGAGATCACCCGAAGAGATGGTGGAGCTGAGCTGGCCATCGTCGAGGGGCAGGCCCTGGAGGGTGCTGGCCACGGAGACGGTTTCAGAGGTGGCGCCGACTTTGAGCGCGATATCGGAGAGGGTCGTGCTGTCGCCGGCATTGAGGTGAATGCCGGTTTCCGTGAAACTGGCGAATCCGGCATGGGTGATGGCGAGGCTATAGTCACCCACGGGAACCGCGGCGAAGGTGAAGTCGCCGGCGCCGTTGCTGGTGAGGCTGAGCTTGGCGTTGGTCTGGACGTTGGTGAGGGTGACGGTGGCGCCGCTGATGACGGCTCCGGACTGATCGGCGACGATGCCGCTGAGGCTGGCAGCGCCGACCTGGGCTCTGGCGGAGAGGGCACATGCCAGCAGCAGGAAGAGCGGCAGCACGGCGGCAAGTTTCCGGAAGAGCGAAACCCATGGATGAATTCTGTTTCCTGCGGTATTGTTCAATTCGGCCTCCAACTCGTTTTCCTGGAATTCTGGCTCGGTAAGTGTGGCCAGGTACCCGTTTGGAGAACGAGGTTTTTGCAAAACAACTGGCTTATAGAGTTCGCGCAAGACGGCTGATAAGGTCCTTGCGGCAAGTTCGGCGGTACTTAACATGTAAAGAGTGTAGGTAAAGTCGATTTATTTCAGAGGGTTGCGGAGCAGGTTGGGTGGGACTAAGGTAACGGGAGCGGGCGGTATAATCAGGTCGTCCGGAAGTGATGGGAATGGCAGTTGAGCAGGTAACAAGTAATCACGGAGAAGTGAGCGCGGAAGATCGAACCGCGATCCAGGAGCAATTGGAGCGGTTGCTGGGCAATCCTCATTTTAGCCACAGCCGGCGATTCCCGTCGTTCTTGCGATTCGTGGTGGAGCAGACGCTTTCCGGGCAGATGGATGCGCTGAAGGAGCGGACGCTCGGGATTGAGATCTTCGGGCGGGACGCGGACTACGATACCGCGTCGGATCCGATTGTGCGAGTGACGGCCGGCGAAATTCGCAAACGGATTGCGCAGTACTACCAGGAGCCTGGACACGAGAACGAGCTGAGGGTTTCGCTGCCATCAGGGTCGTACGTTCCACAATTTCATTGGCCGAACGCTGCGGGCGGAGAGGCCGCAGTGCAGGCGCTGGAGACGGTGGTGCCGGTTCCGGTGGAAGCGCCTGTGGTCGAGACTCTGCCGCCGGTGCGGCGGCGGCGGCCAGTACTGCTGGTGACGGCGGGGTTGGTGGTGGCGGCGATATTGGGGGCGGCGGCGGTTCTTCTTTGGCAGTATGCGGAGCGGCCGGTTTCAGTGGACGCGTTTTGGTCGCCGGTGCTGAATGGGAGCGACCCGGTGTTGTTTTGCATCGCGGATCAGAATCAGTATTCGGCGATTGCGCTGCGGGATGCGGCTGATCCGAGCAAGCAGATTACGCTGCAGGACAATTTGACGGCTGTGGTGATTGACGATCTTAGCCCGATTGTGCGGATCGCGGGGATTCTGCAGTCGAACGGCAAGAAATATAGTTTGCGGGGCGAAGGCGCGACAAACCTGATGGACCTGCGGAACGGGCCTACGGTGTTTGTGGGTACATTTGACAATGCGTGGACGCTGCGGCTGACGAAGGGGCTGCGGTATCACTTTGCGAACAACGCGGACATGTCGCAGTTCAGGATTGTGGACAGCAGCGGGACGGATCAGAACCGCTGGGTGGTGAACCGGCTGGAGCAGATGTCGACGAAAAATTATCGGGATTTTGCGATCATTGCGCGGTTTACGGATCCGACGACCGGCAAGCCGGCGATTGTGGTGGCGGGCGTGGGCCGCGGCGGAACGATTGCGGCAGGAGAATTTCTGACGGATCCCAGCAATTTGGCGCAGTTGCAGCGCATTGTGCAGGGAGGCGGCGGGAAGAAAAATATGGAGCTGGTGCTGAGTACGCAGGTGATCGATGACGAGTCGGGCACGCCGAAGGTTGAAGCTACTTATTTCTGGTAGGCGCTTTTAACAGCGTGGGCGTGCGCCCGGTGCGGGGAATCCGTTAGTCTGACTGCACCTTGATACCTATGAAAAACATTTGTTGGGTTTGGAGCGCTCCACGATTGTGGGACCGCTGGGCCCTGGTTCTGCTTGCACTGAGCTTGCTGGCGGGTACGCAGGTGCAGGCGCAGCGGATGGTGTTCGCGCATTACATGCTGACGAACCAGGATTACCAGGGGAACACCAGTCAGGAAGCAAAGATTGCAGCGTACGAGCGCGAGATCAAGGAGGCGCGGGCGCTGGGGATTGATGGGTTTGCGCTGAATGCGGGCGGATGGCTGCAGCAGCCTTCTTACATTGAATACGCGGCGCAGATGTTTGAGGCGGCGGCGCGGCTGAATGACGGATTCAAGCTGATGTTTTCCGCCGATATGTGCTGCGGGAACGGGATGTCGGATGTAGAAGACATGATGCGGCGGTTCGCGAACAATCCGCGGTACGCCCATGTGTATTTTCGCTACCAGGGAAAGTTTGTGCTGACGACGTTCGCGGGGGAGAAACAGGGCGTGCCGTTTTGGCAGCAGGTGCGCGTGGATTTGGCGACGGGGCAGCATCCTTCGACGGCGACGGACGCGAAGGCTTTGCCGCAGGTGAGTGGTGCGCCGAGCAATGCGCCGCTGCAGATCTTTTTAGTGCCGGCGCTTTTCTGGGGTGGGGAGCTGCCGCGCGTAGCCGCGGTGCAGCAGGGTTTCAACACATGGAAAGGCGCGATCGACGGATCGTTTTACTGGGGGATTGCGGGTGTGCCTGGATCGCAGGGGACGCTGGATCAACTACCGAGCAGCGAGGCTTACGCATCGGTGGTGCATGAGGCGAATAAGGTTTACATGGCGCCAGTGGCGTTGCAGTTCTGGGGCGCGAATGCGAATCGCTATTACGAATACAGCGGCGGAGCGGGGATGCGGCACATGTGGATGAATGCGATTGAGAAGACGCATCCGGAGTGGGTAGAGATTATTACGTGGAACGATTTTATCGAGGGAACGTACATCAGCCCGATTGACGATCCGAACCGGTATGCGAACGCGAATTTTCTGACGGCGAGCGGGGTTCCGACGAACACGCGCGATTATTTTCACAGCCATGCGGCGGCTGGGGAACTGATGCGCTTTTATATCGAGTGGTACAAGACGGGGAAGCAGCCGGCGATTACGCACGACAGCGTGTATTGGTTTTATCGGACGCAGACAGCGGGATCTCATGCGACGGCACCGAAGGTGGAGCACAAGTATGGGCCGGTGAGCGATGTGATTTATGTGACCGCGAATTTGACAGCACCGGCGGAACTGCATGTGCAGTGCGGGAAGCATGAATCCGAAGTACATTTGGCGGCCGGGAGTTCGGATACTGCGGTGCTGTTTACGGCGGGGAGTGCGCCGCAGTTTCGGCTGATGCGGGGTGGCAAGCTGGTGGTGGCGGGAGTTGGTAAGGATGGGATTGCCGCTTCCCCTCCCTTCAATGACTATTACTATTCGACGGGGATGATGGGGCGCTGACGGACCAGTTCAAAAACTCCTGAAAGCCTGGGGTGTGCTTGACACGGGGCGGTGACCGTATCTAGTCTTCTATTCGCCAGCGCGTGAAACGTTTCAAATGCTACTATCCGCGCTGAGAAAACTGAGATGGAAGTGACGAAGATGATGAGACCGGTGAGGAAGAATGCGATGGCCGCTTTGTCGATCGCGGCGGCGATGCTGGCGATGGCGGCGGCGGGGCAGGATACAAAGAGTGCACCGGTTGGCCAGCAGATTCCTCCGCCGGAATGCCTGACGCTGCGGGGCGCGTGGCAGGGCGGGTACACGCCGTGCACGGCGGCGACGCATGCACAGTGGCTGAATGATGTAACGCACTGGCGGATGGAGCGGCGGATCCGGATTGGGTACAGCGACGCGCAGTATGCGATTCCAGAATTGAAATGGGCGGAGTCGGCGTTTATTCAGCCGCAGATGATGGTGCACGACCGCTATTTCTACGATCCGGTGGCGCACCGGTACACGGTGGATCGGTACGTTGACGATCTCGACAAGCGGTATGGGGGCATTGATTCGGTGCTGATTTGGGCGGTGTATCCGAACATGGGGATCGATGACCGGGATCAGCTGGATATGGTGCGGTCGATGCCGGGCGGCGTGGCGGGCGTACGGCAGATGGTGGAGGACTTCCACAAACGGGGCGTGCGGGTTCTGTTTCCGATGATGATGTGGGACCAGGGAACGCACGATCCGGGGAAGCCGTGGCCGCAGGCGCTGGCGGAGCTGATGAAGTCAATCGATGCCGATGGGGTGAACGGCGACACGCAGGATGGGGTGCCGCTGGCGTTCAGCCAGGCCGCGGAGGCGATTGGGCATCCGCTGGCATTTGAGCCGGAGGGCGGGCCAGCGGATGAGGCGCTGGCGTGGGATGTGCTGACGTGGGGGCAATACAAATTTCAATTTGTGCCGACGGTGGATCGCTATCGGTGGCTGGAGCCGAAACACCAGGTGAATATCCAGGGGCGCTGGAATCGCGATAAGACGGACGATTTGCAGTTTGCATTTTTCAACGGCGAGGGGTGGGAGAGCTGGGAGAACGTATGGGGGATTTGGAATGGCGTGACACCGCGCGACGGAGAAGCGACGCGACGGATGGCAACGATCGAGCGGGGAGTGGCGCCATTTTTCGCGAGCACGGGTTGGGAACCGTTTTATCCCATGCACATGTATGGCGTGTTTGCGAGCCGTTGGCCGCTGGGCGATAAGACAGTGTGGACGATTGTGAATCGCAATGAGTACGACGTGGACGCGCGGCAGATGACAGTTCCGGCACAGGACGGAGTGCGGTACTTCGATCTGTATCACGGCGTGGAACTGACGCCGCAGCGCGAGGGTTCGAACGATGTGCTGTCGTTCCCGATGGAAGCGCATGGATTTGGGGCGGTGATGGCGGTCCATGACGCTCCGGACGCGCAGGTTACCGCGCTGATGGCGAAGATGAAGGCGATGACGGCGGAGCCGCTGTCGTCTTACTCGCATGAGTGGAAAGCGCTGCCGCAGACGCTGGTCGAGATACCAAAGACGAAGCCGGCTGCGAGCGCGCCGGAAGGAATGGTGAAGATTCCTGGCGGCACATATTTGTTTCGAGTAGAGGGAATTGAGATTGAAGGGTTCAACGATGAGGGCGTGGATGTGCAGTATCCGTGGGAGGATTCTGCGCGGCGGTTCCACGAGCACCGGATAGAGATTGAGCCGTTCTATATGGATAAATACCCGGTGACGAATGCGGAGTTCAGGAAGTTTTTGGACGCGACGCATTATCACCCGCAGGACGATCAGAATTTTTTGAAGGACTGGAAGAACGGGGAGTTCCCTGCCGGATGGGGCAACAAGCCGGTGACCTGGGTGTCGCAGGAAGATGCGCGGGCGTATGCGCAGTGGGCGGGCAAGCGGCTTCCGCATGAGTGGGAGTGGCAATACGCGGCGCAGGGCGGGGATGCGAATCGCGTGTATCCATGGGGCGATGCGTGGGTGGCTGCGAATGTTCCGGTTCCAGATAAAGGGCGTGCGCTGACGCAGCCGGACGATGTTGACGCGCATCCTGCAGGCGCTAGTCCTTATGGCGTGATGGATATGGTGGGCAACATTTGGCAGTGGACGGATGAATACACGGATGAGCACACGCGCGGCGGAATTCTGCGCGGTGGAAACTACTACCAGCCGCAGGGATCGATTTGGTATTTTCCGCAGGCGTACCGGAACGACCAGCACGGTAAGTTGCTGCTCATGGCGCCGAGCTACGACCGTTCGGGGACGCTGGGATTCAGGTGCGTGGAGGATGCAGCACAGTAATCCGCATTTATTGGGTGGGTGCGGTGCAGGCGAAGCTGGCTGCGTCGTTGGGGTCGCCGGTTCCCTTGTAGGTTGCGATCTGCGGCCATGGGCACAACGGGCGCGTGATAACGGGCTTATGCGATGCGCCGTCGTATTTGGTGGCGATGATGGTTTGCGGAGCGATTCCCTTCTCCACCCAGGCCTCGAGTGCGAGATGGATATTGTGCTGCGCGTCGTCGGAAGATGAAACGTCACCATCCTGGCCGAAGCTATTGGGGCCTGGCCCCCCGCCGCAGTGTTGCATGCCGGGAGCCATGAAAAGCCGGACGAAGGAGTCTTCGATTTTCGCGCCAATGGCGGAGCGGACGGACTGGTAGTAGTCGATGGTGGCGGTGGGAGGAATGGCTGCGTCGCTCCAGCCGTGATAGAGGATGAGCTTGCCGCCGTGGTGCGCGAATGGGCGGAGGTCGGGATCGGTGGAGTCGAGAGATTTTGCAGTGCGACTCACGGCATCGGCAAGGGCCTGATCGACCTTGAATCTCTCAAGCTTCCATTCCGGGTCGTTGTAGACCATGTCAGCGAAGTAGCGTGTGCCGAATGCGTAGAACAGGCTTTGGCGGGGCGCGTCGCCGAGGATCCATGGACCCCAGCCGTTATTGCCGACCTCTCCGCCGGGAGAAAAGCCGGGAAAGAGGACTGAGCCGGAGGGGCTGCGCATGCTGCTGTAGAGGGTGTTGAGCTCGGTGACTTGCGGCAGAGTGAGGCAGGCGTTGGTTTCGTCGCCTTTGCAGAGGAGGACGGAAGGATCGAAATGGCAGGCGGGTGGATTGTTGACGAAGCCATCGTTGGCGCCGCTTTGCGTTCCGCAGGCAGCGAGGACGGCGGACTGAATAGCGGGTAATTTGGCAGAAGAGAAATACGCGCCGGGCTGGAGCAGCAGCCCCTGATTCAGTCGGGTGCCGTTAGTGAGCAGATGGGTCCAGTTATTGGCGGGCGCCCCGGCGAGGATGCCGTTGTAGTCGGTGGGGAAACGCTGCGCTTCCATGAGGGCTTCGCGGCCGCCGTCGGAGCATGCTTCGAAATAAGCGTAGGTGGGCGGGACTGCGTAGTAGGCGCGCGTGATGGCTTTGGCGGCGACCGTCATTTCGTGGATGGCGCGATAGCCGAAGTCGGCAACTTTTTCAGGATGACCGATGGCCCAGTCGGCATCGATAAAGGTTCCGGTGTGTCCGGTATCCGTTGCGGCTGCGGCGTAATTTTGCTGGACTTCGGTGGCGAGGCGCGCATAGTCAATGGCGCCGGCGAAGCCTCCATTCCCTACGCCGAGGAATTTGTGATTCCAGTTTTGCTCAGGAAGCCATAGCTCGACGGCGATGTTGGAATCCGCAGACGGGGTGAGCTTCAACACGACGCGGCAGAATGCGGGCGTATTGCGGAATGGGTTGCCTTCCTGGTTGCCAGCGGCTTGCGGGAGGTTGAACGACCCGGCGGCCTGGGTTTGCGCACGCGAGATGGTGGTGTTGGGTAGGGTGAGTTTGGAGAGAGCGGCGCAGTTGTCTTTCTGCGCGAATGCGGCGGGGAGGAAGAAGAAAAGGATGGGAACGCAAGAGAGTTTTCTCATTCGTGCAAACTCCTGACGGGTGGAACGGCCACGTTCTTTTTACTTCTTTTTTGCTTTGGAAGAAACGGTTTTGCGCGCACGGTGTGGGGAATCGATTTCGTGCGGGGGGGCGACGGACTCGCGAATTTTGAGTTCGGTTTGGAGGACGACGTGGCGGGCGGGGCCGGTGTCACCGTGGACGCGATCGAGGAGGATGCGCGCGGCGGTGGCGCCGAGCTGGTAGCCAGGCTGCATGACGGAGGCGAGGGGCGGATTGGTAAGCGCGGAGAAGGCGAGGTCGTCGAAGCCCATGACGGAAACGTCCTCCGGGCAGCGGAGGCCGAGCTCGCGGATGGCCTGAATGACGCCCATGGCGATCATGTCGTTGCCGGCAAAGATGGCGGTGGGACGCGGAAGCATGCGGAGGAGAAGCAGCCCGCGGGAACGGCCGCCGGGGAGATCGAAAGAGGCTTCCTGGAGAAATTCGGGGGCGACGGCCAGACCGGCTTCGGTCATGGCGCGGCGGAACCCGCGGAGACGCTGTTCGGCGTTGGTGAGATGCAGAGGACCGGAGATGGCGGCAATGCGACGGTGTCCGAGCTGGACGAGATGACGGGTGGCGGCGTGGGCTCCGGCTTCGTTGGCGGCGGTGACGCTGTCGCCGTGCCAGCGTTTGGGCAGCCGGTCGACACAGACGACCGCGGCGCCACTCTGCTGATAGGACTCTGTTTGACGAGTGAGGTCGCTGAAGTCGGAGGGGATGACGATCAATCCCGACGGAAGATAAGTGCGGAGCTCGTTGAGGTGGACCAGCTCTTTGGAGTGGTCGTTATCGGTGTTGCAGAGGATAAGGCGGTAGCCGTTGGCGAAGGCGGTATCTTCAGCGCCGCGGACGACGGCGGGGAAAAAAGGGTTGGTTACGTCGGGAATGACCATGCCGATCATGTTGGTTTTGTCGCGACGGAGGCCACGGGCGAGGGCGCTGGGCTGATAGCCGATGGACTGGACGGCTTCTTCGACGCGGCGGCGGAGAGGCTCGCGGACACGTGCAGAGCCATTGAGAACATGGGAGACCGTACCCAGCGAAACGCCGGCCATACGCGCGATCTCCTTCATGTTCGCCATGGGCAGAGGGATGGGTTCGCGACGGCGGAAGCCGGGGGAATCTATCCGTTTGCAGTATAAGGGTCGCGGTAATGAGGGTGGGTGAGAGCGTTCAGCGGGTCTTGACAGCGGCAGGAGGGCGGAACTATCTTACGTTCGAGCGGATTTTGAAAGCTTTCAAATTATTTCAAGAAACTTGTCTGAGGCATGCCCATGAATCGACGCACTCCGTTTTTGCTGCTTTCCCTCTTCCTGCTTTTCACAACCGGGCACGCATGGGCGCAATTTGCGCAACGCGGCGGGCTGGCCGGAACGGTGTTCGATTCCGCCGGCGCGGTGGTGCCGAAAGCGCAGGTGACTTTGCTGGATGTTGCGCAGAAGCAGACACGGCAGCTGACGGCGGACGGTGCGGGGCACTTCGAGTTCGACAACCTGACGGCGGGGCAGTATCAACTGACGGCGACGCTAGCGGGATTCAAGACGGAGACGACGGAAGCGATCAGCGTGAACATTGGCGCGATAACAACGTACGACTTCAAGCTGCAGCCGGGCGCGGTGCAGCAAACAGTGACAGTGTCAGCGGAGTCGGGGGGCCTCGAAACGAATCAGGTAAGCGTGAACACGGACATTACGACGCGGCAGATGGAAGACCTGCCGCTGGATGGGCGGAACTTTACGGAGCTGGCGGCGCTGGCGCCGGGGATCGCGACGTATCCACAACTAAATATCAACCCGGGCGGAACTTACGCCGTGGGCGCGCAGTTTGCAATGGGCGGGACGCAGTTTACGACGGGCGGATCGTTTGAGGGTTCGCGGGACAACGGGTACTACGTAAATGGCGTGAACATCAACGACAACTACGAGAGCTCCATCAGCTACGAGCCTTCAGCCGAGGCACTGGGCACGGGAACGGTGCAAGTTGCGAATTTCTCGGCGGCGGTGGGGCATGACATTGCGGCACTGACGATGCAGACGAAGGGCGGGTCGAGCCAGTTCCATGGGGAGGCGTATGACTTCATGGAAAACACGGATTTCAACGCGACGAATCCTTTCGACAAGCTGGTGCAGGACATTACGGCGACGCCGTTCACGAAGCCGACGATCATTCGCAACCAGTTTGGCGGGAATTTGGGTGGGCCGATATTTATCCCGAAGCTGCTGCCGGGACTGAGAGACAAGTTCTTCTTCTTTGGGAACTATGAAAACTTTATCGAGCATGACGGAAACCAGCTGGTGACGGGTTCGGTGCCGTCGGCTGCAGAGCGAACGGGAAACTTCAGCGAGTTACTCAATGGGAATCAAAATCCGGTACAGCTGTATAACCCGTTTTTCACGACCTACGATGAGAGCGGAAACAGTTCGCGGCCGGCGATTGCCAACGACCGGCTGGATCTGGCGATGCGAGCGGATGGATCGCCACTGATCGATCCGTCGGCAGCAGCAATCATGAATGCGCTGTGGCCACTGCCGAACGTGGCCAACGTGCCGAGCAACGAGACGAACTATGTGACATACCAGACGCCGGGAATCACGAATTACCACATCGACACGCGATTCGACGCGCGGATAACGCAGAAGGACTCGATGTTTGTGACGTGGTCGAGGCAGAACGGGTCGACGACGCTGACGGGAGGCATACCGCCAGCGCAGCTGCATGATTTTCCGGTGCAGGACCATGGGTATCTGGTGACCGTGAACTATGTGCATATCTTCACACCGAATCTGACCAATGAATTCATTTTTGGAGATGGGGATGGAGCGTTGGTGACGTTGAGTCCGGGAGAAGGAAGCTACCTAAACAGCAGCGGCAATCCGTTGAACACTCTCTTTCAAAACACAGGAATGGGCTTTACGACAGGCGTATTCGGTGTATACGCAGGGAACTACGCCCAGCCCGGAGCCAGTGAAATGTTTCGTGCTGAGAACGAATCCTACCAGGCTTCCGATAACGTCGACTGGAACTTTGGACGGCACACTCTAACCGCGGGGCTGAACTATTTCCGAAAGAGTGAATTGGATTGGGACGTAGCCAGGCAGGTAGATTTCGGCAATAACGGGAACACCTATTACGGAAGCAATTCGCAAAACGCGTTCAGTTCCAGCGGCGAAGTTAGCCCGACCGGCCAGATTCTGGGTTATCAGGGCGGGGACAACATGGCAGATCTGGTAATGGGAATTCCGTCGAACATGTGGGAGCGTTACACGATCAACGGGGGGAACGCGACATCGCCGAACTACGACATTGTTTTTCCAAACTGGGGTTTCTATGTGAACGACCAGTTCCGTATGAGTCCGAAACTGACGATTACCGCCGGGCTGCGGTATGAATTGAGCATTCCCGGCTATGGGCAAGATCCAGCGACTGCACCGTGTTGTGCCATCTATCGCGCAGACTCGGCGGGCGGAGTCCTGGAGTATCCGGGAATTGCGCCGGGGCTGCCACAACATTATCTGTCAGCGCCGAAGCTGGATTTCGCGCCGCGAGTGAGCGTGACGTACAGTTTCAATCCGCAACGCGTGGTGCGGGCGGGCTATGGGATCTTCTACGACACGGGGGCGACGCAGGTATCGACGGAGCTGGGATATCTGATTTACGGTACGTCGTCGGCAGTGGACTATAACGTCAATAACACGACCCTGGGATATCTGGTGGACACGCCGGTGCTGTCGCTGGCGAATGTATTTCCCGTTCCATTGACGACGACGCTGGGGTCGTTTCCAGTGCCGACGGGGAAGGGCGAAGGGTACGACGGGGATGGCCAGTTGGCGGGCATTACATATTTCGATCAGAAATCGGAACCGCTTCCCTACTACCAGCGGATGCTGCTGGACGTGCAGCAGCAGGTGGGCTCGCACGACGTGGTGACGCTGTCGTATGCAGGGGTACAGGGGCGGAAGGGAACGAACGAAGTGAACATCAATCTGCCACCGTACCAGACGGGGTGGCCCAATGGCGGCGGCGACAACAGTCCGGCCTACAATGCGGCGCGGCCGAACAATGCGGGACGGTTTGGCGATATCTATGTTGTTCGGCCAAATCTGAATTCGTTTTACAACGCGCTGATTGCGCAGTACTCGCACCAGTTCAGCAGAGGTTTCCAACTGATGAGCAATTACACGTGGGGCAAGACGGTGAGCGATTATCCGTGGTCGAACAACGTGGTGGGTGGGGCGGTTGGCGGTGGAGCGGGAAGCGGATTCCAATATCCGAATTTGAGGAGCCGTGGGGAGAGCACGCAGTCGCATCGGCAGCGCCTGGTGTATAGCGGGATCTGGAGCCCGACGTACGGGAGCAATTGGAATCGGGTGGTGCGCATGGGACTGGCGGATTGGCGGCTGAGCGGGATTGGGACGATGGAATCCGGCGACGTGCTTACGGCCGTGAACGGCGGTACTTATACTCCGTGCCCCATTCCTGATGCGGGAACGAGCCGGTGCCCGAGCGGTACTGGTTCGAGCGCGGAGGACGGCGCAGGGTTCGATGAGTTGTATGTATCGGGGAATCCGAACGACGTGGGACATTTCAGCAAGACGATTTACAAGCAATTCGACACGTCTAAGTTCTCCGTGCCACCCGAAGATGTGCGCGGGAACTCAGGGCTGGGCACGGTGCGGGGCCCGGGGCAGAACAACGTGGATCTGTCGCTGGCGAAGACATTCCCGATCGGCGATCGGTTGCATCTGGACTTCCGCGGAGATGCGTTCAACGCGTTCAATCACACGCAGTGGACGGGCGTGAACACGACCTATCCGGACGGCAACGCGCAGTTCCCGTTTGGGATGGTGAACGGGGCGAGAGAGGCGCGCATCGGGCAGGTAGCGGCGAAACTGGTGTTTTAAAGCGCCTGGGCGGTGTATGTTCCTGGAGTGATGTAAATCGCTGTAAGTGCGCGAGGGGAGCCGGATGTACCAGCCGCAAGTGTACGGAATTGCTTTGTCTTTCATGATCCTGAGCATGCTGTGCTGGGGATCGTGGGCCAACACACTGAAGTTATGCCCGGGTTACCGGTTCCAGCTTTTCTATTGGGACTATGTGATTGGGCTGTTTGCGGGCGCGCTGGCGTGGGGGCTGACGCTGGGCAGCCTGGGCCACTCGGGGGCGTCGTTCTTCGCGGATCTGGGACATGCGGATGCACATCACATTTGGCTGGCGCTGGCAGGAGGAGCGATTTTCAACGTCGCGAACCTGCTGCTGGTGGCGGCGATTGAGATTGCTGGGCTGGCGGTCGCGTTTCCGGTGGGGATTGGCGTAGCGCTGGTGGTTGGGGCAGTGAGCAGCTATGTGATCGCGCCGGCTGGGAATCCGGTACTACTGTTTGGCGGGATCGCGGTCGTGATTGTGGCAATCATTCTGGATGCGGCTGCATACCGATTGCGCGAGCAGCAGCGCAGCGTGACGACGCGGGGCGTGCTGCTGAGCCTGGTGTCGGGGATTTTGATGGGGAGTTTTTATCCGTTCGTCTCGCGTTCGATGAGCGGAGTGGGTGGATCGGGGCCATATGCGGCGGCGTTCTATTTTGTGGTGGGCGTGGGCGGGTGCTCGCTGGTAGCGAATACGGTGCTGATGCGGAAGCCGATTGACGGGCGGGATCCGGTGAGTTTCAAAGGGTATTTCGAAGCGCGACCGGCGTGGCATTTGTGGGGCATTATTGGCGGGGGAATTTGGTGCACGGGCGCGATTATGAACTTTGTGGCGTCGCAGGCGCATATTGTAGGGCCGGCGGTGTCGTACTCGATTGGGCAGGGCGCGACGATGATTTCAGCGAGCTGGGGCGTGTTTGTCTGGCATGAATTTGCGACGGCTCCGCGGAAATCGAAGACGCTGCTGGCGTGGATGTTCGTCCTCTTTTTGTGCGGACTGACGGCTGTGGCACTCGCACCGATTTTTTAGCTGGAGAGAATTCAGGGACTGCAATGAGCACCGCACACAAGCCAATCGTGGTGGTAGGCAGTATTAACACCGATTTTGTATCCACCGCCGAGCGGATTCCGGTGGTGGGGGAGACGGTGCTGGGCAGCGATTTTCAACTGCATCCAGGGGGCAAGGGCGCGAACCAGGCGGTTGCGGCGGCGCGGCTGGGATATCCGGTTCAGATGATCGGGATGGTCGGATCGGACCTGTTCGCGGGACAGATGCGCGCGACGCTGGAAAAAGCCGGCGTGGACACAGCGGGCGTGAGCGCGACGGAGGGATCGTCGGGGGTTGCGACGATTACGGTTTCGCGTGCGGGCGAAAACGCGATTGTGGTCACTCCGGGTGCGAACGCGAAGGTGACACAGGAGTATGTGGAACGACATCACGAGGCGATACGGAACGCGGGAATGGTGCTGGCGCAACTGGAGGTTCCCCTGGAGACGATTGAATATCTCGCAGCCTACTGCACGCGGAACAAGGTGCCGCTGATTCTGGATCCGGCACCGGCGCATGCGCTGCCCGATTGTATTTTGCGATGCGTGAGCTGGTTCACTCCGAATGAGACGGAGGCTGCGTTCTTCGCCGCGCACATGGACGCATCGCTAGAGCATCAGGATGCGGAGAATCTGGCGGCGGCGTTTCTGGACAAAGGCGTGCGCGCGGTGGCGCTGAAGCTGGGTGCGCGCGGCGTGCTGCTGGCGTGGGAACGCGGGGCCGCGGAGATGGTGCCGTCGTTTGCGGTGGACGCAGTGGACAGCACAGCGGCGGGCGATGTGTTCAATGGAGCTTTTGCGGTTGGTCTGATGCTGGGAAGGAAGCCGGGGGCAGCGGCTCGATTTGCCTGCGCGGCGGCGGCGCTCTCGGTGACGCGGCGCGGGGCACAGCCTTCGATGCCGGATCGCGCCGAGGTTGAGCGGTTGCTCGACCGGCGTTGATGCGTGACTCGACCGGAACTCCGCGAGCGCAGCAGCATTAAGCTCCGTTGCGAAGGATTTGGCGGAACCGGATGGCAGACGGCTTGGGGTTTCCATCGTAGTCGATGATGGAAAGGTTGGCGGTGCATGGAAATGCATCGTGGCCCATCCAGAGCACCAGGCCACCACAGGCGGGGAAGCGGGCGCGTGTGAGGGTGAGGGCGATACCGAGAGCGTCAGCCTGACGCTGCTGGCTCCAGGCGACGTATTCCTCAAGATTGGCCGGGGCCTGGCCTTTCTCCTGAACATATTTGTCCCACTCCACCCACCACGGCTGGCGGTTCCAGAGCGGGTTGTCGTGGGTGGCTGGCCACTCAGACACATTGCCTTTGAAACGGCGGATGATGTCGACCGAACTTGCGGCGGGACATCCGGTTTCGGAGTGGAACATAGCGTCGTCCAGCTTCCACAGCTCCGTCCACTCGCCGGATGCGAGGCCGTTCAGAACGTAAGGACCGTGGACATCCCAGTGCTGCTGTTTGCCGATGGTCTCGCGGGTGAAGACGCCGACCGGACCGAATGGCGCGGTGGGGACGAAGGCGTGCTGGGGGTCTTCCAGCTGCACGACGTTGCTGAGACTCACGATCATGGGGTGATGGGCGATGGTGAGGGAGGGTTGAGGACTTTCGTGTCCGTGGAGATTGTCGAGCAGCTCGTTGCCGCCGCTCCAAAGCACGAGGCTGGGGTGGTTATGCATGCGCCGGATATAGCTTTTGGCCATGACGGCGAGGTCGGCGATGGAACTGGGATCGTCGGGAGGATAGTTATCGAGTCCGGAACTGGAGAGAGGAAATTCCTGGCAGACGACGAGGCCCATCTCGTCGCAGAGGTCGTAGAACCATTGTTTCTCGGGGAAACCTCCGCCCCAGACTCGGAGGACGTTCGCACCTAAATCGCGATACGCGGCGATGCGTTTTCGGTAGTCGGATTCCTGCAGGTCGGCGAAGTTGGGACGGATGGGGGTCCAGTTAACGCCGAAGAGGAAGACGGGCTTGTCGTTGACGACGCAGAGGAAGGGGAAGGCCTGCTCGGGCGCGCCCTGAGTGCGCTGCCACTCGACGAGCCGGAAGCCGGCGCGAAATTGACGCGCATCGAGTAACCGCTTTTGATCGTCGAGCAATTGAATTTGGATTGTGTAAAGGGGCTGTTCGCCCATGCCGTTGGGCCACCAGAGTTCAACGGGGAGCCCCGTCCAGGAAATGGCGCCGCCGGCGTTGATGGTTTGCTCGCGCAGCGTTCTGCTGCCCTGTTTTAGCGCGACGTGGAGGAGCTTGCCGCCGCTGGTCTGCACAGAGAGATTGAGGCTGCCCTGCTTCGATTCGGGAACGACTGATGGGGTCACATGGAAGCTGAGGATTTCACCAGCATCGACGGTGTCTAGAGTGATGCTGTCCCAAACGCCGATTTGGACGAGGCGGCTGGTCCAGTCCCAGTAGTAGTTGAAGCGTGGCTTCCAGTCTTTGACGCGCGACGTGTAGCCATATTCGCCGAGCCAGCGCGGTGGCGGCTGAAACCATATCTGCAGGAGATTGCCAGACGATTGCAGGTGAGTCTTCAGATCAACTTCGTACGGCAAGAAGCCACAATCGAATGGCAGGACAGAAACGCCATTCAGCAGGATGTGGCCTTTGTAATCGAGTCCGGCGCAGCGCAGCCAGAATTGTTTGCCATGCGCGATCCATTCGTCGGGGATCTGCGTTTGGTAGACCCAGTCGCGATTTTCGACCCATTCAGCGGCGCGTGCGTTTAGGCCGAGGTTCCAGTCCAGGAGCAGGCCCGCCTGCAGCAGAGCTAACTGGACCGATCCTGGAACGGAGGCATCGATGGGACCGACCTCGGCATCTGGAGCGTGCCGGATGTCTTTGAGGTTGTCGATTTTCCAGAGATACGGAGTGATGCCGATGACCTGCCACTTGAGCTGGCCGAGGTCATAGCTCTTTTTAGCTGCCGGAGAAATGGGCGCCGATGTGTCGGGGTCGGCGGAGTTGCCGAGGGCGTGCGCGGCGCGATTGGCACCGGCGGCGAGCGCCGTGGCACTCGCCATTTGAAGGAAATCCCGACGTGAAACATTTGAAGGCTGCTGAGTCACAATCCTCCCTGGTGCGCCGCGTATCCGAAAAAGATGGACGAAGTTTTCGACCTGGCGCGGAGGCCGGAAGCCTCCGCGCATGAAACTTTCATTTCGTTGAAGAGAAGCTGGAACTCAGAATTCCACGCGGAAGGTGGCCTCTCCGGTACGCTGACCTGATCCGCAGCGAGGGTTGGTGACCTCGCCGAATGTGCCGTCATCGACGTTGGAGTCGACGCAGTTGCCGATGTACCAACGGTTGAGAGGATTGAAATAATCGACGCGCAGAATCGCCCGGACCCGCTCTTCGATGCTGAACGACTTCATCGCGCCGAGGTTTTCGATCATGTAGGAAGGGCCGCGCAGTTGGCTGTAGGAGGCCGAGGCATTTCCCGGAATGTACTGGCCGACCGCCGTTCCCTGGCTTCCGCCGGGATCGATGAAGGCTCCATTGTTGGCGATGATCACGGGATACGGGCCCGTGGCTCCATGCAGTGCCCAGTCCTTCACGCGATGCCACGAGTAGGTCTGAATCGGAACGGACGGATTTCTGTCAGCCAGATTGCCGAAGCCATAGGGGCTGCCGTCCGCACTAACAGTGTAGGGGTTTGAGCTGCCGTAGTATTGGGTCCAGGCGAGCTTCCATCCGCCGATGATCTGTCCGGTGAGGCCCTGATTATTGAACCAGGTTTTGCCGGGGCCGACGGGGAGATCGTAAGTGCCGGCGACGTTGATGAGATACCAGGGGCCGATGGGGGCGTAGTCGGTGTGGGGATGGTAGGGGTCGACGGGATAGACGTTTTGCCCGTCCCAGCCCAACATGCTGGTGGCATTGCCGACGTCATGCTGGAGGGTTAAGCCTGAGAGGATCGACAAGCCGCCGGTATAGCGTTTGTCGATTTCGATCTGCGCGGCGTCGTAGGTCATCGATCCCGTCGAGGGGAACCGGTTGGAAATGGAGGTGTATTGCGGGTACGGTTTCAATGCCTGGCCCACCGTGGCATTGCTGCCGAGCAGAGCGGAGAAGTTCGCGAAAGGTGGCGTGAAGCCGGCGGCGACAGCTGCGGGGGAGTTGATGTTTTGCGAGAGCAGGGCGCCATACCTCTGGGGGGCTCCCTCCGGAATCAAGTCCTGATTCATCTGTCCACGGACGAGGTGAATGCCTCGCTGACCGACGTAGCTGGCGCGGATGAACCAGTTATGGGGAAGGGTGCGCTGAACACCTTCGTTCCACAGCAGATAGTAGGGATTCTGTCCGGCCTGGGAAGGATTAAAATAACCGACACTCTGGCCGGCCAGAGATCCAGAACTAAACTGCGCCAGGCCGGGGAAATTGAGGGTTTTGGTATCCCACTCGCCGAACCCGGGCTGGTTGGTGCCGTTGCCGTATTGATAATTGCCGACGCCAAAGGCATTTCCATCGTTGGTGAAGTTGCCGTTGTTATTGGTGTACTGCTGCCAGAGCAAAGAGACACCGCCATTGATGACGGTTGAATGATTCAGGGCATAGGAAAAGCCGAGGCGCGGCCCAACTTCACCCCAATGGGTTGGGGCGTGGTTCAGGCCCGCACAAACGGAGCACGAGCCGAAGCGCGTCAATGCGCCGAGTTGTCCTGAAGCAGCCGGATTCGGCTGGGTCAGCGAGGTCGGGGTTACGAAGTCCTGCTCATTGTTGTTAGTTCGGTAAGGCGGCTGGATATCCCAGCGAATGCCGCTGTTGATGGTCAGCCTGGGGCTGAACTTGAAGACGTCCTGCAGATAGAGGCCGTAGGCGCCGTACATCACGGTGGTGGGGGGCGAGTAGGAAAGGGCAGCGCTGTCGGCTTCGCCGATCAGGAAGCTGGCGAATGGGCTGCCGGCATAGGGATTTGGCGTGAAGTTGCCCGTCGAGCTGATGCTGTTGTCGGTAGTGTTACCGCTGAAGGTGAAGGTTCCCACGCACCCGGAGCACGCCCAACCGTAGTTCTTGTAATACATGCCCTGGACGCCGAAGTTGAGAGTGTGGCGGGCGACGGTCCAGTTGGTGTTGGCGTAGGCGGCAAAGTACGGGGTCTTGAGCACTTCTCCACCGCGGCCAGAGCCGATGCCCCATCCAGTGGGGGCGGCAATTCCGCCGAAATTAACGGTTGGGAACGCGAGGGCAGGAGCGCCAGCGAGTTGTTGCGGAGCGATGGTCGTCTTCGGCTCAAGACCGCCCAGGGTGTGGCGGTAGTCAAAGGGGATCGAAACGCCGGCGGTGAAGATCACACTCGGTTTAACCGACCACACGTAATTGCCATAGACGAAGCCGCCAGGCCAGGACTCCGCGTAGAGTCCGCTGAGAGGATTGGTGCTGTTAGACGCGCCGCCGAAGATGGGCGCGCCCTGATAGTCGGAGTAGAAGGTGGTACGGGAATCGTCGAACGCCACGTTGATGCTGTGTCTGGCGTTGATGTGCTCGTCGATGGAGGCGCCCCAGCGGTTGAGGTGCGCGGGCACATTCACGTTGTAGTAATAGTTATTCGCGAGGTTTCCGGGACCGGTGCCGGTGGCGTTGGGACTGGGCAAATACTGCAGAAGCGCCTGGCTCACCGTGCTGATGCGGTCGGACGGAATGACATTCAACACGCCGTTCGACTGAAACTGATTCGGGTGGTTGGGATCGGGGCTGTCCGGGTCGTAGATGGGCGCCTGCACGACCTGGCCATTGGCATTCACCGTCATCAGGCCGGTGAAATCGCCGGTCTTCATCGCCGCGGTTGGCACCGTGGTGTAGCCGGTGGGGGAGAAGCCGGTGGCCGCGTTGTTCTGCACGAACTTCTCATAGGAGAAATAGAAGAACGTGCGGTCGCGGCCGTGATAAATCTTCGGAAACTCCACGGGGCCGCCAACGGAGAAGCCGTAGTTGTTCTGGTGATCAGAGGGCGTGGTCGGATTGTCGAGCCCTCTGGAATCGAACAGACTGTTGCGGTTGATCTCAAACGCGCTTCCGTGGAGGTTGTTGGTGCCAAATTTGGTCTGGAACTGTAGATAGCCGACGCCCCATCCCCACTCGGCGTCGATGTTGGTAACGTCTACGTGGGTCTCGTTGATGAAGTCATACGGCGGCAGCATGGTCGCGTTGGAGTTCTGAGGCAATCCGTTGAAGTAGTTGAACTCGCCGCCGGTTTGCGAGCCGCCGATTTTCCCATAGCCGCTCTCGAAGTTCTGCACACCGGGCACGTTGCTGAGGGCGGCGACGCGGAAGTCCCGGCCGGCGCCGTTGATCTCGAGGGGCAAAACGTTCCAGAGCGCGGGTTCGATCGTGGTCCCGATATCGGGCTGCTCGGTGAGCAGAGGCGTGGTCGCGCCGGTGACCTTGACCGTCTCGCTGCCGGCGCCCGCCTTGAGGCTCGCCTGAAGGTCGGCGGTAGCGCCGATGTCTACGCGGAAGTCATCCTGCTGAAACGCGGTGAAGCCGGGCGCTTCGACCTTGATGGTGTAGCTGGAGGGGGTGACGTTCACCAGTAGAAAGGTTCCCGCCGAGTTGGTTGCCGTGTGATACACGACCCCACTGGCCGGGTCGGTGACGGTGACTTTGGCATTGGCGATGACTGCACCGGAGGAGTCAGTGACGGTGCCGCTGATGCCGCCGAGTTGCTGCGCCTGCGCGGGGTGCAGGCCGATGATCAAAAGGGCGGCGAGCAGGAGGAAATGACGCTTGTGCCCAAAGTCCCGGCGGAATTTCGACTGCGCTCTCAGAAAAGAGATTACTGACCTCATAAACGTCGACCTCGAAAGACAAATTCTCTTTATGTTGTTTGCCAGCCGAAGTTCCCGCATGGAGTGGCGAGCGAGAACTGCAGCTTCAGATCACGAGGAGTTTGGGTGACGCCGGAGATGCTTGCCAAGGGATTAACCAACGAAAACAAGGTGAAAACATAAGCTTTCACTGGGTTTCACGCTGCGAGGTCTATGGCGAGATGAGGCGGGTGGCAACGATCTTGAAGGATACGGGCGCGCCGGCAACCGTACGAGCGCGAATGAGCGCTTCGAAATAGATGGGCTCGCGCGCGTCGTTCTGGATTTGGAGGGCTCGCTGCAGTTCGGTGCGGTTGTTTTCGTCGGCGAGCAGAATGGCCAGCGCTTCGGTTCCCTCTTCCCGTAATCCCTGGAGGATCAGGACGTTGCCCTGGCCGCTGCTTCCGGGCAGGAGGGAGATGGTGGCGTAGTCTTCGCCGCCCGAGCCGGTATACCGGAGGCCTTCATAGGCTGGCTGTTCGCCAGGCAGGGGTTTGCGGTTGCGGAAGTACATTTTGCCGCCAACGCCGTCTTCCACTACCTCGAAGTTGAGCTTGTCGGCGAAGAGGGACACCCAGGGGTTGGAAGTCGGTCCGCCCACGAAGACAAAGTTGCCCTCGTCGATCTCGCGCCGGTTGAGATCGCGGGCGGTACACACCAGCAGATCTTTACTGGCGGGTCCGGCCAATTTCATGAAGGTCGAAGCCACCAGCGTGTCGGCGAAGGAAGTAATCTGCGAGTCCGAGATGTACGTGACCAGACGCGAGAGATTGTTGTCCATGCGGGACGGGGTCATACTACCGAAAAACCCTGGGCTCAGATATTGATCGAGGGAGAATTCTTTGTCGGCGAGAAGCCGCAGCATGGAACCGCCGTCGGAAACTACGATTCTTGTCTGCTTTCCACTCTGGACGACCGCGGAGAGAGGCCATGGAACCTGCGCGTTCTGATGAGCGCGAACGGCGCGAACCCAGCCTGTGGCGCAAACTGCGGCCGCGATGATCGCGACACAAAAGAGGGCCGGCCACAACCAGGCACGGCTGGCCGCCGGCTGAATTTCGACTGGCGCCGGCACGCGCTCAGGGTCAGGACTCGCAATGTGGAGCGCGGGTCTGGCTCTCGCACTTTCGAATACCAATTCGTATGAGCCCTTAGGCACGTCGACGACCATGGGGTCGTCGCGGCCTTCGCGGGCGAAGTACTCGTGCAGCCGCAATCGCAGTTGCCGAACGTGCACGCGCACGGAACTGTCTTCGGTTGGACTGTATCCGGGACGCTTTCCAAAAACTGCTGTGCCGATGCGCTGTTCGGTCAGCGCTTCCAGATGGCCGCGGATCGAGTGTTCCGCGAGATAACACAACAGAGCGGGCAGTCGGTGCGATTTCTGGAAAGGCTCAGTGACGAGGATGCGCGCGAGCAATTGCCATCGAGGATCGGACTTGAGTTCCTCATCGATCTCGGCAGGGTGTGAAGTCTGAAGATTCCCCATGGCCGTGGCACGCCGCCTTTACGGCGAGGTCCAGTATACATAGATGCTATTACACAAGTGAATAACGTTGGCTGAGACCTGACGAGATTCATGAAACGTGCAGAAGGCGTGACGGCTAGGGGTGTGGAATTTCGGGCAACTGCGATGCCCTCGGGGGAATCCGTAGGCGTCATACAATGAGGAAGGCAAAAATGTTCGCTCATGCGGAGGGATGTGTGAGCGGTTGAAACAGGCGGTCTTGAAAACCGCTGTACCCGGAAGGGTACCGGGGGTTCGAATCCCTCTCCCTCCGCCAGTTATAGCCAGCGCTATCCTCGATGACAACGCCGACCCGCAAGGCGAGTTCCTCGGGACGCTGGCGGTCACCCGTGTCTATCGGTTCCTCGGAAGTAGCGTTCTGCCCACTGCCATATGACCATCGGTGAACCACCGCGTCCTGGGCCGGGTAAGCTACCACGTTCGCAGCAGCGAACATAGTCTGACCGATTTTGACTGGGAGCAGTATCTGCGTTTTTGCAACACGTACCTAAAACCAGTAACGAGTTCCCCTTAAACGGCATCTGACCACCAGCCGATTTGAAGAAGGCGGCGCGCCAAAGTCGGACGTGGCTCAGGCGCGGACCCAGCTCGACAGCGCTTCCGTTGCCGACACTGATATTGCCGTTCAGCGCGACCAGTATGAGCACGCCATCGCCGTCCTCACTGACAAGCCTCCGGCGGCCCTCGACATTCCGGACTCAGCAGCCTCTGTGGCGGAGACTCTCTTCACTGCCGGCCGCCGCCACGCTGCGTCCGACATTGCGCGCCGGCTATGACCAGTCGGTCGCGACGTATCGTCAGACCATGCTCACGACGTTTCAGCAGGTCGAGGACAGCCTAGCCGTACTCCGCATCCTGCAACATGAGGCTGCACAACAGGAAGAGGCAATAGCCTCCGCCCGTGAAGCTCTGGAGCAGGTCTCCGACCGCTACCGCGAAGGAGCAGACCCGTATCTCCAGGACCTCACTGTGCAAGCCGTCGTCCTCGCGAACGAGAGGAAAGAACTGGATATCCTGAGACGCCGCGTGGACGCCAGCGTGCTCCTCATGAAGGCTCTGGGCGGCGGCTGGAACGCAACATCCGTTCCGAAAAACAGCGATCTACACTGATTTACAACCGTACGGCTACAACATCGTTAGGTGTGCGGATGGACGGCGAGCCCCGGACAATTTGCGAACTGCACCGCGCGGCAGGTGGTTGATCCGAAGATTCGGCCGGCCAGGGCATTGCTTCCGCGCACGGCCATCATCATCAAATCGGCATTTTTCTGCGTTAGAAGCTGAACAGGCTTATACCCTTCATATCGACACCCGCTTCGGAGTGCGCTTTCTTCACTGCCAACCCTGCGTCAACGCCCGACGCAAGCTGTGCCACGGCTTTTTCCAGCTTTGCCGGGTGTTTTCCGGTCGTCGTAGTCTTCAGGTCGCTGAAGGAAATCTTCACGTCGGATGCAAGATGCACGGCGGTCACACATTGCTCCAGGGTCTTATAACCGTTGCAGGCCTGCTGCGGCGAAATGTTCGCGGGCAAAAGTTCCTGCAGCGTGTTTGCAAGTTTGGGATTACCCTGAAGCACCTCGTTCATCGACTTCAGATGCATATCATTGCCCGCATCGCCGCTGGAATTGGATTGCGCAGACGACCTTCCGCCCTCCGGGGCCGATGCAGCTCCGCGAGGAACAGCCTGGCCGATTGCCCATGTGCTAGCCAACAAGCCGAGCGCCACAAGGAAATGCCACTTCATGAACGTTTTGCCTCGAACAAAGAGGTAAGCCGCCGTGCGCTATCTCTGGAGATAGCGCACGGCGGCGGAAACAAATCCGAACTGCGAGGGAGTTAGAACTCGAAGTTCCCCCGGATTTCAATGATACGACCGTAGTTCAAACCCGTTTGGGTGTACTCGCCCGATGCCTTGCCAAAGCTTTCACCGAACGATGCATCCTGTGCCCCGGCGTCGCCGATACCCCAGCGCGGATGGTTGAAAGCATCCAGGAACTCGCCCTGCACGCTGAAGCGCATCTCGTTCTTCAGTGGAACCGATTTACTGACGGAGAAATTCGGTTTCCAGTACCGCGTCCCCCACAGCCAATAGCGTGTGCCCACCGAACCCGGCGTGCTGTTAGGCGTTACATACATCGGGTTCGTGCCAACACCGGGCGAAATGAATTTGGGATTGATCCAGTACGACGCGAATGTGTTGCCGGGCACCGAATGGTAGCCGATGGCGTGCTGCAGTTGTTTGTTCGTGATGCCCTGCAGCACCAGGCCGCCGTCGAAAAGATTATTGAAGGTCTGGTTGCCGCCGGTAATCTCGAAAGGCGCCCCGCTGGTGATGGTGTTGGTGGTTCCAATCGTCCATCCACCCACCGCGCGATCTAACCACATATTGTTGTTCAAATACGCTTTGCCCGTGCCGAAGGGAAGTTCATAGGTTCCCAATATGTTCACAACATGGTGAATATCCGCGGGAGTCGGTCCATAGCCAAGGCGAAGATTGCGCAGCGTGTACTGCGTGGTCATCGCCAGGCTCCGCGACCAGGTGTAGTTCCCCGTGAAGTGCATTCCGTGCCAATTCTGCTGGCGGAACTCTACCTCCATCGCGTTGTAGGTGGAGTATCCTGCCCCGGTCAAGTAGCTCACTCCGTTGCCCGCCTCATAGGGATTGGCCTGGAACAGATTCGTTGGATAGCTGCCGCCATTTCCGGAATAACCCAGAATATTGGCGCATGGAGTGAAAGAAGTGGAAACCAGGTTGCAGAAATAATTTCCCGTAGCCCCGAAGGGAGTTGAAAGCCCGCTGGCCATGGAGCCGGCCTGGCCGTGCTGCAGCGCGTAGATGAACCCGCCGTAGGTGTAGCCTCCGGCCATATTGTCCTGGAACGCGGTATCGAAGATCGGTGTCGATCCCGCGCCCCCCTGGAAGGACGCTCCACCGTTTGCCGCCAGAGTCTGCTGCGCCTTCTCAAACTGCTGGAGGAAACCGTTCTCGAAAATATTCACTTCGTTCAGATTCAACGGCACCCACTGATGAACGCCGCGGTTGCCAACATAGCGGATTTCGAGTGCGTTGCTCTGCCCCAGCTTCCGCTGGATCCCGAAGTTCCACGATTGGGTGTATGGCTGCTGGATGTGCGGATTCATGCCCAACAGCCCGGCCTGCTCGAATTGCGAAGCTTCGGTGAGCTGCGCCGAATAGCTGGTTGGGGAGATGAGGTAGTCCGTCGGGAAACTGCCGGCCAGATAACCGGCATAGTGCTGCGAACCGGAAGTATAGTAGCCGGTTGAGGGGGCGTTGGCGGCGCTCAGGCTGTAGTTCTGGTAGAAGAACGCGCCATAGTCCGACGCATAGGTCCAGTAATCCTGGTACTGCGGTGTATAGCGGCGGAGCGAATAGCCTCCACGTATGACGGTACTCGATCCGCCAACCAGTTTGCCCAGCCAGCCCTCAGTCACCTGTGGAGACCACGCAAGTCCGAAGTTCGGCTGCGGACTCACGTCCCACGGCGCATAGGCATGGCCGCGTGAAATGTAGCTGGGATCCGCCTCCCCCTTGAACGACCCTGGATTGAAGGCGTTGTTCACGCCGGTGGGTCCCCACAGTCCGGCTGTTGTTGGGCTGTAGTAAAGACTGTTCAGGTCGTGATCGTCACCGGTAAAGTCCCAGCGCAAACCATAATTGAGGGTCAGGTTCGGACGAAGGCGCCAGGAATCCTGAAAGAAGAGGCCTGTGGCTGTCTGGAGCTCGTCAAGGTTGAGCGCTCCGTAGGGCTCATACTGATGCGTGTGGGAATTGATGGGATGACTGCCGGCGACGGTAGCAATATCGCCGGTAAGGATCGCGTAGTAGGACTGCATTTACCCGATCTGGTTTCCGTTAGCCGTAGCCAGCGCCGGGTTCGATGAGCTAAACACGTTCAGCGCGGGGTCGCCGCCCCCCATACCCATCACCACGTTGTTGTAGCCTTGCGGCGGATTCCAGTAGTGATCCTGTTCCCGGTAGAAGCTCATGCCAAATGTGAAATTGTGGGTTTTGTGCTGCCAGAGCAGGTTGTCGTTGAAGCTGAACAGCGGATAGAAGTTTGAAATCGTGGAATAGAAAAAGTCGCCGGAAGCGCCCGCTGTCCCATAGTTAAGGCCCCACGGCCCGACCCACCAGACAATGTCGTGCGTCCGATCGTAGCCATTCGATTTCGGCGCAGAAATCGCATAGTTATACAGATAGCCGCCCTGGAACTGGTTAATCAGCGTAGGGCTGATGACCCAATTCACACCCACGGCAGCGGTGTAGGCGCTCGACTTGGTTCCGTCCTGCATCCAGGAGAAATTCGATCCCGGAAAGCTGGGGAACAAGCTGGTCGGAGCGCTCGTCTTCTCCTCGTTGAAGGCCAGGCTATAGGTCAAATTCTGCTTTTGGTTGTAGTCAACGCGGAAGGTTGGGAAGTAAAAGAACTGGTTGTTGGGTTCGTGGTAAGTAAGCAGCTCCACATTCTTTGATTCATACGCATCTGCGCCGCCGACTGTGCCGATCGTACCGGCGGAGAGGGAGCTGTTGATTTTCGAAACCTCGCCGGCAATACCCGTGTCAATCGATGACTGCAAGCCCGCCGCACCCGCCAGAGTGAACAGGTTCACCGTATGAGAGTTTCCGTCGCTGCCAAGATAGGTGTAGTTGCCTTGTTGCATGGAAGGCGTCAGAAAGCTCTCGGCCCCAGTTCCCTTGCCAGGAATCATGTCCTGCTCATAGCTGCCGAAGAAGAACAGCTTGTCCTTGATAATCGGGCCGCCAACGCTGCCGCCGAAATCATTCTTGTGATAGAGCGGCTTGGGAACGCCATAGTAGTCGTCGTACCAGCTGTTGGCGTTAAGTCCTGAATTCTGCAGGTTTGCAAAAGCGCGCCCATGGAATTCATTGGAGCCGCGGCGGGTGGAAAGCACCGTTTGCATGGCGGCCTGACCATAGCCCTGCGTAGCGTTCAGGCCGGAGGTCTGAACGGTGATCTCTTGCACGTTCTGCAGGCGCGGTCCAACCGGTGTCGTTCCAGGTCCCATCGCTCCATAGGCCTTAAAGCGGCTGGAGGTCGCGATCGCTCCATCGACCGAGGTCACTTCGGCCTGGTGCTGCTGGTTGTCCCAAAGGCCGTTGGCGTAACCCGGGATGAAAAGGGTGAACGCAGTGGGGTCGCGGTCGTCCATGGGCAGGAATTCAATCTCCTGCAGATCAATGGTTGTGCCGATAACGTTGGAGGTAGTTTCAATGATCGTCGTCTGGTCGCCTCTGACCACGACCTTCTCCGAGACCGCACCCACTTCGAGAGGGACTTCGAGATCGGTTACGCGGGAGGCATGAATGACGACCGAGTCATAAACCATATCCCTGAAGCCGGTCTTGGTGACGCGAAGCGAATAGTCACCAGCATCCAGTCCGGCAAACGTATAGGTGCCCTCTTCGAGAGTGGCTGCCCGCCGGGTTTCATTGGTGGAGTTGTCTCGCAGGACGAGAGTAGCGCCAGGTATTACGCTTCCGCTCTTGTCCTGGACGGTAAGCACCAGGATGCCCTGGTTACCGGATTGGGCTCGCAGGCTGACGGCGGCGAAACCGGCGATCAGCAGGAATGTCAGGAATCTCAGGCTTGTCTTACCTAGTTGCGCCATCGGGGGGGCTCCTCAAATTCTTACTGTTGTCAGGACCGCAACGCCACAGTGCCTTGTCTTTGTTTTCCTGGCAGGGCATCCATGGAGCTGCGGGCTTGGTCTTCGCAATATGGGCGAGTAAACGCTTTCCATACTGTTGAATTGGAATTGTGCGTCAAACCAGGCGTCGCCTGCAACAGAAAAATACAAAATTGCATTTAATTTTGTTTGCGAAAATGTATTCTGGTTTCCGCAGGCAATCCGCGATCGGCCGGGCCCCGTTTCCTGCCCGGCCAAACTCGAGATCCGATCCCATCGCCTTGCGAAGGAGCCCTTTGTGCGCTGCTGCGGCCTGCCCTTTTCTCTTTCCTTCGCTGTGCTTCTTACTGCAATCCCATCCGCATGCGCGCAGGTCCCAACCGCACAAAGTATTCATGGCAAAGGCAATCCAATTCTCGGCGACGGCTCGTATTATTCCGCCGATCCCGCTCCCATTGTGGTGGGTAATACCCTCTACATCATTGCCGGACACGACGAAGCCCCGCCGGGCGTGAACGACTTCATCATGAACGACTGGCAGATCTTCGCCACCCGCGATGTGGCCTCCCATGTCTGGCAGCACTACGCCGGCATCGTGAGCCCGGAATCCGTTTTCTCCTGGGCGGCGCACGGTCACGCTTACGCCGCGCAGATCAACCAGGGTCCGGACAAGCGTTTTTATCTATACGCTCCGGTCGAAGAGGCCAACAGCAAAAACCGTGACCGCTTCGCCATCGGGGTTGCCGTCTCCAATTCGCCGCTCGGCCCATGGAAAGACGCGCACCCCAGCGGCCCCATCATCTCGCAGTCCGTTCCCGTCCGGAACAACATCCAGAACATCGACCCCACCGAGTATGTGGATGACGACGGCAAGGTCTATATCTATTGGGGCACGTTCGGGCAGCTCCGCGGGATGGAGCTTGCCCCGGACATGGTGACGCCCGTTGGCCCTGAGATTCGCGTCACCACGCTCACCGGCTTCTTTGAGGCGTCGTGGTTCTTCAAGCGCAGGGGCACCTATTACATGATCTATGCGGATAACCAGGCTGGGCCGGATTCTCCCTGCACTCCTGCCGTCTACCATGCGTGCATTGCTTATGGCACCTCGCCTGGTCCGCTGGGACCGTGGACGTATCGAGGCGTGATCCTCGACCCCGTCTCCTCCACCACCTCGCACCCTGGGGCCATTGAGTTCAGGGGCAAGTGGTATCTCATTTACCACACCGCCGATGCGAAAGGCGGTGGCCATTTTCGTCGCAGCGTTGCGATCGACGAGATGCACTGGAACGACAGCGTCACGCCGTCCGCCATTTTGAAAGTCACGCCCACGCGCGCACCGCAGCCGCCGCCTCCGCCCACGCGCAACGTGGCGCTCAGCGCTCACGCCAGCGCATCCAATGAACCTGTCCCGGTGCAGTATTGGATCAAGGCACTCAACGATGGCATCGTCCGCGAAAATCCACTGCCACCCGACATGTGGTGTACATGGACACCGCACAACCCGGCCACTCAATGGATCGAATACACCTGGGATCACCCCGTCACACTCAACGCCGTTCGCATCTATTTCTGGGCGGACCATCCTGCAGGAGCCGAAGAAGGAGTGGCGCCTCCCGCCGCATGGCATCTGGAATATTGGGACGGCCAGCAGTGGGCTCCGGTCCCTCACCCCAGCGCTTACACCACGGTGCTCGACAACTTTAACGAAATAAACTTCGACACCATTGCCACCCAGCGCCTGCGGGCTGTGTTCCAGGCCTCCGGCAACAACCCGCACTACGCTGCAGTCGCTGTACAGGAGTGGGAAACCCTGGCGCCTTCGATACAGGCAGGGTCTGCCCACTGAAGACATCATCCATTTCACCGACCATCGCGAGGCATTGCATGCGTTCTGTTCTTCTGTTTCCCGCCCTTGTCCTGTTCGCCGCTCTTCCCGCGCTCTGTGCCCAGAATGCGCCTGCCACGCTGGCAGCCACACCGCCCATGGGATGGAACAGCTGGAACCACTTCGCAGGCAAAGTTGACGACAGCACGATCCGTGCAACAGCCGATCTGATGGTCAGCACCGGGATGCGCGACGCGGGCTATGTCTACGTCAACATCGACGACACCTGGGAAGGTACGCGCGACGCGGATGGGCACATTCATTCGAACAGCAAATTCCCCGACATGAAGGCGCTTGCCGACTACGTTCACGCGCGCGGGCTCAAGCTCGGCATCTACTCCTCGCCCGGCCCAAAGACCTGCGCCGGCTTCGAAGGCTCGTTCGGCCACGAGCAGGATGACGCCAACACCTACGCCGCATGGGGCATCGATTACCTCAAGTACGATCTCTGCTCGTACACCAAACAGCTCGGCAGCGCCCCCGGGCACTACGATCCGGAGAAGTCGCGCCAGGCGATGATTGCCGCCTATACCCTGATGCACAATGCGCTGCAGAAGACCGGACGTCCCATAGTTCTCAGCATGTGCCAGTATGGCTGGGAAGCAGTATGGCGCTGGGGCGCGGAGGCGGGTGGCAATCTGTGGCGCACTACCGGCGATATCGAAGACAAATACGATTCGATGGCGCGCATCGGCTTCGGCCAGGCGGGACTCAGCCCCTTTGCGGGACCTGGGCACTGGAACGATCCTGACATGCTGGAGATCGGCAATGCCGGCATGTCCGACATGGAGTACCGCACGCACATGAGCCTGTGGGCCATGCTGGCCGCACCCTTGCTGGCGGGAAACGACCTGTCGAAAATGACGCCGGAAACAACGGCCATCCTGCTCAACCGCGAAGTGATCGCCATCGATCAGGATCCTGCGGGACATCAGGGCGACCGCGTTTATACCGAGGGCCCGCTCGAAGTATGGTCGAAGCCGCTCGCTGACGGCAGCAAGGCTGTAGCCGTTTTCAACCGCTGGACGATGCCCCTCAAGCTGGATATTCCCTTGCGCAGATTCGGCTTTACCGGCACCGTACAGGCGCGCGATCTCTGGATGCACCAGGACGTCGCGCCCATCCAGGAGACATGGCACGCCGCCGTTCCCCCGCATGGTGTAGTGATGTTGCGCATGCGGCAATAATGCATCATCTTCGAACGATCTCGACTTTCGCTCTTGAGCTCCCGGCGGGGACGCGAAGCTGCACAGGTTTCTTTTCGTCGGGATGAAACTCGCTCGTTGCCGGACCGCAGATGACTCGATAGCTCCCGTTCGGCATTCCCGTGACCAGCAACTGTACCTCGCCGCTGGTCGTTGCCTCGGTCTCCAGTGCGAAGCGGAATTCCTGTTGTTCGATCGACCATTGGATAGGCTCTTCTTTGGCGAACCGCGCGCCCGTCAATGCAAGATCGATCTGGTGGCCGGCTGTGCGCAGGTGCAAACGACGGCGTACGCCGTCGCGCGGGACGATGTGCAGCGACGCCTTATCCTCGCGCATCTCCCCGCCGAAGCAGAAGCGCCCGAAAACAGGATCGTCCGCAACGATCGTCGCAGCGGACCGGAGCGCGCCGCAGTATCCCAAGTCGGTTTCGGAGGAGTAATACCAGGGACCGCGGTGATGGGGTTGGCCGAGCCAGGTCATGCCGTTGGCAGCCGGCTCGAACCCGCCGCCCGTGCCGCCATCGTTGGCTTCACCCGGAAACCAGTATCCGAAGCCGGTCTCGCGCGTGCCGGTGTTCATCAGGGACCATGAACTGAGAAAGGATGCGTACCCGAGACGAATCGTGGCGTCAGGTTCGCCGTGATCGTACAACGCATGATTCAGCACGCCCCACCCACCCATCGGCGACATGTACGACAGTGTGAAAGAGTCTCCCGCGCCGCCGCGATAGTCGCTGCCGTAGTAGTAATAGGCCTTCTCGACGACGCCACGGCAAAAGAGATTGGCGCGAATCTGCGTGGTCGCGAACCGGACGGCTTCCGCCGGAGTGATGCCCGTCATCGGGTGATCGAGCGCGTAACGTGCAATGGCCTGCGTCGACTCGAAACCGGTTGAGTCAAACGCGTATTCCGATCCGAACAGGTTCGGTGCGCCGCTGACGAAGAACGCAACCTTCTTCTCCCAATGCGTGCGCAGCAATGCCGCCTCAGCATGCTTGCCGGCCAGATCCAGTTCTTCGATGAGTTGCGGAATCACCACCTCGTTATAAAAGCCCGTCTCATACGCTGACCAGCCGGTGACGCGCATGGGAATGGTAAACATGCCGAGTGCGGTGCCATACGCGCGTTCCAGGTAGGCCGCCCGATCCAGCTTCATCTTTATTTCCGGGTAGTCGCGGGCGATGCGGTACATGCTGAAGTACATCACCACAATGTGCGGATAGTCATAGCACCGCCAGATGTGCCGCTTGCCTTTGTTTCCTGGATCGCTGCTGTCGCGGTTCTGCTTCCAGTCC
>Ga0206852_1047_pt1 | contig 33945 bp, 24 predicted proteins | sample Alteio_BWOrgCont_14_FD_152849 | JGI IMG/M metagenome (GOLD analysis project Ga0206852, IMG submission 152849) | Enriched cells from forest soil in Barre Woods Harvard Forest LTER site, Petersham, Massachusetts, United States -... | ecosystem: Environmental > Terrestrial > Soil > Temperate forest >... | reverse complement strand
TTTCTGATCAAACCCTTGAGCCACTAAGTCATATTGTTTGAGGGCTTCTTTCGCGTCGCCTTTTTTAGCGTAAATATCCGCCAACATGTTGTGGACATTGAGATCCTTCGGATCCATGTCGGCAAGCTTGTGGTATTCCTCAATGGCCCGATCCCAATCGCCTTTTTGATAATAGGAATAGGCGGTTTTGATGAGCGCGGACTTGTCTTCGGGCACGGTGGGAAAACTCCTTGAGGAGAAAACTCAGCGAAAGCAATTTAGCATATGGCCAGAAGTAGGGAAAGCGCTTTGTCTAAAAGCCAAAAGCGCTAAACAAAATATTGATTTTTAGGGGCTTATCAAAACAAGAAGCCAGCCATTGATTCAATGAGCCGGCGTTAACTCCACACATGTAATGGAATAGGGTGGAAATGTGTACGAAAAGCGATTTCCCACGGCTTGTGAGCCCTTCAGATGGGAAGGTCCTTTATTGATGACCGCTTGATAAAGATTCTCGCTCCACTGATATTCATTTGAACTTAATTGATAGAAATTCAATTTGACTTTCGTTTTAACAGAGGTTCCCAAATTGACCGCCGTTTTATAAGCCGTGGATGGACTCTTATTAATGAAGAGCAGATACTTTTTCCCATTTCCCGTACTGGCATATGTCGATAAGTCGTCCTGGTTACAAACCGCTTGATAAAGCGTCGTCCCAAAATAATGCTCCATCATGTAAATCGCCCAGTAATGCGCCCTTTCAGAAAAAGGGTGGCTGGGATCGGAATCAGGATCTAAAGTTCCGTGGCCACCTCCCAAACCCGGCTTCTGGGTATAAAGATCCCAGATAGTGGTTTGGTTAACACCCCAAGTCATCATCTGAGCAAGATAGTCGGCCGCGAAAATACCATTGACCAACTTGGCTGTAGTGGGAACCTCATCACCAGAGTTCCATTCAGTGACAGCAATCTCAATTTGATTGTAGCGATCTGGAATATTTTTTTTGATCGCTTCCCTAATTTTAGGTACCCATTCGGACCACAAACTGGTCTTGGCCAGAAGATTACCATCGCTGTCATTACTCCAATAAGGATAACTGTGGACTGACACCACATCCACGTAAGGTCCACATTCTTCGAGGAATTTTTCAACCCACCAAGGTGAATCGGCAGCCGCGAGCCAGGGTGATCCTTCTTTTCTTTGACGGATGTCTATCTGAGAAATAGCCGGGCCCATTAATTTTAAGTCCGGATACTTGGCTCTGATAGCCTTAGCAAACTCCAGATAATGCTGACAGTAGTTGTCAATGACGGTCCAATATTGCGTTTGTCCTTGATAAACCAAATTGACCGCGCCAAAATCCGGTTCATTACCCATCTCAACATATTTAAGGCTAATTCCCTTCGCTTTGATGTCGGCAATCCAATCCAAAGTATCCTGAACTGACATGGTCATCATATTGGCAATCAAAAGAACTTCAGAATTGGGAACTGATTGGGCGAATTCAGCCATCTTCGGCCAGTTGAATGGTGGAGTTGAATATATCGACGTCCCATCACTGTTATAAACCTGTCCAGTACGCCAGTTAAAAACGTTGCCGTCGGCTCCACCAGGAATGCGGAAGTACGAAAAATTATCCTCAATTTTCTTTAAACCTTTTGGATCTGTCATCCAATCCGTTTGATACCAATCGGCAATATTAACTCCATAAAAATAGTGAGGATTGATCGTGCGAATTTTTTTGTCATAAAAAATATCCGCGATGGCAGGTTTAATTTTAAAAGCATTAGGTTCCAAGAGAACCTTCAAAACATTTGAATTACCACTCTGTAATTTGACGTCCTCTTTATGCGGCTTATAGCCAGGAGCGAAAACTTCAATCGGATACTCATCGGCTGTCAGATCTAATGAAAAAGCGCCATTTTGATCGGAGATAACCAGTTTTTTTCGCGATAGCGATACTCGCGCCAATAACGGGATTTCCATTAGAATCCAAAATCTGACCCTTTAATTGGGCTGCAGCTCCCTTTTCGATTCCCCGAATGTTGTCAATAATAACGGAACCGGTAATCGGGCCTCCCGAGTTAAAGACCAAGAAAACCTTGGTTACTCCACCCTTAAACTGACTCCCATCCACGTCTTGTTTGATATGGTTCCAACCCTCGTGCATGGTCATCTTAATCTGGTTCCAACTATTGGCAGGGCTCTGAGTCACCATATAGACTTCACCATAATTGGCTTTCGTCAAACTTCCGGCAGGAAAATAAATGTCCAAACTAATGGCCTTAAAATTCTCCCATTTATCGGCTAAAGGAACGGTGGAGCAAACCGCGAGGCCCTGATTCCACCCTTGAGATCCATCCGTATCAACCCTCAAAGCGCCTGTACCCTCGCTGAATGTAACCGATTCCGGGGAGACTTTTCCTGTGAAGCCTCCCACATCACCTCCATTGAATCCCCATATAAGATCCCCTTCAGTAGAGGCGTCTTTTTTTCCAGCCATGGGATCCATTTCGATGGCGGCTGAACCAGCCATTGTCATTTTAGTCGCCGTATTTACATAAACCGTTTGTCCCGTAAATTGAAGTGTTCCCCAAGTCGAAGGATCTTGCCAACTCGTAGAACTTCCAGACCAAGACATTTGAAGAGATCGGGCTTTTCCTAATGGACCGCAATCATCCAAATCTAAATCAAATGCGATCGATTTTCCCGTTCCTACATTTATCTTATAAAAATATTGGAGCGGTATCGATGCTTCCAAGATATAACCAGCCGTCGTGGCTTTTGTCGCGACTTTAGCGCCGGGGATATCTCCCTTGTCGGTCATACTATATATTTCAGCCCCATCACCCGCTTTACCAGGCGAAATCACCACTTGAACATCAGTGGGAGCATAAGACTTGCGTTGGGGATTTGAGAGATCAGTACCAACATAAAGTTCAAGCGCATCGCCATTGTAAATGTTGCTGGCATTCTGCGCGTTGTATTGAGGGTTTTTACTAGCAATATCAGCGGCAATGTAAAGATTATCTTTATCGTAAGTAATATAGATTTTCCCACTTAGAACATCGGGGCCCGTCCAATCCGCTTGCCCAACGACTAAACTTTCCTTTTGATCCAAAACAATCGCGGGTTGTTGAGGCCATCCGGTTAAATCACCATTCAAAGAAGGGGGAGCGGTTGTGTCCGTAACGGAAACACTAGGGGTGGCGGCCAAAAGAGAATAAGGAAAAATAGGACAAGATAAAAAAACGCTAAAGAAGATCGTTTTAAGTAGTTTCATCGGGCTTTTTATAACACCTTTCCCCAAGACTCGCAATGGATTTTAACCGGTCCACAATCGACTGACTCAAATTTATTTTCGGTTTTCAGAATCTTTGAGGTAATAACCACAACTTTCTCGAACAACAAGTTTTGTGGGGAAAAAACGATGAGAATAATCAAGAGGTTTTTTTTCAATTTGATTCCACAACATTCTGGCCGCCTCGTATCCCATATCGTAAATGGGCTGATGAACTGTCGTCAATGTGGAATCAAGGGGAATGTCATCGAATCCAATAACAGCGACATCTTGCGGGACTCTCAAACCGCTTTTTCTAATTTGTTTAATGGCGCCCATCGCCATTACATCATTTGATGAAAGGATGGCGGTGGGGGGATGTTTTGATTTCCAAAAAGCTTCCACCGCTTTCATTCCCGATTCCTCAGTCCAAGGGCCAAAATGAATCAAGTCGTCAGCGTAAGGTAGATTTCTTTTTTTAAGAATATATTTAAAAGCATTGTATCGGTCGAGGGTGTTTTTAGAGAATTGAATATCTCCTGAAATAAACCCAATCCGTTTATGGCCGAGAAACACTAAATGTTCTACAGCGTCAATAATACCCTGGGTATTAAGGCAATCCACGAAACAAACCGCAGGATCATTGACTTGATAATTAATAAGCACATTGGGTAAAGAACCCTGTTTTAAATCTTGAAAAAATTTGGATTCCACCGGTGGGGCAATGGCCAATATCCCATCCACCAGCCCCGAGTTGACAAAATTGGCATAAACACCCGAATCACCCATTTCGCGACTAAAGGTATTCATAAGAATGTTATATTTTTTATCACTTAGAAAATTAATAATACCGTCGAGAACCCGCGTCAGATAAAAGTCACTTAAAGTGGGTCGGTCATACCAAAAGAAAACAACTCCCACGTTATAAGTTTTTCTGGTTTTTAAACCCCTGGCCATGGTATTGGGGTAATAGCCTAATTCTTTTAGGATTTTCTCAATGCGTTGTTGTGTCTTGGCTCCGACTTTATGAATATCTTTTTGATTCACAACTCTGGAAACCGTCGCCACAGAAACACCAGCTTTTAAAGCAACATCTTTAATTGTTATCGCCATTCAAAACCTCGGTGTTTTAGAAAGTTATTAGGCCCAAGTCTACATTGACACCACAGACTTGGTGCATCAACCGGTTTTTAAATGCCTCAACAGCCATTTTTATTTCCCGGGAACCCTGCATCAATTTAAGTTAACTGTTCCATCGATTCACCCACACCCGTTGGTTATCCAGACTATCATCAACCGTTTTTGGTTATTTGGCATCATTATCTTTAACCAATTCAACTTTAACCATCTTATCTCCCTGGCGAAGTTTCATAACATTGTCCATTCCGTCCAAAACCTGGCCAAAAACGGTATATCCACCATCCAAGTTTGGCGCGTCATTCAGACAAATATAAAATTGGGATGAAGCGGAGTTAGGATCTTGGCTTCGAGCCATTCCCAATGCTCCTTTTAAATGCTTATGATCGGTGATTTCAAGCGGGATTGTTTTTCCTGAACCTCCGCCACCGGTACCTGTGGGATCACCTCCTTGAATAACAAATCCAGGAACATATCGGTGAAAAGTTAATCCATTGTAAAAGCCAGATGCTACCAAACTGACAAAATTTTCGGTTGTCGTCGGGACATCGGCGAATAATTCCACCGTAAAATCGCCTTGTGTCGTTTGAAAATGAATCTCGGGATTGGATGCCATAGTACTTGTTCCTTGAGAACCGTTATTTTTCACGACCTTGTCTCCATTTGAACAGCCTAGTAAAAAACAACAACAAAAAAATATAACAAAATTAATTTTTTTAAACACGCACAACCTCCCGAAACTTGAATCAATAATTTATAAATCCATAATAGTATCCTTGATACCGATCGTCAAAATCAAAACACTCCGATGACCATCGTCAATTTAGTGTAACTTTGTGTCTTCTCTTTGTTTTTAACACCTAGTTAGAACTGTTCCTTTCTTGACTTCCCTAGAGTCGTCCTCTAGAATCTCCTCTCTTTTGCGGGACTTTAACTCTCCCTATAACAACTGACCCCATCGTCTAGAGGCCTAGGACACCGGGTTTTCATCCCGGCAACACGGGTTCGACTCCCGTTGGGGTCGCCATTTTTAATTCCGTTATTCGATATTGCGGAGCTTCACAATGATTAATGTCGGAATTTTCGGCGCAACGGGGTACATGGGCGGTGAAGCCCTGAGAATTTTGCTCGAGCATCCCCAAGTTAAAATTTCTTGGATTACCAGTCGGAATCCAGCAAAAATTGCCGATTATCATCCTAACCTTTACGATTCCCCACTTCATTTCATTCGGCCTGAAGAAACAACTCCCTGTGACGTCGTTTTCATGGCTGTTCCTTCGGGCATTTCTATGGAAGCCGCCCCAAAATTTATTGATCAAGGTTGCAAAGTCATTGATTTGGGGGCGGATTTTCGCCTAGAAAACCGAACTATTTGGGAACAAGTTTATAAAAAGAAACACAAGAGCTGGAAATATGCCAAGGCGGCGGTTTATGGAATTACTGAGCTTCATCGCGAGGATATTAAAAAAACAAAATTAGTCGCCAATCCCGGTTGTTTTGCTTCAGCAGCTATTTTGGGGTTATCCCCTTTAATAGAAAGCAAGCTTATCGATACGGATAAAATTGTGGTGGACGGTTTATCGGGAACTGCCGGTATCGGCGCCGACTTATCGCGGCCAGCTCATCACGCGGAAATAGGCAACAATCTCATTCCGTACAACGTTGTTGATCATCGGCACACCTATGAGATCGAACAAGAATTATCAAAATTGGCTGAAAAGAAAATTCAAATTCATTTCACCCCTATTTATGTTCCAATCATTCGGGGTGTACTGGATGTTTGCCATATATTTCCCAAAAAGAAAATGTCGCGTAAGAATCTCATTCAACTCTATCAAGATTTTTATAAAGGGGAATTTTTTGTCAAAGTTTACGATTTGCCGCATGAAAAAGGGGTAGCCTGGCAATATAAGCCCTATCCCTGGGTGAACACCGTCTCCGGTACCAATCATTGTTTAATTGGCATGGATGTGGATGAGACGCGTAATCGAATAGTGATCTTTAGCGCTCTCGATAGCATCGGCAAGGGCGGAGCACATGCCGGAATTCAGAACATGAATGTCATGTTTGGCCTCGCGGAAAATACCGGCTTAACTCGATCCGGTCTTCATCCAATCTGATTCCTTAAGATTGATAGTCTCCCCAATCAATCTTTTCCAAAAGCGCCCAAACATCCCCATTTTCTTCCACTACGGGTACTCGGTAAAGCGCCGCTCCGTTACAGGGACCACTCGCGCACTCTCCTGTTTCCGGATGATAAATGGCTCCATGGTTTTTACAAACCAACCATTCCTGATCTTCTGAAAATATCTCATTATCGTCAAAGTCCAATCCGACTGTCCAATGGCGGCACAAATTTAAATATGCATAGTGCCGTTCATCTCTCTTGATCAAAAAAGCTTCAGTCTCTCTTTTTTTTCGAAATACGATAAATTTTTTTGATTGACCGTTTTTTAATTCATTGATCGTCGCGATCTTAAAGCGTTTGGGACTGGATTTTTTAGTCATGGTTTTTCAGTTTCGTTCGAATCGCAATCAAAAACGACCCCAATGAAATGAACAAACCAAACCAAACAATCCAATTACCGAAACGATAATACCAACTGGATTCGGATGAAACCAAAACGTTGCCGGTTAATACCGCTTCTTGATAAAGAGGTGTTTGATCCAATAACCTGCCATAGGGATCGGTGATTAAGGATATACCTGTATTGGCCGCACGAAAAAGTGGTTTTCTTTCTTCCGCGGAACGCACCACCGCCATCATCGCGTGTTGATAAGCGCTCGCGGTTCGGCCGTACCAAGCGTCATTGCTGATATTAACTAAAACGTCCGCACCCGTTTGAAGGGCTAACCGAACGTCTTGAGGAAAAATCGCTTCATAACAAATAAGCGGTGTGTAGGAAAATTTCCCAGCTGTAAATCGACAATAAACCGATCCCGGTTCAAAGTTACCCAAATCTCTCACCACCGGGCCTAAAAATAACAAATATTTTTGAAAAGGGACATATTCCCCAAATGGGACTAAATGCCTTTTTCGATAAAGTCCAACCGGTTTTCCCGTTGAATCAAAATGGATTGCCGCGTTGAAAGCTGTCTCCATTTGAATCCCCGACCTCCAAAGATCTAAACATCCGACCAAGGCAGGAATATTGGATTTAAAAACCATATTTTTAACTCGGGTCAAATCATCCGAAGACCAGAGTAAAAAAGAAGGAGCGGCAGTTTCAGGCCATAAAATTAAATCCGGTTTTTTTGTGCTTGCTTGTTGAGTCAGATTTTGCATTTCATTGAAAGTGTTTGTTTCATATTTCTTATCCCATTTAACCGATTGGTCAATATTGGGTTGTAATATCGATATCGTTCCGACCTCTTTACAAGGATGTGAAATCTCTACAACCCCACACAACTCAACGCCGCCCAGTATCCCTGCGGGCACCAAGAAATAGGTTAAAATCCACTTGAGGTTCCTTTTCTCATTTTGAAACCATCCTAAATGAATTCCTTTGGCCACCGAAGAATTAAACCAAACGATAAAATAAGTAAGTCCTAGGACCCCAAACCAGGAAGTAAAAGTGAGAACAGCAGGATATGGCGCGCAGGCATAACCAACTTGCCCCCCACGGAAAACCACCAAAAGGCCAAGTTCCACGGACATTTTCCAGCACAATCCAAAGAGATGGAATCAGAAGGAGGGAGAATCTGTCAAAATATTTCCGTATGAACGACAAAATCCATCCAAATAATAAAAAATACAAACTGAGATACAAAACCAAGGCCGCCCAAGCCAACCCACTGAGATATTGTGCCTCTTCCAAAAAAGCTATCCAATATAATATGCCACCAAACTGAACAAATCCAAAAACCCATCCTAAAAGAGCGCCATGACTAGGCTTTACATTTTCGATAGCAATGAAAAAAGGCACCATGGAAATCCATATGAGCGGCGCGCTCCACGGCGTTAATGATTTTTCCATAAAATTCGGGAAAGAAAGACAAACCAAAAATCCGCTGAAAAAACACAGGCACAGGCGCATCTTAAAGGAAAGAATTAACATGTGAGCATTATAAGAAATTCGCGGGCCGAAGGTTGAATGAAGCGAAAGAATTTATTTTTTGCGGGGTTTGGCTGTTGATTCCCGGATGATCAAATCCACGTCGAAACCACGATGCATATACTCAATCGGAGTTCCGTTGAGAATCGAATGGGCGATATTAACTGAAGACTTTCCCATTTCTAAAAGTGGTTGATGAAGGGTTGTAAGCGATGGATCGGCTAATCGCGCCACATAAGTATCATCAAATCCAACAATCGAAACATCTTGTGGAACCGATTTTCCTTTATGCCGAATGGCCTTAATCACGCCGATGGCCATTGTATCGGACACACAACAAATAGCCGTCAAATCAGGAACTTTTTCCAACAATTCTTTTCCTAGTTGATAACCCGCATCCAAAGTAAATGGATCAGGCCGAAAATGAGAAAAAACCGCATTTTGTTCTTGGTATGGAAGACCGTGATCCCGTAAAGCCTCCCGATAGCCGGAAAGCCGGTCTTGGCAAATCTTCAAATGTTCCGGGCCATTGACGAAGCCGATTTTTTTGTGATCCAAAGAAATCAGGTAAGCCACCGCTTTATAAATTCCCTTGCGGTCTTCCGCTTGTAAAGTTGGAATTTTTTCAAGAAGGTGATTCGGTCCTTCTAATGCGACCGGTTGTAAAATAATCAGAGGCAGTTCTTCTTTTTGAAAGCGTTCCAAAACAGCGTCTTCCATTGGAACTGACAAAGCGATTACGGCATCAATTCGGCGTTCACCTAAAATTCGATCATAAATATCGTTGAATTCTTCCAAACTACCGTTGCAATTATAAATTTTCAAATCCACATTGGCATGCCGACATTCCATTTCAATTCCGCGGATAATTTCGTTGTAATAAGGAGAATCAAACATGGTTCCAAAAATACCTATGGTATTCGTACGGGACATCACCAGACTGCGAGCGGCCACATTCGGATAGTAATTAAATTTCTTAATGGCCACTAAAACTTTTTCTCGGGTCGTGGCGGAAATGCGGGGATTTTGGTTGATGACCATCGATACAGTTGTATGAGAAACGCCGCAGTATTTGGCAATTTGTTTAAGTGTAGATCGAGATTTGTTATTTAACATAATATCGTTTTAATAACTCCAGTTTTAAATTCTCTTACGGTTTTGGCGGAACCGAATTTCCAGGCATCGAGGCCGCGGGATTGGGTTGAGCTTGCGCACCAACAGAAGATCCGCCAGATGGGTTGGACGACTGTGACTGCGCGGCTTGTTGTTTTTCAATTGTATCCGCTACCGAACTGGTAGGACCTTGTAGTTTTGGCAAAACCGAGAGACCCAAGCATAGAACCATAAACAAAGCGGCCAGAATGGTCGTAAATTTTGTCCAAAAGGTTTTACCGCTGGTTCCCAAAAGACTTTGACCTGTGCCGGAAAAAAGCCCTCCACCCGCGCTCTTTGGCTGTTGGATCAAGATCACCGCAATTAAAATAATGGCAGTCAAAACGAAAAAAATCATGACTAGGGTATACATGAGACTCCTCGAAAAATAATAAGATTCTGTTATCGGCCCTCAAAACAAACTTAATAGTTTAATTCAGCATCTATCTAAGTTTCTTTTAAAACAAACGATGATAGACCCATACAACCTAAACGGTCGTTCATTTTAAATTAAACCAAAGGCAATTTGCAAAAAACTTTAATTTATTTAACCTGTCAATAGCGAGCTAAAGCTTCAAAAGACTCAACCTTCAAACTAGCACCACCTACCAATGCCCCGTCAATATCCGGCTGAGCCATTAATTGTTTAATATTCTCAGGTTTAACGCTGCCGCCGTACTGAATTCGTAATTCATTGGAAGCGTCTTGGTTATATTTGGTTTCGATCAATTGTCGTATAAAATGATGAACTTCATTGGCCTGTTCCGGAGTGGCTGTTTTTCCAGTTCCAATTGCCCAAACTGGCTCATAGGCAATAACAATATCCACCATATCGCCCAATCCAACCCCTTCAAAACATCCCTTGATCTGGGTTTCAATGACTTCTACCGTTTTGTTTGCTTCTCTTTCTTGGAGAGTTTCACCTACACAAACAATGGCTTTTAATCCGTTACGAAGGACATTTTTAAGTTTTAAATTAATTCTGGCATCGGTGTCATTGTCATACTGCCGTCTTTCCGAATGTCCCAGGATCACATATTTGACACCAGTCGCTTTTAACATGACGGGGCTAATATTTCCTGTATAGGCGCCCTCATTTTCCCAATGGGCGTCTTGCGCACCTAACTGAATATTGGAAAACCTCAAAACCTCCGCAACCGCACTGATTGAAAGCGCGGTAGGGCAAACCACTATTTCTCTGCCTTGCACATCCTTCAACTTTTCATGGAGTTGCTGAACAAAACCAACTGACTCCTTAACGGTTTTGTACATTTTCCAATTACCAGCGATGATCGGGACACGTGCCATTAAAATGTTACCTTTCAAACGATTTAGTTATTTTTTGTCCGTCAAAGCAACAATGCCAGGAAGTTCTTTTCCTTCCATAAATTCTAGGGAAGCTCCACCACCCGTGGAAATATGGGACATTTGGGATGCCAAGCCCATTTGAGTGACCGCCGCCACCGAATCTCCCCCACCTACAATTGTGATGGCTCCTCTTGCCGAAGCATCCGCCAGCAACTGGGCGATAGCAAAGGTTCCCTTGGCGAAAGGTTCCATCTCAAAAACACCAACAGGTCCATTCCAAAAAATAGTTTTGGCTGTACGAATAAAAGTGGCGTATTTCTCAATCGTATTCGGGCCCGCATCTAAACCTTCCCACCCCGGCAGAATACCTCCGCGAGGAACTATCTTTATATTTGCCTTCGCGTCATATTTATCCGCAATCACGTGATCAATCGGCAAAAGCAAGGGAACATCGGTATCGATGGATTGCATCATCAATTCCTTCGCAAGTTCAATTTTGTCGTTCTCGACGATAGAATTTCCGATTTCAAGTTTTCTCGCTTTCAAAAAGGTATAGGCCATTCCCCCGCCGATAATCAAAACGTCAACCACCTTCATCAAACTTTTGATGACATCAATTTTGGATGAGACTTTTGAACCGCCCACAATCGCCACAAAGGGTCGCGCTGGGTTTGACAAGGCTCCGCCCAGATATTGAATCTCTTTCATCATGAGAAACCCTGCCACTGACTGTGAAACAAATTTGGTGATACCTTCAGTGGAAGCATGGGCTCGATGGGCTGTACCAAAAGCGTCGTTCACATATATGTCCGTTAGCGCCGCCAGTTTTTTAGCGAACGTAGGATCATTTTTTTCTTCTTCAGGATGAAATCGGACATTTTCCAAAAGAACAACGTCGCCGTTTTTCATGTCCGCTACTTCTTTTTCAACTTCAGGCCCTACCGATTCTTTCAGGGCCTTCACCGGCTTTCCAAGCAATTCCGATAACCGATCGGCCACGGGCTTCAATCGTAATTTTTCTTCCACACCCTTGGGACGTCCCAAGTGAGACGCCAAAATCACCTTCGCGCCTTTTTCAGACAAATATTGGATAGTCTTTAGTGATTCACGGATGCGGGTGTCATCGGTGATTTTCAGGTTTTCATCCAAAGGCACATTAAAATCCACACGAACCAAAACCCTCTTCCCCGTCGGATTGATGTCTTCAACCGTTAATTTGTGGTAGGCCAAGGGATTCCTCCTGGTTTATTTTTGGGGTTGTGATTTCACATCGGTTTTAAAAGCTTCTGCAATACTACTCAATGCCCCCAAGGTTCCAGCGGCTTCCAGCGGCAGAAAAATCTTGGTGGCTTGTCCGTCGGCCACCGTTCCCAACATTTCCATGTATTTCAAGGCTAAGAGGTCTTGAGTCGGATTTCCGTCATGGATGGCTTTGAAAACGGTTGTAATGGCTTGCGCTTCACCTTCGGCCAAGGCGATTTTCTGGAACTTGTTGGCGCTGGCGACACGTTCAATGGCGGCCGCCTGGCCTTCCGCGCTCAGAATCGCCGATTGTTTCTCGCCTTCGGCTCTCGTGATGGCCGCCTGTTTAATACCTTCAGCCTCAATAATGTTCGCCCGTTTTGTCCGCTCTGCTTTCATTTGGGCGCTCATCGCATTCACAATATCGGCCGGAGGATCAATTTTTTGGATTTCAACGCGGGTGACCTTCACGCCCCATTTGTCGGTGGCCTCGTCCAAGATTTCACGCAATTGAGTGTTGATACGTTCGCGGCTGTTTAAGGTCTGATCCAAATCCAATTCGCCGATGGTGTTGCGCAAGTTGGTCTGGGCCAACTTCAAGGCCGCCAGTTCGAATCTCGCCACGTTGTAAACCACTTTAAAAGCGTCCGATACGTGAAAATAAATGACTGCGTCCACAGTTACTACAACGTTATCCTTGGTGATGACTTCCTGTGGAGGAACGTCGATAACCTGTTCCCGCATATCTACTTTTCGCATATTTTCAAAAGGCGGAAAAATAATCGTCAAGCCAGGCTCAGCCGTTTTCGAAAATTTCCCCACCCTTTCGATTAAGCCTTTTTCAAAAGGCCGTACAATTTTGATAGCGCTGGCTACATAAACAAATACAAAGATTAAAATAACAATAACGGACACGCCGCCTAAAGACGCCAAGGTATCCATAAAATCCTCCCGGTTAAAATCAAAAAGGACATTGAGTTTCTCAACATCCGGTTAAATCGATGGGTTTAAAATTTCAACGATTAAAATGTTGGAACGAACTTCTTTGACTACTATCTTAGAATCAACTGCCAGTAGCTTTTGATCCTTCGTTTCAACCCGCCAGGCTTCGCCGTCGACTTTCGCGTAAGCTTGAAATGGTTCCTCTTTCATCACTTTAGTGATGATCCCCGTTTGACCCACCAAGGAGTCCACATTCGCCAAACGAACACTTTTTCCAGATATTTTAGAAGCCCATCGGCGGCTGACGGCCACCAACAATAGGGAGGAAATTCCAAAGATGGAATATTGAATCCAGGCGGGATACAAGAAAAGACTAGCGAAAGCCGTTACCACAGCCCCCGCTCCAAGCCAAACAAAGAAAAAAGAAGCGGTGGAGATTTCTAAGGTAAATAAGATTACTGCAAGCAATCCCCACCAAAGTACTGGATACAAGGGCCCGCCTTACCGCGAAGACTCTTACTTCTTCGACGCCATATACTCGACCAAATCGACCACCCGGTTCGAGTATCCCCATTCATTGTCATACCAAGAAAGCACCTTTACCAAATTGCCGCCTACCACATAAGTCGACAAAAGGTCGACGATGGAAGAATGGGGGTTTCCTTTGAAATCCAGTGAAACTAACGGCTCATCGGTCACATCCAAATACTTGTCTAACTTTGGACTCTTGGCTGCTTCTTTTAAAGCGTTATTTACATCGTCTTTTGTCACTGTTTTGGAAACTTCAACGACCAGATCCACCACCGAAACGACCGGTGTCGGCACCCGAATGGACAATCCATCCAGTTTTCCCTTCATTTCCGGCAAGACCAACCCGATGGCCTTGGCTGCACCCGTGCTGGTCGGGATCATGTTCAAGCTGGCCGCCCGAGCACGTCTCAAATCCTTGTGCGGGAAGTCCAAAGTTACCTGATCATTCGTAAAGCTATGGATCGTGGTCATTAATCCCTTCACGATTCCAAACTTCTCATGCAAAACCTTGGCAAACGGAGCCAAACAGTTGGTTGTACATGAAGCATTCGAAACCACATGGTGATTCGCCGGCTCATACTTATCTTCATTGACTCCCAAGACAATGGTGATGTCCTCACCGGTAGCCGGGGCTGAAATGATGACTTTCTTAACACTATCCTTCAAATGGGCAATAGCCTTGGCCTTGTCAGTAAAATGGCCTGTCGATTCAATGACAAATTCCGCTCCCACGCTGCCCCAGGGAATTTGGGCCGGATCTCTTTGGGCGAAAACCTTGATCTCTTTGCCATTGACTGAAATGGCGTTTTCCAAAGCCTTGATATCGGCATGCAGGTTGCCAAGAACCGAGTCATACTTGAGGAGATGGGCCAGTGTCTTCGCGTCGGTCAAATCATTAACCGCCACGATTTCAATATTGGGATTTCCCATTGCCGCGCGATAGACGTTGCGCCCAATGCGTCCAAAACCGTTGATTCCGACTTTAATGGCCATACTGTTCCTCCAGTTTTATTCAAAAAGGACTTTGTCCACCCGTTTAAAGGGTGATAAATGAAGCGCTAAGCTAACACAGGGGGTTTTCATGGTCAAGAGTAAGCACCGTGCCGATTTTACAGACACATTAGCCTACAGTGGAGTTAATGATTGAAAATGAAGCGGAGTTCTTCCAAACACCAAAGCCCCAACCCATGAAACTTTAGACTGTTTTAAAACCTTCGCACATTCCTCCAGTGTGGCACCCGTGGTCAAAACATCATCAACTAGGATAACTTTTGCGGCAGACCCACCCCTGGTGGAATATTGATATACGCCCTTCGGGTTTCTTATCCGTTGTTCACGGCTAAGGGTCATCTGCGATTCGGTAGATTTTGTTTTAATTAAAAGAGGTTGAAGAGGCACTTTCGCTAAGTTAGATATCTCTTCGGCTAATAAAAAAGAAGGATTGTACCCCCTTTCCCTTTGCCTTTCAGGACTCAGTGGGACTGGAACAACTGCATCCACCCCCTCCCAAAACGGTGCTGGGGGCGTGTTTTTCATCTTTTCAGCGATAGTCCCCATCAATCCTTCCATCCCCTCAAACTTGAAAGCATGGTGAGCCAATCGCAGGGCCCCTTCATATGCCCCAAAAGCACGAACCTGGTCTAAATAACTATCTTCTTCGCCACAGTCCACACAGCGGGATCTGACCGCCCCCTCAAAGGCTCTTGTTGGAAGCGAGACACCGCAATGATCACAGACAGGCTCTTCATAGGGTTTAATGGAATTAAAGCAAGATAAACAAAGGATATTGGAAAGACCGCATCGAAAGGAATCACCACAAGAGCGGCAGGTTTTTGGAAAAAGAAGATCGAGAAGGAACATTGATCAGCACCAATATTTACTTAATGACTGCGATTTTATCCACTTCCTGGTGATTGGGCATTTCGGTCGTAATTAGATAAACCCCGGAAGCGACCAATGACCCATTCATATTGCGTCCATCCCATGTCAAATCGGGCTCCGAATTACCGCTATAGATTCCAACGTTATAGTTTTTTCGCACCAATTCTTTGATGAAAGTCCCAGATAAGTTATAAACCCGGATAACGATTTGCCCGGCCGATGAAACGGCTATCCGGAAATGAACAATCTGCTCATTAGCCGATCCAAAGGGACGAAGACTGTTCCGATCTAAAGCGTTGCTGGCACTGATGGGATAAGCGGTCACTAAACTATATGAGGAGGTATGACCCATCCCCGGATTATCCGGCGGATCATCAATAGCTTGAATTAAATAAGTATAGGTTTGTCCCCCAACAATCGAAACGGGGTCTAAATAGCTCAATTGAGTCACCGTACTGGGTTGACTGAATGATCCGCCCGAACTCAGTGGAGTTCCATTGGTATCTAATGTCACCGAACTATCGTAAATGGATCCGCCATCGGTTGACTGATTAACGATGTATCCTCCCAGTGGATACATCGTTGTGGTCACAAAATCAGGAGCGGGGTTTGAAGGAGGGAGAACTTCGTTGGCTGGATACCAATTTAAAGTATTCCCCGCCCCACTTTGAACAAAAGTCACGCTTTGGTTATTAACAATCGGAGGTTGGGCCGGAAGCCCGTTGACTGAATTGCTCAATGTTGTCGCTCCCGAAGGATCAACCGTAACCATTTGGTATGTATAAAAGGTTTTATCGAGAAGATTGCCATCCGTGTAATTCACACCGACAATTCCAGTCGCGACCGTTTGGGGCGCGCCTGGTGCCGTCCCCAACTTTCTTAACAAGGTATAGGTAACATTCGGATTACCCTGATAGACCCATCGCAGTTGAACTAACCCGTCTCCTGAAACGGCCGTCAATGAAACCGGTTGCGGCAATACCAATTGGGTCGCCGCATTTGAAAAACTACTCAATAGTCCATTCCCTGCCGCAACGGCCACTTGATAGACATAGCTGACTCCATCTGAAACGGTTGTATCCGCATAGCTGGTGTTAGAAATCCCCTCGACAACCGTGATCTCAGAATAAGTCGGCACAGGGGTGGGGGTAAGCAAAGCGACGGGGGTGAGCGCGGCCCGGTAAACAGCATATCCAGTGACAACCCCCGGCGAAGGGGTTACGGACGGATTAAACAACGGCGACCAGACTAAAACGTTTTTCTCCGCTTCCGGCGTAATTTGAAGAGTGGGTGGATTGAGCGGAATAATACCGGCAGTCACAGGGCCGGTGCAGGTTCCCGCGGCGTTTTGAGCCGACATGGAATAGTAATAACCAACGTAAGGAGTTACTTGAGAATCAACGGTTACTGAAACCGATCCCGGAACTGAATTGATGTAAGGCGTGGGCGTAGCCCCTGCATAGGTACTACGGTAGATGGAATAGCCCGTCACCGGAACTGTTCCGATTGGCGTGGCCCAAGCCAGGGTCACCGATGAATTATTGGCGGTTAAAGTCAAGGCGCTAGGCGGGTTCGGCCACATGATCACTGAAGCCAATCCCACCGCGTTTGAATTGGCGGATAATCCTAAGCCACTATTATTTGCTACCACCCAGTAATTAGTTACAAAACCTTGGATTCCCGGGTCCGAAACAAAAGAAACCGGCCAAGCCACCGATTCATTAGGGCTTTGAGAAACTGGAAAAGATGAACTGGTCGAGCTATAGATATTATATCCACTCACCGCACTCGAATAACTCAGGCCTGAAATCCAAACCAATTGGGGAATAGCGGGGGTTGCCCCCGGTGTTGGGGAAAAACCGGGAGGCGGCGTCAAACCGACTGTAGGTGTTATTGCGGGAGCCGATAGAACCGAAACCGATTGGGACATATTACTGGGCCCTTGGTTATTAAGGGCCTCAATGGAATAGGACGAAATGGTTCCAGGTGTTTCGGTGGCAATCCAAACTATCGGCGTAGGTGAGATGGTGGCGGTCGAAGTAATCACAAAGTTGTATATCGGAGTCGGCGAACCGTTTTTAAAAACAGCATAAGACATCACTCCTTCCTGATTTGCGTTCAGCACCCAACTCAGAGTAGTGGCCGACGATCCCGCATTGGCCGCAAATCCATCGGGAATATTGGGCCAAGTCATACTGCCTCCTTCCGGGGTTGGCACCATCGTCGGATAAAGAGGACTTTCAGCCAACAAGACTGGTGTGCTCTTCGCAACAACCGAAGCCTGAGCCGTTATCCGGTAATAATAAAAAACCCCAGGATTTAAGGTAGCGTCCGTAAAAACCGGCGTACTAATCGGAACTGTAGCAATCGGAGTGAAATTACTTCCTGATGTTAGAGAGCGATAAACCCCATAATCAGTAATCAGAGGCGTTGGAGATGTGGTTGGTGTGGCGTTCCAATAAACCTGCATTTTCTGGGAGCCAGGGGTCATCACTGCCGTGACCTGATAGGCCGGAACGCTAATTCCCGACAAAGGAGACAGGCTACTGGGCCCCAGAGAATTAATGGCCTGAACGTAATAAAAAGTGGACTGCCAGGGGACCGGGGTCAGCGTTGGTTGAAACACCATTACCCTTGCGCCTGGAAGGGGTGTCGGTAAAAAAGTCGCAGGGGTCGGCAAAACAGTTGGAACAATAGGAGTGGGCGTTGTACCCAGGGTGGCTACAGCGTAATAATCCGAGCCGTAAATTAAGTAAAAACTCACGCTGTCAGCTAGTGGATTCAAAAGCCATCGATAGATTAAGTAACCGTTATCCCCCGCTACCGGTAAAACAATTGGTGTTTCCGGAGTTGTAACTGGACCGTTGGCAGGATCATTAGTAGTTACGGCTCCCGAAATAGACGTTAAATCCGAAATATTTCCCAAACCATCGACTGCCCCTACTTGATAAGCGTAAACGGTTCCGGGCGTGGCGTCAGCGATAAAATCATTTAAAGAAGTTCGGGTGGCCGAAACAACCCTCAAGGGCGTGGGAGTCACAGTCTGGAAAGCTGCTAAATTTTCCCGGTAAATCACATAGTTGGAAACTGGCCCATAAAAGCCAGGACTTGCGCTTGACCATGAAACACTTACGCCATTATTACTACCCGTTATTGTAACGGCTTGGACAGTCGCAATCGGGGTCGGGGCCAATTTGAGGGTGGGTGGAGCGGCTACTCCGACATAACTAGAACTACCTGTTCCGTCAAAAGGTGACACCCAATAAGACAAACCATTGGCATTGACGACACCCGAATCCACCACTTCATAAGTCGGCGTGACCGAAGGAGTAAAACCAAAGGTGACAAATGCCGTGGGTGAAATTGTGGGGGCAAGGGTCGGGGTTCCAGCGCCAACGGTTACCGCCACTGAACCCATCGGAGGTCCATTTAAACTTTTAAAAACCCAATATCCCCCCAAACCAAAAGTACCGGCGCTTCCCTGGCCCCAGGTCACAATCACCCCGGTTGTTGGAACGGGTGTCACTGTAATCGGAGCCTGAAGACTTGGGCTATAAATATCCTCTTGAACCGTATTGGAAATGGTCGAAACGGAATTTGAGTTATAAGCAGTGACGATATAATCTTCAATCCCCGCGGCGGCACTGGTTCCAAGAGGTACGGTTACGTCATCAAAGGTATAGGTCGGATTAGGAGTCGGCGACACCATAATTGTCACGATAGGCGTATTTTGCCGTAAAACTTGGTAATAACTCACTCCTTCAGAAATGTCAGGCCCGTTCCAAATTAAACGAACGCCATAGCCATTTGGAGTGATCGTGGGTGTTACAGTCGTTTCCAAAACTGCGGAGAGATTGGGTGCCACCGGCGGCAAAGTTACCGGCGCTGCCGGATTGGTGGAAAGCGCAGGAACTCCGCTTAAGTTGTTTTGGTTATCCAAGGCCATAACCACATAATCATAATCATTTACAACTGGTGTAACTGCGTTATCGATATAGTTCGGGCTTGTCGTGGTAGTAATGGGATTAGATGCAGCGGCTAAAACCGTGGCTGCCGGAACGGCAGTAGGAGCCGGTGTCGATGGTACCGTATATCGATAAATCTGATAGATACTCACCGGGAAGGTTGAAAGGGGTATTCCCCAGGACAAATCCAAAGCGTCCGAGTGAATATTTTGAACCGTAATGTTCGTCACTGCCTCTGGATAACTAAAGGGCTGAACCGTCACTGAAGCCGGAGCCCCTTCCCCGTTAGTATTAACCCCCGCTAAAAAGTACTGATAAAATAGCCCATTGGTGACTTGGACATCCTGATAGCCAAGCGTGGAATCTGCCGAAATCACCACAACAGGGGTAGGTGTCACCGGAGTTAATGTTCCAGTAGGAGTGGCTGTGGGTGAATCCTGCGCGTTTCGATAGAGGTCATAGGCGGTGGCTGATGGCTGAGGCGCCCACTGCAAAGAAACCGCTCCATCTTCGGGAGTGGCAACAAACCCTGTCGGAGCTGGCAACAATTGAGCGTTTACCTGCATCACCCCCATTCCCAGAATAAAAAAACCAATCCCAAACCTAAAATAATTAAATGAGAATAATTGATATTTTTTGTTTTCGTCTAAACTCAATCTTATCCCCTTTAAAACCGCGCTTCGGCGCTGACACTTCCCTCAAATAAGTCATACCCTAAGTAACTGGTCAATAAATTATCCTCGTGTTCATAGGTGAAACCCAGCCCCACCCTTAAGTTCTTCAAGGCATTGTAGTTCAAGGTTAATGCGGCGTTATAGCGTTTGGTTTCAACATTATTAGCCGTATAGGTGGAATCCGGGGAAATGTTATTGATGTACTCGTAAAGTAAAACCAACCGAGCCTCAATAGCCTGGTCAAATTTTATTTTCCAGTGTGTAAAGGGAATGTGCAAAGTCGTGTTTTGAAGGAATTTCTGGTTATATTCCACCGAATAAAGGTCGTCTTGCTGATTGATACCCACCCCTTGATTAAATTGGTACCCATCAGTGACTTGAACATGAAAATTTCCCTGAGCGACTTGGTTAATATCATAGGGCAAGGTCAAGGAATAAACGTCGCTATTGGAGCTTTGAAAAATCCCTCCCGTACTTGCGTATTGGAGACTGTCAGTGTAGGTGTATTGAACCTGGGCCGAGTTCAAATTGAAATTGATGAATGGAATCGTCAGAATTTTTTTGTTCCAAACGGTTGTAAACCCTAGCGTCTCGGTAGTTTGGGTTGTTGGGTCTGCCCCCAGAGATAAAATCGAGGTATTATTCCCCCAACTGCCCGTCGGCCTGACAGTCCACCAATCCAAAATATTGAAGCTGGCATTGATCCGGTCCGTGGTTGCGATCGTTCCTGTATAGTCCTGAGTCAAAGGCGCGTTTGGGACAAGCCAAGTCTGGTCAAAGGATAAAGACGGCTTAACCGGGTAGCTATTGCCCGTATCAAAAATATCCTGTATTTGATTCGTAGAGCTTTCCGTATGCCCGGCGTCCACGGTCAATCCAAATTTTTGGGCGAAAGGAAGCCAGTTTCCCGGGGTTAAATTAAGGGCGTAATTTATGCTATTAGCATTATTAAACTGCGGATATTGGAAAGAAACATAATCGTACGCAACACTTCCGGTGTAAGTCACCGAAGGAATCGCGCCGGATAGTCCACGGAATACTAACCCCGCTTTTGGCTGATAAGTCTGTTGGAAAGGAGTAAAGGTGACTGACTGCCCACCCTCCCCTGCCAAATTGGTATTACCTTGGGCGTCCACCAACGACAGGTTGTATCCGGGAGTGAATACAAGATCCTTGAATATTTCCGTGGTATTGGTCCAACCATAGTTCTGGGTAATAGTCGTGCGGTTATAGTCGAACAAATTGGAAAAAGTAACCGGTTCAGAAATATTGAAATCCTGAGTGGCGTGGTCGACGGAGTAACTTTCCGTGAGCTGATTAGTGCCGATCGGAAAGGCGAACAACCTTGGTGGAGCGTCATAGGTAGAAGCCAAAGTGATAACCTCATCGGTTTTATTTGTATTTCCTTGGACGCCAGGTTGATACAAATAGACATTTTCATAACGATCATCTTCATCGTTAGTGGTCTCTGACAAACGCACGGTTGTCAAACGCCCCAAATCAGGGCCCAAATCCTTGGTGTAGCCGATGCTTCCCGTCGTATTGTCCGTAATCGTATTTGGCAGCAATTCAAAATTAGGGTTATCCATCTCGGCGTCCTCGGTATAAGTATTCTGGTGGGTATAGGAAAATTGGGTCACCAGGGGCTGGGCAAAAAGGCTGACCGCGCTCGAAGAATAGTCGGCCCCCAATTGGGTTGAATGCTGGAAAAGGTTCGATTGCTGGTCTAATTCGGTAAAACCCGAATCCACTTCCCGGTACCTTGTATTAATGGTCGCGAAATTATCTCCCACCAAAAAGGTCGCGTTGGCGCGCCGAGCCACGCCGACTCTTTCCGTCGGATTGGTCACCCTTAGGTTGTTGATCCATAATTGATTCGTCGTGAATGTCGGTCCATTGGGAGTCAAAACACCGAAGCTAATTTGGCTGGTCCGGTTAATGAAAGGCGTCCCGACCGTGAGCCGATTTCCGCCTGAACCGTCCAAATTGATAATGACGGAGCTCCAATTTTCGTTTTGATAAGCGGAAGTGATTGGAATGTTATATTGGTAATAGTCCGCCTGATCATTCCCGATTCGAACAAATAAAATATCCCCCACGTTGAATGACTGGACCTCCAGATCAAACCGCATTTCCTGGTAATAGGACAAATCAATATTTTGGCTGAAAAACCGGGTGGCATAATAATCGGGAACATTCCCAATAGTGGTAGCCTGGGAGTCCGCGTTGGAAAGGTTATAGGTTATCTGGAGAGCGCTTTCCTTGGCCAAAAGTGAATTAGGATCTGTTCCCTCCGGCACGTTTACAAACCGCAAGGTGGCGTTGTAGGCCGAATTGGTTGATTGATTCACAATATTCACGTTGAATTTGGAAGTGTTGACCGTTACCCCTTGGTCCGCATTGGCGGTGGGATCCACTTCCAATTGCCAAAGGTTATGGGTGAACCCAAGACTTTCCAATAAGAAATAGCCATTTTGGGCAAAACCGCTGTTACCCGTCACCCAAATTCTAGCGGTCCGAACAACTTGGGAATTAGGCACCCCTACCGAATGAAAGAAATAATTAATGTTCGAATCAGTGGAACCAGTACTGTCCGGCGGCGGAGCTGTATTGGCTGGAAGATTCACCGGGATCTGGACCAGTTGCCAGCCGTTCCAGTTGGCGTGAATGCCATATTCATAATAATTATCATTAGAACTTCCGGCGTCCAGTATCCCATTTCCATTCAGATCTTCAGTAACAAAAGTTTGAGTGCTGACACCTTCTTGGGAAGAAGTTTCTCCGGGATATTGAATTACTGAGGGAAGGAGCGCGCCTAATGGATTCGGATTACCGGGGTAATTAATGTAATAACTGGGAATTCCGTAGGTTTCTGTCGGATGAGCTTGGTTAATAACAGTAACACCGTTAGTAACTGTTTGGTCCTGATCTAACACTCCGTTTCCATTGGTGTCTTCATTAAAAGTACCAAAATCGACCATGATCCACTTGTCCTGGCCATCATTGTAAATATAAGACTGAAGATAAACCGTATTGGATAAATCAGTCCCCACGGTTGAAATCACTTGGCGTAATCCGGCCCATCTTTGATTGGTCAGATTGGAATAAGGAAATTCCAGAACATTGACCAAGTCTGTCGATTGTTTGGTTTGAGCGAAGATGTGTCCTCCACCGCCGGCAACGTTCCAGCCGGGAGGATTAGTGATCCCATTCAGTGACCCATTGACACTATTCGAGATTTCCTGAGAACTAATGGTCTGAAATTGATACCCATTCGTATTGTTGTAAAAACGAACCCGGTTGTTGACCGAGGCGTTTGAGCTGCCATCGTAAGCCGTCGGACCCGGCAAAAACGCTTGAACTGTTTCCGGCGGGGATGAAACAAGCCAAGAGGTAGCGTTTACTGAAAGGCTGGTGGCGGTGTCAATCCCATCCATGTTATCGATCATAGCCACGCCGGTCTCCCCTTCGGTATCGAAAGTATTGGGGTTGTAATAACTTTTGGCGACTTCCCCGGACAATTTCACGCTTAAAGGGGGTGTCCAATTTTCCAGGCCGGGTATCAAACTCGTTAGCGCCTTGACCGAGTCGCGGTCCATATCAAAGCGGGCGTCGGCGTCAAGAATGGTTAAATCATTCGGCTCGCTGCCGATCTGGGGTACGTCAGTGGGCTGTTGGGTACTACTATAAAGAAAAGTCGAACCCAAGAAAAAATGGTCCGTAACGGCATATTCAGCCCGGGCACCCAAGATGTTTTCCTGCGAAAAAGCCCCAAAAGGCGAATACTCAAAGGTCACGACCACTTGGCTTGAGGGAGTCAAAATGCTCTTATCCAGGAAATTAAGGGAACCCGAAATATAATCAATGGAATAATCAATATCCCTACGCAAAAGGCGCCCATCCAGGTAAACATTCTCACTGGCCCGAACAATATTGATTTGACCCAGGTTATAAAAACTTTGCTGGGTATCATAAGTCACCTGCATTCGATACAGGCTATTGGGTGTCGTGGTTTGACTGTAAACATCGTTGGAACCCGTTCCGTTCGTGGTATCAGGGGGTGGATTGGCAAAAGGTCTCTCCGGATATTGAGTGCTGACCACAGCCGGATTTAGGGTCACGATCAAGACATTCAGGTTAGTATTGAACTGGTAGATCCAGGAGGCACCGGCTGAATTTCCGGTCTGAACCACACTGTTGGCTGAATTGATAATTTGAAATTGGAAGTTCGGGTCCTGATCCGGCGGTATGATCTGATTTTGTCCCAGACTGTAATAATTGACGAGATTTAACGGACTCAAAGCCAAATCACCTTGGTTCACCGAAGGCAGGGTATCGTTGGTGTTGTCCTTGATCAAATGTGGACCACCCGGTTTCATAATCCCACCTGTTGGAATGGTTAATTGCGGGTTATTGTAGGGGTTGGTCAAATCCAAGATATTCCCGTTGCCATCTAATCCAATCACTCTCCCGCCCACATCCACAAAACCTACCGCAATCCTGGAACTATTGGTAATTGGCGTAATAAAGGTAATGGTTCCGGTCGTGTAATCAATGGTGTAATCCCGCCCCGGCAAAAAGTGATGAAAAGGACCGATGTAATCGGGCGTATTGGGTGTGACTTGTCCAGTACCGGCATCCACCCAAATCGCTTCCGAGTTGGGCTTTGGTAAAAAACTCGCATTGATAGTTTGGCCTGCCGAGAGATTTTGAGCCGCATAGGGACTTTTCGAAATAAGAAAATACTTGAAGGGGATATATTGAATGTCGTTGATGCTTTGGCTGACTTGAACCTCGTTACCCTTGAACACTTTGGTAGTTGAAATTCCCTTGGTTTGGGCGAAAAAAGAAGTGATGCTTAAATCGTCGAATTTCAATTTGGCCTGAATGCCGAATAATTGTTTGTTGAATCCCGCGAATTCGGTGTTGGGGAGCACCAATTGCAGATCGCCAAACGATACTTCCTGAATCGCGCTTCCCGAATCTCCGTGGTAAACAATAGAAATCTGCTGTTGGGTTTGATCCAAGCCGCCCGCCCGGTTGACATCACTATAATCGACATGGACGTCCACGTTTTGTCCCACTTGCCCATCCAGGTTGACGACTAATTCCTGGTTCACATTGGTCGTGCTTGAAGTAGGCGACGTCCCATTCAAACCTCCATTTTTGTAAGTTTGAGTGGTAAAATCCGCTTCAATTTTTTTATAGCCCTGAATGGTAAGTTGGCTGTCAGCGGGCAGCTGAAAATTGATCTTATCCGGTATTTTCAGTTCACTTTCCTGGGTGGGCGGCGGGGTTGGTTCGGGGGTTGCCTGGGTCGTCCCCGCAGCCTGTGGAATTTCCAGCCCTTGGGGCGTCACATCCAATTCATCCGAATAGGGGCTGACATTGCCCTGGGCATCCACCGAAGCCACCACGTAAAAATAATCGTCCCCGTTTTGAGGAGGATTCAGGTTTGTTCCCGCCCCATCTAGAAAATAAGCCACATTCAGCGCCTTAGGATTCACCAGCCGATATCCCGATCCCGGCATTCCAGATCGGTAAACTTCATATCCCACCACACCACTGCTGACCGGAGCCGGAGTCCAGGAAAGATAGACCCCCTCTTTCAGCATCAACGACGTTAAACCGGTAGGTGCCGGAGGAGGCCCCGCGGCGGCGGCAAGCGTCATCGCCATCGCGGATACCGCGGCCGATTCCGAATTGGAAGAAGCATCCTCCACTTGGAGTGTTTGTTTTTCAATTTCCGAGGTCGGAGGGGCAACCAAATCGTTACTGGATGGAGCGGGAGTTATTCCAGGGCTGGCCGCCACGGTAGGAATAGCGGTCACCTGGCCTTCAACGGAGAGTGGAATAAAAAAACCAATCCACCCTGGAACCATGATTAAAAAACCTAAAACGCTCCACCGGGCCAAAGTTGGAGAAAAAAGTTTAAGGAATTTCAGAAATAGATCACCGCTCAGGGGAAATTTCCTCTGAAAAATATGGGCGATGATCGTATCGGATTTACTCGTCAACATCACTAACGGCCTCATTTTATTCCTAATTTCTCATTCAACTAATCCAACCCAAGTTCTTTTTTTAAGTCTTCCAGGCGCTCCCGGCTAATCGGAAGGCGGGTTTTCGCCGCGTCGGATAAAACCGCCAGGTACTTTCGATCTCCCTCACGTTCCAATTCTTTTAAATAATCCAAATTGATGACGGCGCTGCGATGAATTCTTAAAAAACGTTTCGATTGAAAGCGCTGAGACAAAGTATCTAAACTTTCATCCACCAACAGTTCCTGACCTTCCAACAATAAAACGACATAGTGATCCTTGGCTACAATGGCGGAGACGCGCGCAGGATCGAAAACTCTATATTTGGATCCGCACTTCACTGCCATTCTTTTCTTGGAGACTCCCTCTTCCATGGTCTCGAAAAATTTTCGCATATCCTCAATGGATAAAGGCGTATTGCGCTTCCTAACTTTTTCAATTGCTTCTGATAACCTCTCGGGGGCCACTGGTTTAACCAGATAATCCATCGCGGAAAGCTCAAAGGCTTTCAATGCATGTTCGCTGTAGGCGGTGACGAAAACGACGGCCGGCCCCTGCACGCTCCAAGCCCGGGCCACTTCCAAACCATTCAGTTCAGGCATTTCGATATCCAAAAAAGCCAAGTCAGGTTTTAAGTCCTGAAAAACCTGAAGAGCTTCTAACCCATTGGAAGCTTCCCCCACTACTTGAATATCCGAAAATCCGGAAAGAAGACGGGCCAACCTCGAACGAGCCGGGGCTTCATCATCAACGATTAAAACCCGAATCATTTTTCCTCCTTCGTCATGCTATCCGGGGCCACCACCGGTAAAGTCAAAAGCACCCTGGTTCCGCCCTCTGCCCGATTTAAAATTTCCATGCGTCCATCTTTTCCGTAACTCAAGTCCAACCTTTTCCGGCAATTTTCCATGGCCGTACCTGATCCCGTGTAATGGGAGTTTCCAAACCCAACTCCATCATCATCAACCCAAACCCTCAATTGCTTTTCCTTAACTTCGGCTCCAATCCATAGGTTTCCACCTAACGCGCGGGAAGACAGACCGTGTTTCACCGCGTTTTCCACCAAAGGCTGGAGAAGCAAAACTGGAATAGATACTTTTTCAAGATCCAATCCATTCGTCATTTCAAACTTCACCCGAAGTCGAGACCCGAATCGAGCCTGTTCTATCTCCAAATAGTTCTGACAAAATTCCAATTCCCTTCCCAAAGAATGGGTGGTTTTACGGGTCGCCGCTAACACGCCTTGAAATAGGGTAGAAAGCTTAACGACCACCGATTCGGCTTTAACCGGATCGGCCGGAATCAAAGAAGCGACTGTATTTAATGTGTTAAAGAGAAAGTGGGGATTCATCTGATCTTTGAGTTTGGTTAAAAGCGCCTGAAGTCTTTCCTTTTCCAATTCTTCGGCTCGAAGTTGGCTTAAGCCAGCGGCATCCCTTAAATCCTGCCAAGATTTAAAAAAGAAACAGACCAAAAGAAAAAGCCATCCGTCAAAAATTTCTTTTCCATAATATTGCCATTGAAATTGAGCTTGAATGGGCGGGCCTGTATAGAAAGAATTAATGATCCCCACCATCAGATGCAAGGCCACAAAAAGACCGGGCGGCACCGTGAAAGCTAAAAACAACAGAAACCAGCCATTTCCATGATGCAAAAGTCCCTTCAAAGACCAGCGGGCCCAAACCATTTCCAGCCATAAGTAAATTTTTATGACTCCCATCCCAAACAAACCCACCAGTGTGGCTTCTAACAAATTCCATCCCCAGTTGAATAAAAGAGAATCCAGGGTTCGGGAACCAAAAGCAAAACTTGCCGCTAAAATCCATGCGGGATTGAACAAAAAAAGCAGTTTAAAAAAGGATCGTGTATAGTGCCGTTCGAAATCTAAGGATAAAAATTTCTTCCACCCCTGTGGCATCCAAAGTTCCTTTTGAACGATAATAGGCCCGTTCCCTTTTGGCGGTCGAACCGCATGATCTTTTGGCACAGGGCCTTTTCCGCCCCAAATCATAGCAATATTCGTGAATCGGCGATGGTGCATTTTTAGCCTCGACTTAATATCCCACAATAAAAGCGAGGTTTCGGAAAGAAGTCCCGAACCGACGAAAAAATCCCTCGAACTGGCGATTTTTTACCGTTAAGTAAGAACTCCGTCGGCCAGATCGGACATTGGCGCTCCCAAAACGCCATGTTATACTGCGGCCCGAAATCAGCCCAAGGATTAGAAAGTGAAAATCGCGCATCGTTATGTCTTCCAGGAGATGATGCCGTCCTTTTTCCTGAGCGTTACCATTCTCACGTTCCTCTTCATGCTCAATAAAATTGTTGTCTTGCTCGATCTGGTCATCAACAAAAAAGTTCCGCTGGGAGACACGCTCGTTCTCTATCTCAGCCTAATTCCATTCGTTCTCTCCCTTACCATTCCTATGTCCATGATGGTCGCGACTCTATTGGCCTTTGGACGGTTGAGCTCGGACATGGAAATCACCGCTTTCAAGAGCAGCGGTGTGCACCTTTTCAATCTGATTTTTCCGGTTTTGATTTTTGGCTTTGTCATGACGATCGGAATGCTTTACTTCAATGACAAAATTCTTCCTGAATCCAATTACGCCTTCAAAAAATTACATTTTAAAATCCTGCAAAACCAAGCGAATGTGGCCGTCCGGGAAAGGGTTTTTATCAGTCTATTTGACGGCTATCAGTTTTACATTGACCAGTTGAATCCCAACGGACTTTTCACCAACGTCAAGGTTTTTAACCAAGTTTCTCCTCAATCACCTCTTCAGACAACCGTGGCGCAAACTGGATGGCTGGACACCAATCAAAAAACCCTTCAATTATTTTTTCATCTGAGCAACGGGGTTATCATGTGGGACAATATAAATTTCCACAGTTATGACCGGCTATATTTCGACAAGTACTTAATCCATTTGAACATGGAAAACCAATTTTCTCGTTTATCCGATATCAAAAGAGATTATGAGGAAATGAATCTGAATGAACTTTCCGCGGAAATTTCAACTACTCCAGACGCGAGTCGAAAACTATATTTAGAATCCGAATATCAAAAAAGACTTTCCTTACCTTTTGCCTGTTTGGTTTTAACCTGGTTTTGTGCGCCTCTGGGCCTCTGGACGAAGTCCAAAGGCTTCATGGCTTTTGTTATCGGCATTTTAATGATTTTCCTTTATTACCTAATGTTTGTACTGGGACAAGTTCTAAGCCAGCGGGGCGCCCTAAACCCTTTTTGGGGGCTTTGGTCGGCCAATGGAATACTGACCGCCGCGGGCTTTCTTTTGTATTATCTTGTGACCGCAGAAAACAAGGCTTTCCGCTTTATTCGGTCCGATCTAAATAAAATAACAGCCTTAAGGCGAAACTGATGAGAATTCTATCCCGCTACTTGTTAAGACAATTTTTCGTTCCGTTTCTACTGGCCGTTCTCGGATTTTCAGTATTAATTTTGATCATTCAAGTTTTCGACGAACTCCACTATGTCATGATCCAAAAACCCGGTTTTTGGATCACGGTTGAATATTACTTTTTATTTGTTCCTGGGCTGCTTCTTCAAATCATGCCGATCGCCGTTTTATTCGGAGTGCTTTTCTCCTTGGGAAGCTTGGGAAAAAGCAGCGAGCTTATCGCGATGCGGGCAGGTGGTGTCAGTATTTTCATGGTAGCGCGGCCCATCCTACTCTGCGGGGCGGTTGTCTTTGTCCTGACCGTTCTCTTCAATGAATTAGTCGTCCCGAAAGCCGACGCGCTCGGAAGACAAATTCGTTGGAACTTCATTGAAAAACGCCCCCCCATCCAAAATACCTCCCGATCAAATATTTTCATGATGGGGGATAACAATGCGATGTATCACATTGACTTTTTCGACGGCACCACCAATACCATGACGAACGTGATCGTTTTGGGATTCGATAATGGAATTCAATTAAAAACAAGGGTTGATGCGAAGCAAGCCCATTACGAAAATGGGCAATGGATTTTCTCAAATGGTTTTTTCCGGATATTCGACGATACAGGCGCTGAACTATCCTGCCAATCTTTCGATCAAATGAACTTCTCCCTCGCGGAAAAACCCGGTGATTTTCTGAAAGAAGATGTGGAACCTTGGGAACTTAACATCCTACAGCTCTATTCGCATATCCAACGTTTGAAACAAAGCGGAACGGACGACCATAAGGAATGGGTCCAATTTCATAAGAAAATCGCATTCCCATTCGCTTGCATCACCCTGGCTCTTTTAGGCGTACCGTGGGGATGGAGCCTGGGAAAATACAGCGGTGTGGCCTCCAGTTTTGGCATCTGTATGATCGTAGCCTTTTCTTATATCGGCGGAATGCAGATTTTCGAGACTTTGGGCACTTCAGGAACCTTGCCCCCGCTGGCTTCCATGTGGATCGCTAATCTCATTTTTGGGGCAGGAGGAATTTGGATGCTGCTTCGAAAAAATAGATAGTTTATTATTTTGAAGCGGGATCTATATTTGTAAAAAATATTTCCTACTTGATTTATTTTTTTAAAACAAACCAGCCATCCTTTTCAAAAATAACTTTATATCCCTGACTCTTCTTGAGCTCAATAAGCTCGACGATTTCTTGCCGGTTCAAAGGCCACGCATTTTCGCCAAGAGAGAATACGGCATAATCATCCGACGGTGGGCTTTCTTTCCAATTTTCTTCCGCCCGGTCAATGACTTGGCGGTGTGTTAAATGAGGGATCAAACTTGACTGGGCAAGCACTGAGGCGTCCGGCGGTATCAAACTCAAAGCTTCCCGACCCGTTATTTCCTCCTGGTTGAACCGCCAAAAGGGATACCGCATTAAATGACCCAGTGGCGCGTGGGGAATCAATGACGCGGTAACATTTAAAACAAGGATTAGAACCGAGAGATAACGCAAGTACTTTTCCCGAAGGGTGGAGTTATTCATCCGCCGAGCCAGCCGGTAAAATCCATCGGCTGAGGCCATACAAAGAATAGGAGCGGCCATAACGTTATATTGGTACATCATGACCCAATAATCGGGATCGTCCGACAGCATCCTCTCGCAAATCAATGGGATGGCCAAAATCCCCCATGGGGAAAAAAGGGCGCCGAAGAAAAAAGGGAGAAAAAGACAAAGAACGGTGATGGTTTTGGTCGAGTTAGAAAAAATAATTTCGAAAACTTTAAAAGGGTGGGTTAAACAAGTTCCCATGGCCTGAATCGGCCCAGAACCTAGTTGGGAAAATCGCCAATGGATATAAGGCCGTTCTCCTAGACATGGGATCAAAAACTCGACTTCGAACAAAAACAGGGCGATGGCCACTACCGATAAAATCGCTCCCTTGCCCCACTTCCCTTTCCCGATCAAAACAAAACCGTAAAAGACGGCCAACAGGCACAAGTTTTCTTTGCACATGGCCATGAAAAAAATAGACGCGAAAAAAGGCCACCATTTTTCCTCATCAGCGAAATAAATGGCCAAAGCGGCCGCCGGCACGGCCAAAGTCAGCTCGTGAAAATCAAATTCCGCTTCGGCTTGGAGCTCCCAAAGTATGGCATAAGAAATAGCGAAGCATAGAGCCGGAAATCTTCCCAATCTTTTACGGGTAAAAAGATAAATCGGAAATAGGGGAACCGTCAACAACACTGCCTGAGCTACCAGGATCATTTCCACCCGTGGGCAAATCCAATATAGCGGGGCCAAAAGAGCCATGGTTGGAGCAAAATGATCTCCCAATAGGTTCTTGAAATGGCTGATCGTATCAGAGGGCATTTCGAAACGGCTGTAATGCCAAATTGCGTGATCGGCAATGCCTAAATCGAAGTCCGCACTCTGAAAATGCCAGTGACGAAAAAGAGATAAAGCCGAATAGACGACCACTGCGCATAGCCAATAAATAAAAAGACCTTTTTCCTCCATGAGCCATTCGAGAGATTTCTTCATCGGTTCCCCAGTTTTCAATTCCAGGATAAGAGACACCTAAACATTTCCTTTCAATCCACTGGAGCTTTTCCGACCTATCGGTTTTTCCCCATATCTTTTATGTCAATCGTCAATTTCATTTTGGGACGGCGAAAATTTTGATGTTGATTAAAAAAGGCGATTTGTTGTATGACTCAAGATACGGATTCAATAAAAACTTTATGTCGGTTGGCGAACTCAATCACTTTTTCTTTTTCTAGCAAAAAACAGCGCCCCGCCTCCACAATCAAACCTGAAGCCCGGGCTCGTACTAAATATTCCAATGTTTTCAACCCAACAGTCGGAACATCAAATCGCCAGTCTTGTTGCGGACTGGCTGTTTTAATCAAAACCATCCCCTTCCCGGCCAACAGACCCGCCCGACGAATTGTCTCATTGGTACCCTCCATTGCTTCCACCGCCACTACAGCACCTTTTTTCACAGCCAAGGTCTGTCCAATTGCTAAATGGGCCAATTTTCGGGCCATCGACAGGCCATACGAAATATTGTTCATTTCACTAGGATGAGGTCTTAAACGAGTAAGAACGCCTTTTCGGATCAGATGTTTTTTCATTAAAAATCGCGCGTCCAAAATCTGAATTCCTTCGCGGGCCAACTCGTTTCCCACGGCCTTTAATAGCGTTTCGCCCGAACGATTTTTCACCCGCGTCAAAAGTGTCAAAGCTTTAAAATCAAACTTTAAACTTTTAAAGATACGGTCGTGCCGAACACGTCCGTGCATCACCGCTTCATGAACTTTTTCCTTTTTGAAAAAAGAAATTAGGGATCCTAATTGACCAACCGAAATCCAGCACACAGGCTCATCCGAACGACCAATTCGAGGAGACGCTTCCCCTCGAAGAGCCGCGACTTTGAGAGAGTAGCCCAAAGAACGGGCCTGTTCGGCAAAAGCCATCGGCAATTCACCGCCGCCGGCAATCAAACCGAGTATTTTAGGTGACTTCATGATGGACCAAATTACCGGACAATTCCGCGTTGGGATGAATTAAGGAATTCAATCAGACATTGAATCTCTTCGATAGGTCGAAAGTCTTTGGTCAAAGCCTCAACCGCCTCTTTGACCGTTAGGTGACTTCGAAAAATAACTTTATGCGCTTTTTTCAACAAGTCGATTGTTTCCTGCGGAACATTCGCTCGTTCCAATCCGACTTGATTCACTCCAGCGATACGAAGTGGCTCTCCCCCGGCAATCATAAAGGGTACGATATCCTGTACTGCCCGAAAACCACCGCCCACCATGGCGAAACGCCCCACGCGAACAAATTGATGTACTGGAGTGACGCCTCCAATATTAGCGTAATCATCAATTCGCACATGACCACCCAAAGTAGCTAGGTTCGCTAATTTGACATAGTTTCCAACAACACAATTGTGTCCCACATGGGATTGGATCATGAACCAGTTTTCATTTCCAATGACTGTTTTCGTTCCTTCACCGGTTCCGGGATTAATGGTGGCGTGTTCCCGAATAATATTATTATCACCTATTTCAAGCCACGTTTCTTCACCGTTGTATTTCACATCCTGGGGCTCACTCCCCACGACTGCGCCTGAAAAAATTCGGTTGTTTTTTCCAATAATAGTATGGCCTGTAATAACCGCATGAGGACCAACCGTGGTCCCATCTCCAAGGGTCACATACCCATCCACAATGGCGTAAGGACCTATGACAACGCCTTCTCCCAAACGAGCATTCGGATCAACCACCGCCGTCGGATGGATTTGGGTAGTCGGGGTTGACATCAAATATTATCCGACGCTGCATCCCGATCAACCAGACCG
>Ga0206852_1045_pt1 | contig 34988 bp, 34 predicted proteins | sample Alteio_BWOrgCont_14_FD_152849 | JGI IMG/M metagenome (GOLD analysis project Ga0206852, IMG submission 152849) | Enriched cells from forest soil in Barre Woods Harvard Forest LTER site, Petersham, Massachusetts, United States -... | ecosystem: Environmental > Terrestrial > Soil > Temperate forest >... | reverse complement strand
TAAATACGCATGTGCAACAATCTATATACAACTATAGTGTCTATGAGTTTCATATGGTTGTTGCTCCTTTGGTTTACTTTTGTGCCAATATACTATCTAGTTTCTATCTGGATGTTATAAAGGATCGACTATATTGCGATGGTGCTAACTCTCGGTCACGTCGGAGTGCTCAAACTGCACTATATTTCATTTTTGAAAAATTGATTCGCCTATGGACTCCTATTCTTCCCTTTAGTATGGAAGAAGTATGGAAAGCGAATGGTCAGAATGAATTTGCATCATGGGCTGATTTCCCGGAGTTAGGAAATGCTTTGCAGCAAGTTCAAACGCCAGAACAACGTAGTGATTGGATTCATATTAAAGATATTCGAGTAAGTGTATTAACGGAGTTGGAAATTAAACGACAACAAGGACACATTAGAGGCAACTTAGAGGCGAAAGTTCGTTTGTATTCCGCAGATCCAGATTATTTAGATGTGCTAAAACGTTATCAGACTCAATTAGCAAATGTGTTTATTGTTTCACAAGTCGAGGTTTCTGATTCTCCCTTGAAAGACAATCCTGGTGCTAATGAATTGCAAATTGAAGTGCTACATGCCGATGGGCAGAAATGTGCTCGCTGTTGGATCTATAAGACGGATATCGGTGTAAAATCAGAATGGCCGGATATCTGCGGGCGTTGCGCGGAGGCCGTCGAAGAATGGAAAAGGGTGAACCCGGAATTAATACACGACTAGGACCCCTCACCCTGCACCCTCTCCCACACGGGGCGAGGGGAAATTTTAGAGCGGAGGCAACATGATAAGAAGCTTGACGTCGCAAGAACGATTGTACGCGATTCGCTTTGGCGGGATCATGACGATCGCGGGAGTTGTGGTGTTGTTGGACCGGATATCCAAAGCGTGGATTCATCATCATTTCCAGCTCGGCGAAAGCCGGCGCGTGACCTCCTGGTTTTATCTAACGTTTGTGCAGAACACCGGCACCGCGTTCGGGCTTTTTCAGGGCAATAATCGGGCTCTTTTGATTCTTGCTTTTCTTATCCTGGGAGCACTTTTGTATGGAGCCCGGGGATTGTCCGAACGCGGCGGGTTCTGGGGCGCTCTCGGTGTGGCGTTGATTTTGGGGGGCGCTGTAGGAAACGTGATGGACCGGATCCATTACGGCCAAGTCATCGATTTTCTGGATTTCCGTGTTTGGCCGGTGTTTAATCTCGCCGATTCGGCGATCACGATGGGGACGCTCAGCATGATGGTTGGCCTCCTGCGTCAGGAACCTCCGGAAGAACTCCTCTAAATGTTTCCGATTCTTCTGCACATCGGGCCGCTCACGATCCGGACATACGGGGCGATGGTGGCGCTCGCCTTTCTCGCTTCGCTTCAGCTGGGCCGCATGGCGATCCGCGCGCGCCGGGTTGGCGAAGCTTTTTTCCTGGATCTGGTGGCTATCCTTATTATGAGCGGACTTCTGGGTGCGCGCCTCTTATACATTCTGGTGAATCTAAGTTATTTTCGCGATCATCCGTGGGAAAGTTTTAAAGTGTGGGAAGGAGGACTGGTTTTTTACGGCGGGTTTCTGCTGGCGGCATTCGTCGGCGTCATCTTCACCCGCTACCGCGGTTACGCCGTCGATGAAATCGCGGACTGCGTGGCCCCGGCGCTCGCCTTGGGACAAGGCATCGGACGGTGGGGATGTTTTTTTGCGGGATGCTGCTACGGCAAACCCACCCCGCTGCCGTGGGGCGTCCGGTTCAAAGATCCGGCGTCCTTGGCTCCCTTGGGCGTGCAGCTTCATCCCGTCCAGATTTATGAGTCGGTCGGGGATCTCCTCATCGCGGCTCTTTTGTGGCTCATGCTGCAGCGCCGCAAGGATACGCACGGAGACATTTTCTGGCTCTACGTGCTTCTGTACGGCATCTTGCGATTTGCAATGGAGACGCTCCGCGGCGATGACCGCGGGCCGGTGTATGGAGGACTCGCGCCTTCACAGATCATTGCGCTCGTCGCGATCCTGATTTCAGGCAGTATCTTGTTGGTACAGAAAACATCCAAAAATGATGCCCACGCTTAAGATTTCATCGGATCAAAACGGGAAGCGCCTGGACATAATCCTGGCGCGGAAGTATCCCGATTATTCGCGGTCCTATTTGCAGAAGTGGATTAAGGACGGCCGCGTCACGCGGGACGGGAAAGATTTAATACCCAATTATCGAGTACGGGTCGGGGAGACTATAGAGGTGGCAGACTTTAAGAACCCCTCACCCGAGCTCCGCTCGGCCTCTCCCCGGGGAGAGGCGACATCTAAAAAATCCCCTCTCCTCGGGGAGAGGGTGCAGGGTGAGGGGGTTGCCGTACCGGACGTTCTCTTCGAAGACGCTTCCATCCTCGTTCTCAACAAACCCGCAGGATTGGTTGTTCATCCGGCGCCCAGCCATAAGGGAGTTACGCTCGTGGACTGGCTGGAAACCTATCTCGGACCCAAAGTGACGGCGCTCTTCTCCGATGCGTCGCGGCTCGGTGTGGTGCACCGGCTGGATAAGGATACGACCGGCGTGATCCTCATCGCTAAAACCGTGACCGCGCAGCACTTCATCAGCAAGCAATTTCAGGAACGGCGGGTGAAAAAGATGTACGCGGCGTTTATCGAGGGAATTCCTAAAGCGGCGACGGGCGTGATCTCGGCGCCCGTCGGACGCTCGCAGAACGTTCCGAGCCGCATGGCGGTGTCCAGCCGGGGCCGGCCTTCAGAAACATCCTTTGCGGTTATCGAATCATTGAGGGAGGTATCGCAGGTGAACTTGTATCCAAAAACAGGACGGACACACCAGATTCGCGTTCATTGCGCGGCCATCGGCCATCCGATTGTCGGCGACCGGACCTACGGCGCGCAGGCTAAGTGGTCCAAAGTGTTCGGCATTACGCGTCCTCTTCTGCATGCCGAGCGTCTGGAACTGCAGCATCCGACTACGCGTAAGAAAATTAGTTTTGAAGCGCCCTGGCCGGCGGATATGAAAAAAGCGCTGGCTGCATTCCGCCGCTCGTTCAAGATTCTTGTTTTGGGTGTCGTATTAAGCGCGGGCGTTCACGTGGTGCATGCCGATGATTCCGATTCTTCCGCTGCGACGCCGCCCAAACCGAAGCCGACGCATACGTCTCAAGCAACCACGGCCTCGTCGAGCAGTTCCACAAAAGCGCTCAAGCGGGAGATGGCTTCTTTGAAGGAGCAATTTAAGAGTCTGATTGTGGAAGTCTCGGCCCTCCAAGATAGAGTGACGGCCATTCAGTCCAGTTTGGATGAACTCGGAGCGTCGCGCCGCCTGGGCGATCTGGAAAAAGCGATCTCGGATTTGAACGGCAAAGCGGTCAGTACCTCGAACGTTTCCGAAGAAACGAAAAGCGCGATGCTTGATCTCAGCCGGAAAGTGAAAGACCAGCAAGATCTTCTCGATCAGATGCGCGATCAGATGGACCGCGTGCAGCAGCAGCTCATCCAGGCCAAAGCGCATGAAGCAACGCCTCCCCCGGCAGCCCCGGAGGCGACCAAGTGACATCCGGACGCAAGGGATTGCTCGTGGTCATTTCCGCGGGTTCCGGCGCCGGCAAGAGCACGCTCTGTCGTCAATTGCTGCGGCGGCGGAAGAACTTGGTTTTTTCAATTTCCGCGACCACCCGCCAACCCCGTCCCGGCGAAAAAGAGGGACGCGATTATTTTTTCGTGACGGAAGCGGCTTTTAAGGCGATGCGCCGGCGCGGGGATCTGGTGGAGTGGGCCAACGTCCACGGCCACGATTATTACGGCACGCCACGCGCCTACTTGGAAAAGAGGCGGACCCAAGGGAAAGACGTTCTGCTCGACATTGACGTCCAAGGCGCCCTTCAGGTCAAACGGCGGTTTCCCGAAGCCATTCTCATTTTTATCACCACGCCGACGTTTGCGGATCTGGAGCGGCGTCTGCGCTCGAGATCGTCGGAAAACGAGGTCCAGATCCGCCAGCGGCTTGCGGATGCGCGCCACGAGCTCGAGTTTTTGCGCCAATATGACTACAATGTAGTCAACGACCGTATCCCTCTGGCCCTGAAAAGGCTCGAAGCGATTTTAGACGCCGAATCCCTCAAAATTCCCAAAAGGAAATAAGGAGAAACCCCATGGTAGACTTATTCTTGGACCCGAAAGTGCTGAATTACTCCGCCGATAAATATCAGCTGATTCAAATGACGCTGCGCTGGGCGCGCGCGATGAAAGCCAAAGGAACCCCCGAGCCGATGCCGGTGCTGATTGAGCGTGCTTTAAAAGACATTGTCGAAAACAGAGTGACGATTGAAGAGATCATGGCGAATAAGGTTGTTGTCGAACCCGTGGCCGAAGAAATCCCCGCGGTCGTCTCCGTCGCCGGCGAAGGCAAAGCCGAACTGGAAGCGCTCGCCGATGACGAAGGCAAGAAAACCAAGAAGAAAAAGAAAAAGGACGACTAACTTCGTTGATTCTCCTCGGAGTCACCGGCAGCATCGCGGCTTATAAGGCCGTGGATGTTTTGCGGCTTCTCGTGAAGGGCGGCCAGGACGTTCATGTGGTGATGACGCCGGCCGCGACGAAGTTTGTGGGGCCGCTCACCTTTCAAGGCCTCTCCGGCCACCCGGTTTTCTCCGACGCCTTGGACCCTCAGGCGTATCAAATGACGCATCTCTCGCTCGCGGAAAAAGCGGAAATCATCCTCGTGGCTCCGGCGAGCGCGGATTCTCTTTCGCAGATGGCCCGGGGCGGCGCGCAGGATCTTGTGTCCGCCTGCGTGCTCTCCGTCCCGCGAACATCCGCCGGGAAACTGAAGACGCCCGTCTTCCTCGCTCCGGCGATGCACGAGTCGATGTGGCTTCATCCGGCGACGCAGGCCAACGTGAAGACACTCAAAAGTTACGGATACCGATTTGTTGGCCCCGAGAAGGGCGATCTCGGAAGGGCCGGGGATTCCGGACTAGGGCGTATGACGGAACCCGCCCAGATTGTCCAAACCATTTTGTCATCCTCGCGAAAGCGGGGATCCATGGATTCCCGCTAACGACCGCGGGAATGACATTGGGATAACCGTGCGCGTTAGCAAGAACTTCAACAACCTCCGCGATAAAAAAGTCATGATCACCGCCGGTCCCACGCGCGAGCATTGGGACCCCGTCCGGTTTCTATCGAATGGATCGAGCGGCCAGATGGGCGTGGCGCTCGCTTTGGAAGCGGCCCGTTTGGGTGCGGACGTGACGCTTGTCTTGGGTCCTATTCCCGGTGCGGTCCCGCGGCGGCGCAAGAATCTGCGCGTGCTCCGCGTGTTGAGCGCCCAGGAAATGGATGAAAAAGTTCAGGAATATCTGCCCGGCACGCGGGTTTTCGTCGGGGCGGCCGCGGTGGCGGATTACCGGCCGGCCGTCCTCCTCCGTCAGAAAATAAAGGATAAGTCCTCAGCGGTCAATTTAAAACTTCTGCGCAACCCGGACATCATCGCCAAAGTGGCCCGCCGCGGTCCCCATCGGCCTTCGGTCGTCATCGGGTTCGCGCTGGAGACACAGGACGTCGTGGAAAATGCGTCGGACAAACTCCGCCAGAAAGGACTCGACTGGATCGTGGCCAACCGCGAAACCAATTTGGGAGCGCCCGAAGGCTCCGCGACGCTTCTCTCACGCTGGAAAGAACGCATCGCCATCGGGCACATGACGAAGGAACGCCTCGCGAAACAAATATGGAAAGCGCTCCTCGACCGGCCGGCGTTATGAGCGAAATTAAAAAGGCTATCGCCGACACAAAACAATGGGTCGAGCAGGAGAAGGTATGGGATGATTCTCTGTATATGACTAAGCCTACTATTGATGTTCCCTCGCCCCTTGCGGGAGAGGGTGCCCGAAGGGCAGGTGAGGGGACCCCTCATCCGGCTCCGCCACCTTCCCGTAACGAACCGGGACTGGGCGCGCTAGTAGAATTGCGTGGCGCCCGGTCTTCCGCAAGGGGAGAAGGAACGTCTGGCGTAAAAACAACGGAGCTCAAAGCCCTCTACGAAAAATACAAGGACTGCACCCGCTGTCGGCTGGGTTTTACGCGCATCAAGATTGTGTTCGGCGTGGGCAATCCCGATTCCAAAGTCCTGTTCATCGGCGAGGGTCCAGGGTACGAGGAAGACCGGCGGGGAGAACCGTTTGTAGGGAAATCCGGCCAGCTCCTCGATAAAATGATGGCGGCCATCGGGTTGTCACGCCAGACCAACGCCTATATCGCCAATATCGTGAAGTGCCACCCGATGACGAACCCGCAAACTCCCGAGGCCCGCGGCAACGACCGACCCCCCAGCCCCGATGAGGTCGCCACCTGCTCTCCCATTCTCCTACAACAAATCGCCATCATCCAGCCGCGCGCCATCATGACGCTCGGATCTCCCTCGACCAAAATGGTTCTTCATACCCGTGACGCCATTACGGGCCTGCGCGGAAAGATCGTTCCCTTTGATGTGGATTATTTTTATCCGCCGATTACAGACATGGAAGAACTGCAGATTAATGTGGAAACCCGCGAAACGCTAAGACGAACGCACGTGATTCCAACCTACCACCCCGCCGCGCTCCTGCGCAACCCCAACCTCAAACCCGAATCCTGGTCTGATCTGAAGCTTCTTCGTGATATTCTAGCGCGTCAGTCCTAATCCTTTGAGCGGCCAATTTGTTGAAGTTGCCTTCCCGATTCCTTTAAACAAAACTTTTCATTATCGAGCAGAAGAAGGGCGTATCGGATCGCGCGTGTTGGCGCCGTTTGGGCCGAAGAAGAATCTGGTCGGGTACGTGGTCGGGCGCATGACCGAGAAGCCTTCCTTTCCGACTAAAGAGATTGTTCATTGGATCGATACTGAACCGTTCATCGATGAAACGCTGCTGGCGTTGGCGCGGTGGGTGGCCGCGCGGTATCTGTGCTCGTTGGGCGAGGCGCTCGCCTGCATCGCGCCGCCGGTGCTGAGCCCCCCTAAACGTCTAATACGTTCCGAGTTGCGGGTTCCGAGTTCCGATTTAGTGATAGACGCGAAACCCGAGACGCGAAACCTGAAACGCATTCAATTGACGGCCGAACAGAAGCACGCTATCGTCCCGCTTCTGGCGGCTGTTGATGCCAGGAAATTCCTACCCTTTCTGCTGCGCGGCATTACGAATTCCGGCAAAACGGAACTTTATCTCCGGACGATGGACCGCGTGATTGAACAAGGCCGGCAGGCGCTTTTTTTGCTGCCGGAGATTGCGCTGACGCCGCCATTCATTGATCAGCTGCGCGAACGCTATGGGGAGAAGCATGTCGCGCTTTGGCACAGCGCACTTTCGGGAGGGGAACGGTTTCGCACGTGGACGGCCGTTAAGAAAGGGGACATCAAAGTCCTTCTCGGCGCCCGCTCCGCGGTGTTCGCGCCTTTTCCGCAGCTCGGGTTGATCATTTTAGATGAGGAACATGAGTCCGCTTATAAACAGGATGATCGTCCGCGCTATCACACGCGTGAGGTCGCCCTTAAAAGGGCCGAACTTTCTTCCGCCGCGCTCATCATGGGGAGTGCGACGCCGAGCCTCGAGTCTTATTGGAAGGCGAAGCAGGGGATCTATACGCTGCTTGAACTCACCTCCCGAGTGGAACAACGGTCGTTGCCGTCCGTGGAATTGATTGACCAAAGGCCGCCGAAATCAGTCGGCGTCGGCCGAAAAAGCGCGTCATCCTTTTCTGTTTTTTCCGAACCGCTCAAGCTGGCGATCGAACAGCGCTTGGCGCGGCGGGAGCAGATCATGCTCTTTGTCAACCGCCGGGGCTTCACCCCGTTTTTGCGGTGCAGCAAGTGTGGCTGGGTGTCGCGCTGTTCGCGGTGCAGCACGACGATGACGCTCCATCTTGGCGCGAGCAGCGAGCAGCGAGCAGCGAGCAGTGAAATCACGGCTAACCGCTCGCCGCTCGCTGCTCGCTACATGCAGTGTCACGCCTGCGCGCAGCGCGAACCCGTTCCGAATCAATGCCCGGCGTGCAAAAGCATGCGGTTGCATCAGTATGGAGTGGGGACGCAGAAAGTGGAAGAGGAATTGAAACGATTATTTCCGTTTGTGAAAGCGGCGCGACTGGACCGGGACATGGCGTCCCAGAGGCGTTCGCATGAGCGGATCTACCGGTCTTTTGTGAACGGAGAATTGGATGTTCTCGTTGGAACCCAGATGATCGCCAAAGGATTTGATTTCCCTCGAGTGACGCTCGTCGGGGTGGTGGACGCGGATGTGTCCCTGCACCTTCCGGATTTCCGTTCCGCCGAGCGGACGTTTGATTTGCTGACGCAAGTGGCGGGCCGCACCGGACGTGGAGAATCCAAAGGCAAAGTGCTGGTGCAAACGCATCATCCCGAGCATTACGCGCTGCAAGCGGCCAAGGACCATGATTACCTCCGCTTTTATGATCAGGAAATCGCCGATCGTGAGCGCTTAAAATATCCGCCGTTCTGCCGTTTGGTGAATGTTCTGTTGCGCGCCGTCAAAGAAGCCTCCGTTCATCAATCCGCCGAGGAACTCATCGCGCGGTTAGAAAAATTAGATTCCGGCGTGGATTTACTCGGGCCCGCTCCGGCGCCCTACAGCCGCCTGCGCAATCAGTTCCGCTATCAAATCCTCGTCAAAGGAACCGATGAAACGCTCGCGCCGTGCCTCCATTTCTTGCGAAGCTACCGCCCGGCCAAAGCCTACCTGAGCGTGGACGTGGACCCGGTGGATCTCCTTTAGGGTTGAAATCCGCAGCAATATAGGCTAAATCTAACTCGTGTTAATGCCTCCTTTTAGCAAGAGGGGATTTTTAGGGACGCTCTTCTTCGGAGCGGTGCTCGTCACTTTATTTTATCGGACGGATTTTGCCGTCGAGATCGTTCCCGCTTCCATGCACGACATTTTAAACGCGCTGGGGCCTGACGGGCAGGGGCTCGGTCTGACACAGGAAAATCTTCCCGACCTTTTTGCTCTGACGGCGAGCCGCATCGAAGAAAACCCGACAAAATTTATTGTGGAGCAGCCTTATCAGTCCGGCCGGTGGCAGGGAGGGAAAGCCGTCATCGAGTATGCCCGCGATTTATCCTATACGCTCGTCAGCGTGTATGACAAACAGGGGCAACGGCAGCGCATCTATTCCGTCCGCACCAATTTCACGGAGCATGTGGCCGGTCGGCCGGCGCCGGGCACGCCCGATCTGGAAGTTGTCTCCGAGGAAACAACCCCTTCACCGCCGGCCGCGAGTCAAAAGCGCGGCGCGGCGTCTTCGGCCGCCGCCAGCACGGCGTCATCGAATGTCCGTTATGAATGGGATGAAGCCAAAGCCACGTATGTCCCGGTGCCGGGTTCCGGCAGCACCGAAGCGACGGAAGAAGTTCCGGTGACAGACGTGACGACGAAGGCCTCCCCGAAAGAAACCACTCCGGCTCCCGCTCCAAGCTCTCAGCACCGAAAACACCGACACCCTGCGGAAACAACAGCGACCACTTCGCGGACGACTTCCAACGCGTCGGCGGCGTCTGCGTCCGGCAGCGCACAAGACAGCGGTATTTGGCTCGCGGCGACACCCAAAACTTCCAAACCTGCGGCGGCCGAGGTGCGGGTGGCCAATACCACGTGGGTTGAAAAATCTTCCGAAGAAACGCCGCCGCCGAAAAAGCGGCACAAACATCCGAAACCAAAACCGGCTCCTTCGACGGAAACGCCGGCGGTCGCCTCCGGCAAGACGTCCGAGTCCAAAACCGGCGAGGAGTGGGTGCCGAAGTCCATGCAGGAACCGTCCAAGCATTCCGCGGCGCAAGAAGTGCCTTCCACCGAAGAATTATTGGCGAACGCGCCGCCGCCGTCATCCCCGAAGAGCCAGGATGCGGTTCCCGTGGCGACGGAAAAACCATCGCGGAAGAATCACCCTAAAGCCGCCGCCGCAGAGGAATCGGCGCCGGCGGCCGTCTCCGCTCCGGTTCATACCACGGAACCTCCTATTGCTTCAGCACACAAGCAGGAAGCGGTTCCGTCAACCGAAGACTTGCTGGCATCCGCCGATACCAAGACGGGACCGGACACCTCCGAAGGAGATAAATGGACTCCCAAGCCCACACCGAAGCAGGCGGTGGTCGAGCCCGAGCTGCCCAAGGAAACGGTGCAGGTGGCCAATATTCCCAAGCCGGCGCCCGTGGATAATTCCGTCGACAATCTTCTCAAGATGGCCGGCCAGGAGAGCGGGGGAATGCCGAAAGAAAGCGACAATTGGGTCCCCAAAAAGACCGTCGCATCCCAGTCCGAGGCGGATATCAACAAAGAATTGGAGCGTATCCGCGAGCAGGAAAAGAAGCAAGCCGCGCCTAAGCCGGTGGTCAAGATCAAGCACGACATCAATAATCCCGAAGAGGGCGTTCTGCCGGTGAGTTCTTTCGAGAAATTTTCCGGGCCCCTGTACGGCCGTCACCGGGAGTATGAACGCCGTTTCTTTCCCGGGAAAAAATCGAAGACCGGCGTGCCCGATCATGATTTTTATGTGGAGGAAGTCGACCGCAAAAAAGAAATCCACAATATCTATTTTTACAAGCATGAGAAGGGCAAGGCTCCGAAGCTCGTGGCCGTCGAGCGTCATGAGCGCGTGTCGTTTTTGGGGAATTACGATATCGAGAAAGAAGATAAAGGAAAGATCAGTACGTATAATTGACGGGCTTGCTTTTTTTCGCCTTCTTCGCGTTTTACCTTGTCGGCCTGAGTGGGACTGTTCCTTCCTACAGGGATTCCGGTGACCTCGTCGCTTCCATCCACACCTTAGGGATCGCGCATCCTCCCGGCTATGCGCTGTATGTGCTGGTGGGAAAGCTTTTCGTCACGCTGCTGCCGTTCGGAAACATCGCTTATCGCGTCAACGTGATGAGCGCCTTCTTCGCGGCAGCTGCAGTCGGCATACTCTACGCTGTCATCTCCGCGGTTGTAAGCGGGAATGACCTCAAAAGGTGGGCAGCCTTCGTGGTTGTCGTACTATTTGCCACAAGCCCCGCCGTGATCACGTTGGCGCGGGTGGCGGAGATGTACACCTTGTCCGCGTGCTTGGCGGCGGCAATCCTGTATTATCTGCTGTCGGATCATCCACACGGAACCTCCTACGCCGCTTTGCTGCTGGGTCTTGGTCTCTCCGTTCATCCCACGCTTATTTTTTTAGTGCCGCTATTTTTTATCTCGCCCGCCCGCTTGTGCACGCGCCGGACTGTTTTCTTCTTCCTCTTAGGCCTGTCGATCTTCCTTTATTTACCGATCCGCGCTTCACAGCATCCGCTGCTCAATTGGGGGGATCCGTCGAGTTGGCGCAATTTCTGGCGGGTAGTCACGCGCGCCGACTATGGGGGGTTGAAGCTCCATCCCGCCGAGAGCGTTTTTTCGTGGACGCCCGAATCGATTGTGGCTCAACTGAAATATTTTCTTGTCGCTTGTAAAGGGGAATGGGGATGGGGAGCGTTGGTCCTAGGCTTCACGGGAGTTGTCGGGATGCTCCGAGAGCCAAAAACCCGTCGAATGGGGACGGCGCTTTTCGTATCGTGGTTTTTCGCGGGACCGGGATTTTTTCTTTTATCGAACCTGCCTCTCGAAGAGGCCACCACGCCGGCAATCCTACAGCCGTATCTTCTCTTAGTGAGCCTGCTCTGGGCGCCGTTTGTGATGAGCGGGGTGGAAGTCGTCATATCCTGGCGGCCTTCCAGGGTTTTCGCACCGGTGTTGGTCATTGTGGCTCTCGTCGGGACTCGCTCGTGGGCATGGACCTCCGAACGCAACGATTTTTACGCTTACGATTATGCGCGGAATCTTTTGCGCTCTCTTCCGCTCAACGCCGTCCTGTATGATCCTGACGATCCCACGCTTTTTTCGATCGAGGTCCTGCAGGTGGTGGAAAAGCGGCGCCCGGATGTTGTGCCGCTGAGTTTCTTTCGGACGCGCTGGGGCTATGAACAAATCAAGCGGCGGTGGCCGGATCTTCTGCCGCCAATCCCGATTTCAAACGGTCAGGAGCTGCAACACCTGCTGTGGTCCTATTCGGCTCGCCGCAGACCGTTCTTCGCGGATCTTCCGCAAAAATTGATTCAGGTTCCCTATCTCGCCGAAGGGCTCGTCTATGCCGCCCAGACGGATCCGCGCGCCGATCCGGGAACTCCTTCGCGCGAGCGCGCCGAGACGTTGTTCGATTTTTATACGCAGCGGGGAGATTTGGTGACGACGCATCATGCGGATTTTTTTACCCGCCATCTCATCGCTTATTACGCCGACGCTCATTGCAACTTAGGTCTCGAGTACGCCAACGCCAAAGAATGGACGAAAGCGATCGACCAGTACCACCAGGCGCTGGCTATCGACCCTCAACTGACCGCCGCCTACAACAATTGGGGGATTGTCGCTTTTGAACGCCAGGATTTTGCGGCAGCGGCCGGTTTATTCCAGCAGGGGTTGGCGCTTGACCCAAAGAACGAAATGCTTCGAAAAAACGCTCAACTTGCTTTACAAAAAATGGGAAAACTCCTTTAATTACTCGCTACCATTGGTGTTAGACGAACAAGGAGACGAAGGTGTCTGAAGCGAATATTGTTTTACCGCCGCTTTCCCTCGCGGAATGGCAGATCCTTTGGAGTGTTTTAGGATCCGCTCTCGTCGCGCTGGGATACGGCTTTTTTATGGTCTGGAAAGTTCTCTCCTGCGATCCCGGCAACGCCGCGATGCAGCGCGTCGCTAAAGCGATCGAAGACGGCGCTATGGCCTATCTTCGACGGCAAATCAAAGTCATGTGGATGTTCATCCTCGTTATTTTTGTCGGTCTCTACCTGATGTATTCCAATCTCTATCAAGGAAATACGCCGCTGGCCCTCGGTGTCGCGTTGGCTTTTCTCGCCGGTGTGATGGCCTCCTACGGGGCCGGCTATGTGGGCATGTGGCTGGCGGTGAAAGGCAACGTCCGGACGGCGGCCGCGGCCATGATCAGTTTTCCCAAAGCCATGGAAGTGGCTTTTAACGCGGGAACCGTCTCGGGGATGTTCACGGTGGGCTTTGGGCTTTTGGGAGCGACCATCATCTTCCTTATATTCCGTGAAAGCGCGATGCGCGTCCTGGTCGGCTTTGGATTCGGCGGATCGCTCGCGGCGCTGTTCTTGCGTGTGGGCGGAGGCATCTATACCAAAGCGGCGGACATCGGAGCGGACTTGGTGGGCAAGATTGAGGCGGGAATTCCGGAAGATGATCCGCGAAACGCCGCCGTGATCGCCGACAACGTCGGCGACAATGTCGGCGACTGCGCCGGAATGGCGGCGGACGTGTTTGAATCGTATGAAGTCACGCTCGTCGCCGCGATTATTTTGGCGGCGGCGTCGTTAGCCTCTCCGGCCTTTCAAACCGCTTACGGACCTTATGCGTCGGCCTTCACGCTTAAGTTAATTCTTTTTCCGCTGATCATCCGGGCAGTCGGCGTTTTCGCGTCCATTCTCGGAACCTTGAGCGTGCGGCTGAAAGAGGGCGAGCAGGATCCGATGCGGCCCATCATTACCGGCTACTGGGTGTCTTCGCTCGCCGCGCTCGCGGGTATTGCCGTCGCCAACGCCTGCTACATGCGCGATCCGCGCACGGGCTATATCGACTGGCGGTTCACGATGGTGTCGGGCATCGGAATTCTTTTGGCGATGCTGACGCTCTGGCTGACCAACTATTACACGCATCCGAACAATCGTCCGGTGAGTGAGACGGCGATCGCCTCCAAAACCGGACCGGCGACGCTGCTTTTATCCGGCATGGCCGAAGGCAACGAGTCGACGGTGTGGGCGATCATGCTGATCGGCGGCACGATTTTAAGTTCGCTGTGGGTTTTCCGCGCGGAACCGGCGATGGCCTCTTACGGGATCGCGCTCGCCGGGTTGGGCCTGCTCACCACGACCGGATTTATCCTGGCGATGGATACCTACGGCCCCATCACGGACAATGCGCACGGTATTTTTGAAATGGCCGAGGTAAATGATGAACGCGCCAGCCGGTCGCTCTCCTGGATGGACGCCATCGGGAACACGACCAAGGCGCTGACCAAAGGTCTGGCGATCGCGACGGCGGTGTTAGCGGCGATCTCTCTTTTTAAATCTTTTATTGATGAGGGGAAGCTCAACGAGATCGGCATCCAGGTCAATGATCCGCGCGTCTTTGTCGGTCTTCTTATCGGCGGGGCGATCCCTTTTCTCTTTACCGCCTTTGCCTTGAAAGCGGTCGGCCGCGCCGCGTTTTTTGTCGTGGAAGAAGTTCGGCGGCAATTCCGTGAGAACCCGGGCATCATGACGCGCAAAGTGGTCCCGGACTACGCGCGCTGTGTGGAGATCGTCACGGCGGCGGCGCAAAAAGAGTTGCTCGGTCCCGGCATGGTCGCGATCGCGACGCCCGTGCTCGTGGCGTTCGGTCTCGGCGCGGCGGCCTGCGGAGGGTATCTTTGCGGTGCGATCCTCACGGGACAACTTTTGGCGGTTTATATGGCCAACACGGGCGGCCTTTGGGATAATGCAAAAAAGAAGATCGAAGATGGATTTCTCGGCGGCAAAGGCACGGACTCCCATAAGGCGGCCGTCATCGGTGACACCGTGGGCGATCCTTATAAGGACACGGCCGGTCCTTCCTTAAACCCGCTGATTAAAGTGATGAATTTGGTCGCCATTCTGATTGTTCCTTTCACCCTTCATGATATTTCGTCTCTGTGGCGCTGGACGATCGTCACGATTGCAGGGCTGATCGTGATCGCCGCGGTTGCGCTGTCCCACCGCGGCGCGCTCGTTCTGCCTCCCGAGAAGTCGCACTAAAGCGAACACGGTCATGTCTCTCATGCCCATCGTGAAGTACGGCGATGCGGTCTTGCGGAAGAAAACCGCCGCGGTCCCGCAAATCGATGATGAGTTGCTCCACACGATCGGCGACATGCTGCGCACCATGTACGCGGCGCCGGGCATCGGCTTGGCCGCCAATCAGGTGGGTCTTTCCAAGTGCTTTGCGGTCATCGACATCCAGCCCGGCGGCCAACGCCATCCGATGGTCATCATCAATCCCGTGATTGAAGAACGTTCGGGTACAATTTTCGAAGAAGAAGGCTGTCTTTCCATCCCGGGGTTCGCCAACAAGATCAAACGCGCCGCCAAAGTGCGCGTGCGCGCTTTGAATGAGCATGGATTACCGGTTGTTATTGAGGGGGAAGGCCTGATGGCCCGCTGTCTGCAGCACGAAATCGATCACTTAAACGGCAAACTCTACATCGATCACCTGCCGCTCGTCTCCCGCCTGCGCGTCAAACGCGACATCGAACGCCGCCGCAAACAAGGTCTTTTCTAGCGGTGTGATTGTTTCCCGCGGAAGTGATCGACGGCCATCAGGATTAAGACGAGTCCAAATATCAAACCGAACCCAATCGCTAAGTCCATTTAATCCTCCTCTTCTTGTGACAGAGATAGCTTACCGCATCTTCCAAGCGGAATCAAACGTAAAAAAATTCATTTTCCGTCGAGAAATGACTACAATGAGGGCCGGATGCTAAAGACTATTTTTCTCGGTACGCCGGCCTTGGCCGTTCCGTTTCTTGAGCGACTGCATCAGAAAACGAAGATCGCGACCGTCATGACAACGCCCGATCAGCCGGCCGGGAGGGGTTATGCGTTGAAGGCGCCGGACGTCAAGGTGGCGGCGCAAAAACTTTCATTGCCTATCTTGCAGCCGGAGACTCTGAAGAGCGCCGCGGTGGCCGACCAAATCCGCGCACTGGGCGCTGAGCTCGGGGTTGTCGTAGCCTATGGGAAACTTTTGCCGAAGGACGTGCTTACGGCATCTAAGCTCGGGTTTTTGAACGTCCATTTTTCGCTGTTGCCGAAGTATCGCGGGGCGGCTCCCATTCAGTGGGCTTTGATTAATGGGGAAACGGAGACCGGAGTGACTTTATTTTGGCTGGATGAAGGGATGGACACGGGGCCGATTTTCTTGCAGAAGAAGATCACCATTCAGCCGGAAGATGATGCCGATTCTTTGCGGAACAAACTGGTGGAACTGGGCGTTACAGCTCTTGATGAGGCTCTTGGATGGATTGAGAAGGGTCAGATCAAGCGGGATTCGCAGCAGGGCGAGCCGAGCAAAGCGCCCATGCTTAAGAAAGAAGATGGACGGATCCATTGGGAAAAATCGGCGGAATCGATCTGGAATCAACTGCGTGGAATGACTCCCTGGCCGGGCGTTCATGCCGGCCGTTTAAAAATTCTGCGTGCGAATCCGGTTTACGAGAGCGAAAAAGCCGAACCTGGTACGATCATTCGCCTTGTCAGCGAGGAGGGGCCCGTAGTAAAATGTGGACAGAACTCCCTCACCCTTCTCCAAGTACAACCTGAAGGAAAAAAGCCAATGACGGCCTGGAGTTGGTGGCAAGGCGCCAGGCTAAAACTAGGCGATCAGATAAGGTGACAATATGAATATTTTAAAGACTTTTCTTTTGATGGCCGGTTTGATGGCGCTTTTCCTGTTTATCGGGAACGTAATGGGCGGCCGCGCGGGTATGGAATATGCGTTCTTACTCGCTTGCGGCATGAATCTTTTTTCCTACTGGTTTTCCGACAAGATGGTCCTGGCCATGTACCGCGCGAAAGAAGTTCCTGAGACGGAAGACACCAGCCTCGTCCGTACCGTACGGCGTCTGGCTCACAAAGCCAATATTCCGATGCCGCGGGTCTATATCATCGATTCCCCTGTTCCGAATGCTTTTGCGACAGGCCGCAATCCAAGGCACGCCGCGGTGGCCGCGACCACAGGGATCTTGGAGATGTTGAATGAACACGAGCTCGAAGGTGTTTTGGGGCATGAACTTTCCCATGTGACGCATCGCGACATTCTCATTTCGACGGTAGCCGCCACGTTGGCCGGTGCGATTATGATGCTGCGCCAGTTGGCCTGGTGGGGCGCCATGTTCGGCGGAGCCGGACGCAGCCGCGAAGAGCGCGGCGGCGGTTTGGAGCTTCTCGTGGTGATGATTGTGGCCCCTTTGGCCGCCACATTGATTCAGCTCGCCATCTCGCGCAGCCGAGAATACGATGCGGACAAAGGCGGAGCGCTTCTTACAGGGGATCCGATGAGCTTGGCCAGCGCCTTGGGTAAGATTTCGGTGGGCAACGCGCATGCGCGAATTCCTTTGACGACCAATCCGGCCACGGCTCATCTTTTCATCTGCAACCCTTTGAAGGGAGAAGGCCTCATGGCGCTTTTCTCGACGCATCCGCCGACGTCCGAACGCATCCGGCGTCTGGAAGCGATGGCCGGCATGGGCACCTCCGCCCATCAGGCGCCTCAAGTCATCTATTGAGTCTGCCACTCGCCGCTTCCCTCGCCGCACTCGCCGCCATCCTTACTAACCGCATTCTGGCTGTCGGAGTTGGGCTGTGGCTTCAAGTTCCCGCGTTCTTACTCTTGGGAATTCTGCTGTTCATCGATATCATTCAGATCCCGCTCTATTACCGGATTTATGAGCATGGGTCGTCGCTCTTGGATGGCGTGCCTTTCATTAAAAAGTGGATGAACCGGGATTGGTCCACATCCGCTTTGGGCAAACGCGCGAAGCCGCTCGGCGGAATCGGCGTGATGATCGTGGCGGCACTCCCGACATTTGGCGGCGGAATGTGGTCGGCGACCTTCTTGGCTTATGGGCTCGGACTTCGCCGGCGAGCGGGCTACGCATGGATGATTTTGGGAAGCGTTCTCAGTTATTTCACGCTGTACTGGATTTTGGACACGCTCATCCGCACCCTTCGCTTCTTCATGCGCTAATCTATGGCCGCTCACGATAGCCAAAAAACCTTCCTGGACACACCCGCGGAAACACTTTTTGAGTTTCTCAAGACGCAGGGGCAAGGCGCTTTCCGGGCCCAGCAGATTTACGATTGGTTTTTTAACCGTGACGCCGCCACCTTTGAAGAAATGTCCGATCTCCCTGCGGGCTTGCGCACCGTCCTGGAGGAGCGTTTTCGCCTGCATCCCTTGAGACAGCGCCGCAAAGAGGAATCGCACATCGACGGAACCATCCGTTATTTCTTTGAGGCGCATGATCACGATACCGTGTCCACGGTTTTTCTGCCGGATCAGGACCGTCTGTCCTTGTGCCTGTCGACGCAGGTGGGCTGCGCCTACAAATGCCAGTTCTGCGCTTCCGGACTTGTTCCGTTTAAGCGTCAACTTTCCGCGGCGGAAATTCTCGATCAGATCCTGCTCATCCGCAAAGATCAAAAGCGCTCGCCCACCAATCTCCTTTTCATGGGCATGGGCGAGCCGCTCGCCAACTACACGCAGGTCGTGCAATCGATCCGCTGGATGACGTCTTCCACCGGGCTCGGCATGAGTCCGTCGAGGATTACGCTTTCCACGTCCGGGTTGATCCCGCAGATCATCCGGCTGGCCGACGACCACATGAAAGTGAAGCTCGCCATCTCCTTGCACGCCGTACGCGATGAGCTGCGTTTAAAAATGATGCCCGTGTCGGGAAAGTTCGGCGTGCGTCAACTGATCAAGGCGGCGAAATATTACGCGCTCAAAACGAAAGCGCCCGTGACGTTCGAATATATTCTTCTGCATGAAGTGAACGATTTTGAGATCGACGCCAACCGTCTGGCCTATCTGATCAAAGGGTTTCCGCACAAAGTGAATCTTATCCCCTACAATTCAATCCCCGGCATCCCTTATGAGCGTCCGCCCCTGCAGTCGATCCTGCGCTTTCAGGAATGGCTGCGCGTGCGCGGCGTGCCGGTCTTCATTCGCAAACCCAAAGGTCTTGATATCGGCTCTGCCTGCGGGCAGCTTGGAGCCGCGACCGCTAAGATATAATAAACCCGCCATGGTAAAAAAACTGGGTCCGTATGTGCTCTTCGTCTTAATGGGGATTATTGCCTATCTCTGTTTTGACTGGGCCGTCGGAGCGGCGATTCATAACCGGAAAGTTGTTCTGGTGCCGGATTTATCCGCCAAATCCGTGAATGACGCTCTGAATCTTTTGGCGCCTCTGGGTCTCGGGCTGGAAAAAGAGGGCGAACAATTCGACAAACGTTTCCCCGCCGGTGCGATTGTTCGGCAGACGCCGCCCGCGGGCATGCCGGTGCGGGAAGGGCGGATTATCCGCGTCACCGTCAGCCAAGGCGGCGAAACGCTTTTTGTTCCCAATCTCGTCGGCCAGCCGATGCGGAATACGCAGACGTCGCTGCAGAATCTGGGACTGAGCGTCGGCGAAATAGAGCACCGGCCCTCCCTCAAGTTTGACAAAGACACGGTCATGGCAACGGACCCTCCCGCGGCGGCGATCATCGCTAAAAACGGGCTGGTGAATCTTATCCTCTCCGACGGGCCGCCGGCCGCCGACGTGTTGCTCGTCCCGGATTTTGTCGGCGAAAACATGTCCAAGGCCAAAGACTGGACGGCCTCTCATCAGATGTCGGTCTCGGTGCGCGAAGAAGCGGACATCAGTAAGACCGAAGGAGAAATTTTGATGCAGTCGCCCACCGGAGACACGCCGATCCGACCGGGAGACACGCTGACGCTCGTGGTCAATCGGCCCGGAGCTTCGTCGACGGGGGATGGGCAAGGCCAGCGGATCTATTATGAAGTGCCGCAAGGCGCCAACGACCGGGACATCCGCGTCTCGGTCATTGATGAGACGGGAGAGCGGGAAATCTTCCGCCAGTCCCAAGCGCCGGGCAGCAAAGTGGACATACGCGTGCAGCCGAAGGGCCATGCGCGAGCACGCATTTTTGTAAACGGTGTCATGGTCGAGGAACGCCCGCTGCAATGACACCCGCGATGCCCCGACTCAAGCGCCGCATCGTCCCGTCCGCGCTGTCCGCCAGCTTCGCTTATTTGGCTCGGGATGTGAAGCTCATCGAGAGCGCCGGGGCGCAGTCGGTCCAGATCGATGTGATGGATGGTCACTTCGTTCCCAATATCACGGTGGGCCCTGTCGTCATCCAATCGTTGCGCAAAGAAACGGCGATTTTCCTCGACACCCACCTCATGATCGAAAACCCGCTGGACTTCATCGCCGCATTTGCCAAAGCGGGATCGAATCTTTTGACCGCGCATTGGGAGGCCTGCTCCGATCCGCTCGTGGTCATCCGCGAGATCAAAAAACTCGGTGTGAAAGCCGGGATGGCCATTCGTCCAAAGACTCCGGCGGACGTTTTATTCCCATTGCTCAAGGAACTGGATTATGCGCTGGTGATGACGGTGGAACCCGGGTTTGGCGGTCAAGCGTTCATGCCGGAGATGCTAGACAAGGTGCGAATTCTTCGTCAGCGGATCGATGAAGCGCGTTTGAGCTGCGAGCTTCAAGTCGATGGCGGCATCAATCGTCAAACAGCCGGCCTCGCCGCTCAAGCGGGCGCGACGTCGCTCGTGGCCGGCAGTGCTGTTTTCGGGGCTCCCGACCCCGTTTTGGCCTTCCGCGATCTCCAGAAGCTGGTTGACTTACCCGCCGTCGGGCAAGTACAATAACCCCCTCAAAAATAGAATAGGTTCGAGGAAAAACCCATGGTCAGAATACGATTTCAACGCGAAGGCAAACCCGGTCAGGCGCATTATCGCCTGGTGGCCGTAGACCGCGCCGCAAAGCGTGACGGCCGTCCTGTCGAAACGCTGGGGTTCTACAATCCCCGGCTGGAAAAGGACAAGTTGAGCATCAACGAGCCGCGCGTCAAGCATTGGCACAGCAAAGGTGCCATCCCGAGCGAAACGGTGAAGAATTTACTCGTCGAATCCGGAGCCTGGCAGCGGATTACCGCCTAAGGGTCAGAGGACCCCACGTCCCCCAAACACGAGCATCTGAAACGCCTGGAGTTCGTGACGCTTTTTCCGGCCATGTTCGAAGGGCCGATGTCGCAAAGCTTGTTGGGACGCGCGCGCGATCGGCGAGTGATGGAGGTCCGCATCCACGATCTGCGCCAATGGTCCGCGCAGGACCGTCACCGGACGGTGGATGACAGGCCGTACGGCGGCGGACCCGGAATGGTTTTGCAGGCCGAACCGATTTACAAGGCTTTGAGCGCCATTCGGGCGCAGGGAGCCAAGATCTTTGGGAAAAAAGCGCGGCCGCACGTGATCTACCTTTCCCCGCAAGGACGGGTACTCACACAAGCACGTGCGACAAGTTTCTCGAAGCGGCCGTGGATCATTCTTCTCTGCGGACATTACGAGGGGATTGACGAGCGCGCGATGCGCTGGATCGATGAAGAAATCTCGATCGGCGATTACGTGCTGACCGGGGGCGAACTCCCGGCGATGGTTTTGGCCGACACGGTGGTGCGTCTGGTCCCGGGTGTCGTGAAAGAACCGGGCTCACTCGTGGAAGAATCGTTTCAGGACGGGCGGCTCGATTATCCGCACTATACGCGTCCGGCGCGGTGGAAGGGTCAAGCGGTGCCTTCCGTGCTGCTCTCAGGCGACCATCGAGCGATACGGGAATGGCGTGCGGCACAAGCGTTAAAGGCCACCCGGAAGAAACGACCGGATTTGTTGTCACTAAGGAGAAAGCGATGAAAGTCACTATCGATAGCGTAGAGCAGGACCATCTCAAAAAAAATCTTACGCCCTTTCGCGTCGGCGATCAGGTCCGCGTCACGCTCAAAATTGTGGAAGGCGACAATGAACGCCTCCAGGCCTTTGAGGGCACGGTGATCCGGATCAGCGGGCAGGGTCTTTCCAAAATGTTCACCGTCCGCAAGATTTCTTTCGGTGTCGGTGTGGAGCGGGCCATCCCGCTTCATTCCCCCCGCATCGAGAAGGTGGAAGTTCTTCGCTCCGGACACGTTCGGCGTTCGCGGCTTTATTTCCTGCGCGAACGTACGGGCCGAGCGGCGCGACTGGATGAGAAAATCGAACGTCGTGACGAGGGCGCGCTTCCTAAGCCCCCGCCGCCTCCGGCGAAGGCTCATTCTCCCGCTCCGGCGCCTGTGGCCCGCCCCTAAGTCATGCGTTCTCGCCGACGCCGTCGGCGCCCGAACCTCTTCGCATTTGATCATTCTTTTCTTCAAGAGTACGGTCTCATCGCCGGTGTAGATGAGGCCGGTTGCGGGCCTCTCGCGGGACCTGTGGTGGCCGCGGCGGTCATCCTCCCTCCATTTTGCAAGCTCCCCTGGCTTAATGACAGTAAGAAGTGTTCCGCATCCCAACGGGAATCGCTCTACGCGCGAATTCAGCGCGTCGCTTTAGCGATCGGCGTGGGCGTCATAGAACCTTCCGAGATCGACCGGATCAATATCCGCCAGGCCGATTTCGCGGCCATGCGTTTGGCGCTGAGTAGTTTGATCATTAATCCCTTGCATGTTTTGGTGGACGGGTTTCGTATTCCCCGAGGTCCGGTTTCGCAAACAAGAATTATCGAAGGAGATACGAAAAGCGCGCATATCGCCGCCGCCTCGATTATCGCCAAAGTCACACGGGATGCCCTCATGGAAAGCTGGGACCAACGCTTTCCCGCCTATGGTTTTAAAAAACATAAAGGATACGGCACCCGGGAACACCTCGCCGCTCTTGCGCGCTTCGGACCTTGTCCGATCCATCGACTCACCTACGCTCCCGTTCATCTCGTCAGAGAACTCGCCATGTCACTTTCCAGCGAATAAAAATCGACTTCCCGCGTCTAAGGGGTATGGACAACTCATCCACTCCATCCTTAGGTCAGTGGGGCGAAGAAGAAGCTGCGCGCTATCTGGAAGATCGCGGCTTGCGTGTCATAGATCATCATTACCGTCAAAAGTGGGGCGAGATCGATCTCATTTGCCGGGATAAAGAAACATGGGTGTTTGTCGAAGTCAAAACACGAACGCGATTCTTCCAACCTTCCGCTCTGGATGCGGTGACGCCGCGTAAGCGTCAGAGGCTGTTTCGTGCGGCCATGAGCTATATGAAATGGAAGCGCTTGGAAGGCAGCTCCATGCGCTTTGATCTGGTGCTCATCGAAGCCCGCCGCATTGAATGGATCCCTGACGCTTTTGAAGGTCCTTCCTATTCCACCTACTGACGAGCGATGAATATTTTTCGCGGTTCTACCTCTAAGAGGGTGGAGGCTATGACTGATGATCGCGAAAATTGAGAGCGCTTGCTTGATCGGGCTCGAGGCCGCCCGGGTTCAGGTGGAGGTCAACCTGGCCAAGGGGATGCCGTCTTTTTCGATTGTGGGCCTGCCGGATGCGTCCGTGCGCGAGGCCAAGGACCGCGTGGTGGCCGCCATTCGCAATACGGGATTCGAATTTCCGTCAAGACGCGTCACCGTTAACCTGGCGCCGGCGGATTTGCGCAAGGAGGGAGCCTGCTTCGATTTGGCCATCGCCGTCGGGATTTTGATGGCCAGCGAAGCAATTTCTCCCAAAAGGTGGCCGCGCTGTCTCTGGTTGGGAGAGCTGGCGCTCGATGGCTCCATTCGCCCCGTGCGCGGGGCTCTTCCTTTGGCCCGCAGCCTTTCGCGCCAGGCGAACAGCGCGCTCGTTCTTCCTTCGGGCAATCTTGAAGAAGTTTCCTATCTGTCCGGTATCAAATTATTTCCATTCCTGAATCTTCTCGGGGTCGTTCAATGGCTACACGCCGATGGCGCTCCGGAGCCTGTCGTCAGAAACACGGTTTGGAAACCCGGGGCGGAGGTGAACCTCGTCGATCTTTCGGAGATCAAAGGGCAAGTCATGGCCAAACGCGCTTTGGAAATCTCCGCGGCCGGCGGGCACAATCTTCTGATGATCGGGCCTCCGGGAACCGGGAAATCGATGCTCGCGCAGGCGTTGCCCGGGATTCTTCCTTCCTGGACGCTTCAGGATGCGTTGGATGCCACACAAGTCCATTCCATCGCCGGCGTCCTGCAGGGACCGGGTTTGTTGCCCCGCAGACCCTACCGCAGTCCGCACCATTCCGTTTCGGCGGTCGCGCTATTGGGCGGCGGCGATATCCCGGCTCCCGGCGAAATTTCTTTGGCGCACCGCGGCGTGCTTTTCTTGGATGAGTTGCCGGAGTTCCGCCGGGACGCGCTCGAAGCGCTGCGCCAGCCTTTGGAACAGGGAACGATCCATATTCACCGTGCCCGTGGCCGCGCGACCTACCCTTCGGATTTTTTATTAATTGCGGCCATGAACCCTTGCCCGTGCGGATATCGCGGACATCCGAAAAAGGAATGTGAATGCTCGGGCATCAAGATTCAGAAGTATGTTGGAAAAATCTCCGGTCCGCTTCTGGATCGCGTAGATCTCCAAGTGGAATTGACCGCGCTCAATGTGGAAGAACTTTTTGAAAATAAAAAGGAAGCGGAATCTTCCGCATCCGTCAAAGCGCGCGTGGAGCACGCGCGGGCCATTCAGGAAGAGCGCTACCGGAACGAAAAATATTCTTTGCGCGACAACGCGCATCTTTGGCCGCGAGCCCTGGCGCGGTATTGCGCATTCACGTCCGAGGGAGAAACGATCCTTAAGGCCGCGGTGGAGCGTCTCGGTTTTTCCGCCAGAGCCTTCGACCGCATCCGCAAAGTCGCGCGCACGATCGCGGATCTGGAAGCCTCAAAAACAATCGAAGCTCGGCACATCGCCGAGGCGATCCACTACCGCTGCCTCGACCGCCAAGTGCGGTATTAATTAATAAGAGTTGACAAAAATGGATCGATCGACTATGAATAGTGAGCCCAAGGCCTGGATCTTTCTCAATCATGTGCGCGAATTAGGGCCGATGCGGTTTCATGAGCTGCTGGCCAACGTGGGTTCGGCCGCGCCGATTCTGCGGATGAGCACAAAGGATTTTTGTGCGCTGGGCATCGCGCCGTCCATCGCGGATTTTTGGGTTCAGCAGATTCATGATCCCAAGCTTGCAGAAGCGGTGGATCAGGAAATCGCCAGGATCGACTCCGGCGAGTTTCGGGCGGTTTGCGAGCTTGATTCCGATTATCCGGCGTCGCTTAAGGAACTTGTGGACCGGCCACCCGTTCTCTATGTGAAAGGAGTGTGGCCGATGCCGCCGGGGTTCGCTCTGGGGATTGTCGGCACGCGTCAGGCCAGCCCTTACGGCATTTGCGCGGCGGAACGGTTCACCATCGATTTTGTGCAAAAAGGAATCGTCACCGTCAGCGGGCTGGCAGCCGGGATCGACACGTGCGTGCATCGCACGACGCTGCGGAACAACGGCCACACCATCGCGGTCTTGGGCCATGGTTTTAAATTTCAGTTTCCACGCGAGAATAGAAAGTTGTTCGAAGAGATCGCTGAAAAGGGGACCCTCGTGACCGAATTTCCATTTGAAACCAGGCCGGACGCCCGGCACTTCCCGCGCCGAAATCGCATCATCTCCGGACTTTCCCGGGGCGTGCTGGTGGTCGAAGCCGGCGATCACTCCGGCGCTCTGATCACGGCGCGCTATGCCGCCGAACAAGGCCGCGATGTTTTTGTCGTTCCGGGGAGCATTTATAGCCCCCAAAGCCAGGGCTGCCACCGTCTTATAAAGGAAGGAGCTAAACTGGTCGAAACGGCGGAGGACCTTTTAGAGGACTATGGTTTTAACGCCCGGCCAAAAACGCCGGACGCGAGTTTGCGTGACGATCATGAGCCGTTAACGCCGGCGGAAATTAAACTTTTGGGATGCGTCTCCTGCATTCCCGTTTCCGTCGATGAATTGGCCGAGACGACCGGAACCCCGGTTGATCGCCTGGCTGAAGTCCTGCTATCGTTGGAGCTCAAAGGAAGGATCCAGGTTATGCCTGGACAACGCTATGTCACCTACAACTAAGAAAAAAGCTGTGAAGAAAGAAGGAACGGCGACTCCCAAGAAGCGCGGGGGGCGTTCGCTCGTCATCGTGGAATCCCCCACGAAACAGAAGACCATCGCCAAATTTTTGGGCCCCGGCTACACCATTATGGCGACACTCGGTCACATTCGCGATTTGCCGTCGCGTTCCCTCGGTGTGGATGAGGCCAACAATTTTGAACCCCAGTATGTGGTGATTCCCAAAGCAAAAAAAGTGATCCCTTCTTTAAAGGAAGCCGTCAAGAACGCGGAGCATGTGTACTTGGCGACGGACTTTGACCGGGAAGGCGAAGCCATCGCCTGGCATGTGGCCGAGGTCCTCAAAGTGCCTGCCGAGCGGCTGTCCCGAATCACGTTCCATGAAATCACTCCGACGGCAATTCAGGATTCGCTGGAGCATGCGCGGGACATCGATATGACGCTGGTGCAGTCCCAGCAAGCGCGCCGCGTTTTGGACCGCCTCGTGGGCTATAAACTTTCTCCGCTTTTATGGGCGAAGGTGCGAAAGGGGCTTTCCGCCGGCCGCGTACAATCGGTCGCGCTGCGCCTGTTGGTGGAACGCGAGCGCGAAATCGCCGCTTTCAAATCCCAGGCGTATTGGACGATCCAAGCGAAGCTCCAGAAGGGCAAGGACCAGGCGTTCCAGGCCAATTTGGTCGAGATCGATGGTAAAAAACTGGATCAAACCACGGTCATGAAACTTTTTGCCGATGATTACCGGGTAAGCACGACGTCGTTGACGGAAGAAAAACCCGTGACGTCGCTGGTGGAGCGCCTTAAAAAAGCCGCCTATAAGGTGGCCAAGGTCGTCCAGAAAGAAACACGCCGTTCTCCGGCGCCTCCTTTTATGACAGCGACGCTTCAGCAGGACGCCTCGCGCCGCCTCGGATTTTCAGCGGTCAAAACTATGGTCATTGCCCAGCAACTCTACGAAGGTGTCGAGTTGGGCTCGACGGGCTCGGTCGGTCTTATCACGTACATGCGTACCGATTCGTTGAATGTAGCGGTCACCGCTCAAGAAGAAGCCAAGCAGTACATCAAAAGCCGTTACGGGGAAAGTTTTCTGCCGGAGCGGCCGCGCATCTTCAAGACCAAATCCAAGAGCGCCCAGGAAGCTCATGAAGCCATCCGTCCCACCGCCGCAAACCGGGCGCCGGAATCCATCAAATCGTTTTTAACCGCCGATCAAGCCAAGCTCTACAACCTCATTTGGTGCCGTTTCATGGCGAGCCAGATGGCGGACGCGATATTCGATACGGTCGGCGTCGACATTGACGCCAAAGTCGCGGGCGAACCGGCCTTGTACCTTTTCCACGCGAGCGGACGCACGGTGAAAGCACCGGGATTTTTAAAAGTGTATGAGGAGCCTGACGAGAAAGAATCGGAGGCCAAAGACGAGAGCCAAAAACTCCCCTTGCTCAAGGAAAAAGAAGATTTGACTCTTTTGGATCTTCTCTCCGAGGCCCACAACACGGAACCTCCTCCGCGCTTCAATGAAGCGAGCCTCATTCGCATGCTCGAACGTCACGGCATCGGCCGTCCGTCGACGTACGCGCCCATTCTGCAGACCATCATCGGCCGCGGGTATGTCCGCGAAGAAAGCCGGCGGTTGTATCCCAGCGAGCTGGGCACGATCGTCACAGACCTTCTCATCGGACACTTCTCGGAAATCGTGGACCTGCGCTTCACCGCGCGCGTGGAAGAAGACTTGGATAAGATCGCTCAGGGAGAGATCGCCTGGGCCGAGGTCATCAAGGAATTTTACGATCCCTTCATGCGGGACATGGAGAAAGCCAAAACCAATATCACCACCAAGCCCTATGAGCCGAGGGAATCGGGAGAAATGTGCGAGAAGTGCGGCCAGCCGATGCTGATCCGCGAGAGTCGTTTCGGCCGTTACATGAGCTGCAAGGGGTACCCCAACTGTAAAAATAAGATTTCTCTCGACGCATCCGGAAAAAAAGTGGTGCCCGAAGTGACGGACAAAACCTGCGCGACCTGCGGCAAGCCGCTCGTGAAACGCTTCGGGCGTCGCGGGCCGTTTTTGGCCTGCTCCGGCTATCCCGACTGCAAGACGACGTACTCCATCGACAAAGAAGGCAACCTGTTCATGCGCCCGCCTCCTCAGATGACCGATAAGAAGTGCGAGAAATGCGCGAAGCCGATGCTTCTGCGCGTCGGCAAGCGCGGCCCGTTTCTCGCCTGCTCGGGATTCCCGCGCTGCCGCAATCTCAAAAAAGCCGCCTGACTCGGCGTTGTGACATAATGTAGGCGTGGATCAATTCATCCAGCGCTTTATGCTTTACCTGCGCGCCGAGCGCAACGCTTCGGCGCACACGATCCGCGCGTACCAGCATGACCTTCAAGAGTTCAACGCGTTTCTCAAATCCAAATATCCGCGTCTGTCGATGGAGCGTCATCACCGGCTCGTCATCCGGGATTACTTGTCGCAGCTCCACGAAAAGAACATCCGGCGCGCCACGATCTTGCGTGCCATCGCCGTCTTGCGGGCGTTCTATAAGTTTCTCATTCAGGAAGGGGTGACCGCTCAGACGCCGTTTGTCGGGCTTCCCATGCCGAAACGCGAGAAGCGTCTGCCGCGGTTTTTGACCGAAGAAGATATGCGCCGGCTGCTCGAACTGGCGTCAGAGTCCAAGCATAAATGGGCGCCGAGAGATGCTGCACTTTTGGAATTGCTTTACTCTTCCGGTCTGCGCATTCAGGAACTTTGTCAGTTGAATGCGGAAGATATCGATCTTTGGAGCGGGATGGTACGCGTGTTCGGCAAAGGAGAAAAAGAAAGAATGGTCCCCGTCGGAGAGACAGCTCTTAAACGGGTCCATGCGTATTTAGAAATGAGGTCGCCCAAAGGACCAAGAGGCAGTCCCCTCTTTCTCAATCCGCAGGGGAGCAGACTCTCGGATCGTGGAGCGCGGCTCGTCGTGGCCCGCTGGGTGCATAAGGCAGCGTTGCAGAACAACATCAGTCCGCATTCCTTTCGCCATTCTTTTGCCACCCATCTCTTGAGCCGCGGATGCGACCTGCGGGCGGTTCAGGAAATGCTGGGACACCGGAACCTTGTGACCACTCAAACCTACACGCATGTGACCGCCGAGCACCTCAAAAAGGTCTACCAAAAGGCCCATCCCCGCGCCTAATCCGGGGTCGAATTTACAGTCGTAACGAAATGTTAAAAAGCATTGACAATTCAACCAGCCGCCGTTAGACTTAGCCAGAATTAGGGGGTCATTATGAAAACACGCATTCTATTGGTCGAAGACGATCCAGCCTTGAGAAAACTCCTGAAGGAAGCCCTTCCCGAGAGCATTTTTGTCATCGATATCGCCGAGACAGGGCGCGAAGGGCTCGACATGATCGTCAAACGCAAACCCGATTTGATTCTGCTCGACTGGAATTTGCCGGACTTGAACGGCTTTGAAGTGTGCAAATACATCAAGCAAAACAAAGACTGCGCGCACATCCCCATCATCATGGTGACGGCTTACTCCGAGCTCAACCGCAAAGTCTCGGCGCTGGACGTCGGCGCGGACGACTACATCACCAAGCCCTTTGAAATCGAGGAGTTGATTGCGCGGGTCAAAGCGGTCTTGAGGCGCCGCCAAGGCGGAGCGCCCGAAGAAGAAATCGTCAAGGCGAACATCACCATCAATCTCACCACATACTCGGTGGAGGTCGACAAAAAGCCGATCATTCTCACGGCCAAGGAATTCGATTTGCTCTATGTGCTGATGAAAAACGCCGGGCGGATCCTCACCCGGGAATTTTTGCTGGAACGCATTTGGGGATATGCCGTGGATGTGTCCACGCGCACCGTGGACGTCCACATCCGCAGACTGCGCAAGAAGATGGGGACGAAGAACGCCGATCTCATCCAAACCTTTCGCGGTGTGGGCTATAAATTTAAAGAGGATCGTCACCGCTAAGGTTATGCCGGCATGGCCCCTACTGGAAAAACCGTTATTCTCGTGGCCGATGATGAAGATTCCATGGTCTCCATGCTCCGCGAGGCTCTCCACAGTGTCGAGTATGACGTCGTGGTGGCCCATAACGGCGAAGAAGCCATCGAGAAGCTCCGCCAGAACCCTCCCGACCTCGTCCTGTTGGATGTTCAAATGCCCAAGATGAGCGGCTATGACGTTTGCCGCCAGATCAAGTCCGATGTTTTCTTGCGGCATATTCCCGTCATGCTTCTGACCGCCCAATCGGGCACGGAGAGCAAAGTCACGGGTCTCGAGCAAGGCGCTGACGATTATCTGACCAAACCTTTTGAGATGGACGAATTGATGGCGCGCATCCGAACGCTTCTGCGCCGCACGCGGCTGGGCCTGGAGGCCAATCCGCTCACCCGGTTGCCGGGGAATGTAACAATCGAAAATGAAATCCTAGCGCGGATCCAGAAGAAAGTTTCTTTCGCGGTGCTCTATCTCGATTTGAACTCCTTTAAAGCCTACAACGATATTTACGGATTCGTGAAGGGCGATGATGTGATCCGGGAAACGGCGCGCATCATTCTGACTCAATCCGAGACGGCCGATGGTTTTGTGGGACACATCGGCGGCGATGACTTCATCGTGCTCACCACTCCTGACGAGGCGGAGACTCTCTGTCAGAAGATCATTAAGGTTTTTGACGCCAAGGCGCCTGATTTTTACACCCCGGAAGACCGGACGCGGGGCTATGTGGAGAGTAAAGACCGCCGCGGCCAGGTAACCAAGTTCCCGCTTCTATCCATGGCCATCGGCGTCGTCACCAATCAGCTGCGCCCCTTGACGTCCATCGGCGAAGTCTCCAAAATCGGCGCCGAGATGAAACACTTTGCCAAAGAAACCAAGGACAAAGGCTCCGCCTACGCGATCGACCGGAGACGCGAGTGAAGTACAAGATTCTCGTGGTCGAGGATTCCAAGACGGATGCCGAGCAGCTCACGGCGGCTTGCCACCAGGGCGGGTTTCAAACCTCTTTGGCCGATTCCGGCGAAAAAGCTCTCGAGATGGTCTGGACATGGAAACCCGATATGCTGCTGTTGGACCTGGCGCTCCCCGGCATCAACGGCAAAGAAGTGTGCCGGATCCTGCGTGAAGATGACCGGGGCAAAGCCATTCCTCTCATCATGGTTTCGGCGGCCAAAGAACGCGGCGACATCCTGGCCGGTTTCGCCGCCGGCACCGACGACTATCTGACCAAACCCTTCGAGCCTCAGGAGCTGGTGGCGCGAATGAACGCGGTCCTGCGCCGCTACTACAAGAAAAACGGCGAAGGCGAAATTTTGAGAGTCGGGAAAGTGACGCTCGATCTGTCCAAACACCGGGTGGAAGTGGGCGGTGAAAATGTGAAATTGACCGGCAAAGAATTTGGCCTCCTTGAAGTGATGATGAAAAAATCCGGCCGCGTCCTGTCGCGTCAATTTCTTTTGGAGTACGTCTGGGGTTATGAAGAGGAAGTTCTCACCCGCACCATCGACATGCACATCGCCCGCCTGCGCCAAAAACTCGGCGACGAAGGCCGCACGCGCATCCAAACGGTCGAGCGCTTCGGCTACCGCTTTTCCGACGAATAAGAACAACTGAGCCAACGGCGGGATTGGAATTTAGACGTTGGTTCGTGGCAGTAAGACCCCTTTAATAAAGTCTACCTAGAACCAAATCACCAAATTCCAATCCCCGCCTTTTTCCCCTGTTTTTAGCTTCATTTACAAATCTTTTACACCGCAATAACACCATTGTGACACCCCTCCGTTATACTCGCTTCAGGAGGACACACCACTATGGAAAGACGACTTTTGATGATTGACGACGATATCGCCCTCGGAAAACTGGTGCAAGAATTTTTGACCGGTGAAGGCTGGAGCTGCTACTGGGTCGATAACGGCGAAGAAGGATATCAGGAAGCACTTGCGCTGAAGCCGGACGTGATTCTCCTCGACCTCAATTTGCCCGGCGTCGGCGGCATGGAGCTTTGCCACCGTATGAAGGGGGATCCACGGCTCTCGCACATCCCGGTCGTCATTTTGACCGGAGCCTATAAAGAAGTCCGCGACCGCGTGCGCGGCCTGGAACGCGGCGCCGACGACTACATCCTCAAGCCTTTCGATCTGGATATTCTTTTGGCGCGCCTGAATTCCATCTCGCGAGTCAAAGGCAAAGTCGCATAACGGGATTGGGATTTAGGCGTTGGTTTGTGGCAGTAAGGCCCTTTTAAAAGAATCTACCTAGAACCAAATCACTAAATTCTAACCCCGCCGTTTTAACATAAAAAACCCTGGGTTTTTGCCCAGGGTTTTTTGTTGTATGGGGAGAGTTCGGTTAGTTGAACAGCGGAATGAACTGGGTATTTTTGTTGTTCCGCATGCATGTTTCCAATGCCGCTTCGCGAGTTTGCGGAGTCATGGACGTATCATTGGCAATCGCCGAGCAGGCCGGAATCTGCAGGAGAGCATTGAAGGCGCCCGAGTTTTGCTGGTAGCCGGTCACTTTGCCGCTCGCATCCATGGTGGGCTGGAAGAAGGGCAAATAATTCGTCGCGGGACCGTTCGGACCGATCAGGTAGCCGGTTTTATCATCGAGATAAAATTCAAGCCCCGACGTCGTGGTGCCGTTATTGTTGGTGGCGATGACCAGATCAGACCCATTCGGACCCGCCCCCGCCTCATAGAAGATGTGGCTTCCCAAGGTGGATGCGTCGATGGATTGTCCCGTGGCTGTTTGAAGGCCCGCCGTGAGTTGAACGGTGGGCACGGTGAACGTCCGATACAGGCTGCCCGGAGAAATGTTGTAACTGATCCCGCTGACTGTCAGCCCCGCCACGAGTGCTGTCACGGACGCCGTCGGCATGTTCTGATACCAGCTCGCGAGATTGTTCAATATGCTCTGTGCCGCTGCTCCGTCTGATGTGGTAGGAGCATCAGAGCCTCCTAACTTCCCGGCAATAACCGCCGCTACGACAATTGCTGCCTCAACGGCGCCGGCAACAAGGAGGGCCATATAATGGACGGCGAAAATTGGGGTGCCCTTCGCCATAAAAAATTTAATGTACATGATATAGAGAGCAAAAAAAGCAGCGGCCGCCGCTGCGAGTGTTTTGAATCCTCCGCCGACGGTAGGATTTTGCGTCTCTTGTTCTGTCTCATCGAATAGCATGTAACTGGCTGCGGCCGCCGCTGCCGCACTCATAACTTGTTGAAATATCTGATTTTGCATGATTCCTGCAATACCGCTAGGCTTTGTGGAAGCGCTGATGACTCCCTGTGTAGCAGCATTGTCTGCACTTTGTGCAGCACTTTGCGCGGTTTGGAGAGCCGTTTGTTTTTCTAGCGCAGAATTCAATACATCCTGATATGTAGTGGTACTACCCTCATAATCATCAATAGGCGTATCTGCTCCATACTTAGTTACGTTTGCTTGTGCCTGTTGTACTGCGTCTTTCGCTTGCGACAGGTTTTGGTTGGCAATTGATAGGTTTAAATTTGCCTGCGATAAAGTAGTTTGGGCCGCGTTGGGTCCTTGAAGTGCCTTGGACACTGTCATGCCTGTGCCGACTACGCCAGTGGCACCCGAGAGATCTTGTCCGATGTTCGAAGGGGTAGAAACTGGAGATTGAGGGGGGGTAACGCCTGCAGTTTGGGCGAGGGCGGAGTTTGTGTTTATGTATTCCCCCCACAGCGATGGATCGACGCCGGCATTTTCCAAAATTACTTCTGCTTGCGGGATGGTGACCGCATTTTTTATGGCGGCAATAATTTTGGGATCCATAGGAATTACCTCCAATAAGAGTATGCCCGGTGAATGTTACGGGAGTGTTAAATCTCTGTTAAATCTGACGATTTTTGGGGGTCTAAAGGCCTTTCATGATTGACGATTTTTGACCATCAAGAATTAACACATTCGTAACCTTCCCGTAACATTGAGTATGTACCCTAAGACCCAGGACAATGGGCCTAAGCCTGTTGGTACTATGGGGTCATTTATGAAGACATTTATTTTATGCCTGTCTTTGGCTGCCGTCGCCGGTGCGGAGATGACGACAGCCGCATCGAATGCCACCTCGACGACGGGAGCGGCGGCGATTCCGGATACGAACCTCGCTTTGTCGCCGGAGACGTCTACGATTGAAGAGGGAAAAGCGCTCTACGAGAACGGACAAATGATTGCCGCCCTGGGCAAGTTCATGACCGTTTTAAGGAAGGACCCGCACAATCCCGAAGCGCGGCAATATTTGCGGATGATCATCGATATCATGCGCCAAAATCCGTCGATCACGGCCAGCAAGATGGGAAGCCAGGAACAGGCGGTGGTTTCCAACCCGGTGGTGCAGGAAGAAATCCGGAGAATGCTGCAGCTCCGCTCGCGCTTGACGATGGATTTAAAAGCTATCCCCATGGTCCGAGAGGACATCAAAGGCAATGTCAACCAAGTGGCGATCGACTCTTCTCTTCTGTTTGCGGATAAATCCGGAGGCTTGAAAGAAGAAGGCATCCCCGTCCTGGACCGCGTGGCCGCATGGTTGAAAACCTATGGGCAGCAGCCGGTCATCATTCATTGCTATCCGGAGGAACTCCAGGACGCCTCGATTAACGGCTCACTATTTCTTCGCCGCTATTCTGAACTCTTCAACTATTTTACGGACGAACGCAAACTTTCCGCGCAGCGCTTTGTCAGCGCGGACCTTTTGAAGACGGGCGAGGGAGCGGAGGTTTCCGTCTCCACGGCGACGGCGCAGGTCGTCATTGAGACGATCGGCAGCCAATCAGCGATGCAGGATGAGATGCCTTCCATGAACTCGACCCGGGCGCTGTCTCAATGGCTGGAAAATTCGATCACGCCGAACCGCAAAGTGTTTAACCCAGAAGAGGGCGAGTGGGTCAATCTGGATGTCGCCGCGCTTTCCCGCATGGGCCTGCGAAACTGGGTTTTCACGATCACCCCTTCCGTCGGGAAAACCGCTAAAGTCGTTTTTCAGCTCGACGGCAAAGGCAATCTCTTAAAGAGGCTCAGCTGGGACGGGCATGATCAAAAAACCGGCGATTTGATGAGCTTCAAAGCCTGTCTCTCTTCGCGCAGCACCTCGGGAGGCGACGAGCGGCCCATACGGTTGACGCTGGAGATCTCTCGTCCGTTTAAGTCCATCACCGCCATATGCATGAACATCGGATAAGCATTC
>Ga0206852_1029_pt1 | contig 35052 bp, 42 predicted proteins | sample Alteio_BWOrgCont_14_FD_152849 | JGI IMG/M metagenome (GOLD analysis project Ga0206852, IMG submission 152849) | Enriched cells from forest soil in Barre Woods Harvard Forest LTER site, Petersham, Massachusetts, United States -... | ecosystem: Environmental > Terrestrial > Soil > Temperate forest >... | reverse complement strand
TATTGGTTAATTTAATTTGTTATTGGTTAATTAAAAAGAGGAAATAAACATGGCAAAGGCAAAATTCGATATAGGTGGTCGAGTTCACATGAACGTGGGCACCATTGGTCACGTAGATCATGGTAAAACGACGCTAACAGCGGCGATCACGAAAGTGATGGCGGAGCGTAATGGCGGTGAAGCTTTAGGTTACGACCAAATTGATAAAGCCCCTGAAGAAAAGGCGCGTGGTATTACGATTAATACCTCTCATGTTGAATACAACACTAAAAACCGACACTACGCCCACGTAGATTGCCCCGGACATGCCGATTATGTAAAAAACATGATCACGGGTGCCGCGCAAATGGACGGAGCGATCTTAGTCGTATCTGCAGCCGATGGCCCGATGCCACAAACGCGCGAGCACATCTTGCTAGCGAAGCAAGTAGGCGTGCCTTATATGGTTGTGTTCTTGAATAAAGCCGACATGGTGGATGATCCTGAATTACTCGAATTGGTTGAGATGGAAATTCGTGAATTATTAACCAAATACGGTTTCCCTGGCGATGATATTCCTATTGTAACGGGTTCAGCGTTGAAGGCTCTAGAAGGCGATAAAGGTCCTTTGGGTGAAGAAGCGATTGTAAAATTAGCTGAAACCATGGATTCCTATTTCCCAGAACCAAAACGTGAAACAGACAAACCGTTTATTATGCCGATTGAAGATGTATTCTCCATATCAGGACGCGGAACTGTAGTAACAGGCCGTATCGAACGCGGTATTGTGAAAGTGGGTGACGAAATTGAAATCGTTGGTTTAAAAGACACCCAATTGACGACCTGTACGGGCGTTGAAATGTTCCGCAAATTGATGGACGAAGGTAAAGCGGGCGATAACGTAGGTGTATTGCTACGCGGAACCAAACGAGAAGACGTGGAACGTGGTCAAGTGTTGGCGAAGAAAGGCAGCATTAAGCCGCACAAGAAATTCGAAGCAGAAATTTACGTATTGTCCAAAGAAGAAGGTGGTCGACATACGCCTTTCTTTGCAGGTTACCGTCCTCAGTTCTACTTTAGAACCACGGACGTAACGGGATCTGTAACCTTGCCAGAAGGCGTGGAAATGGTCATGCCAGGCGACAACGTGAAAGTAACGATTGAGCTCATATCCCCGATTGCGATGGATGAAGGTCTACGCTTCGCGGTACGTGAAGGTGGTCGTACTGTGGGTGCGGGTGTTGTAACAAAAATTATCGAGTAATCTCGTATCAAAATAGCGTAGGGGCGACCGCGAGGGTCGCCCCTACGATAATTTGATAAAAAATAAATAGGCTAGTAGCTCAATTGGTAGAGTAGCGGTCTCCAAAACCGCCGGTTGGGGGTTCGATTCCCTCCTAGCCTGCCAGATCGCATTAATATATGACAAAGACTGTAACACATCGCTCTAAATCAAATACATTCACATGGATTTTTATCTTTGTGTGTCTATTGTCTGGAGTTATAGCAAACCATCACTTTAATGAAGTGGAGTGGGCGCTGCGTTCGGCCATCGGTCTTGTTGTTCTATGCGGATTATTAGCGTTGGCTTATCGCACGACGGCAGGCCAACATGCTTGGGTTTTTATCAAAAGCGCGCGCGCTGAACTACACAAAGTAGTATGGCCCACACGCCAAGAAACGGTGCAAACCACCTTAGTGGTTATCGTCATGGTGGCCATAACAGCCTTATTATTGTGGGGCGTCGACGCATTGTTCTTATGGGGCGTAAGCTTTATTACGGGCACAATGAGTAATTAACATTTTCTAAAAGTGCAGCTTTTAGGATTAGAGGATAAGAAATGTCAGATCAGCAAGAGCAAGCAAAGCGTTGGTATGTGATACAAGCCTATTCAGGTTACGAAAATTATGTCGTCAAGGCTCTGCGTGAACAAATCGCTCGTAAAGGTTTAGAGCATAAATTTGCTGAAATTATTGTGCCTACTGAAGAAGTCGTGGAAATGCGCGCTGGCAAAAAGCGTAAAAGCGAACGCAAATTATTTCCAGGTTATGTTTTAGTGCAAATGGATATGGACGATGAAACGTGGCATTTGATTCGCAGTGTATCCAAAGTATTGGGCTTTATTGGCGGAACCGCTGAGAAACCAGCGCCTATTACGGATCAAGAAGCGGATCGCATCCTGCAGCGTCTAGTAGAAGGTGAAAACAAACCTAAACCCAAAATTTTATTCGAGCCTGGTGAAGTGGTTCGTGTTACCGACGGTCCTTTCGCAGATTTCAACGGCGTAGTAGAAGACGTGAACTACGAAAAAAACCGTTTGCGTGTTTCTGTATTGATTTTTGGGCGTTCAACTCCAGTAGAGCTGGAATTCGGTCAGGTAGAAAAGAGCTAGCCAAATCAAATTGGCATGGGGGCGTCGGCTTTAAAATGGGCCGAATCGCCCGTCTCAACTGAACCGAGATCTCGCTATCGGGTAGAGACAATTCACGAATTGTCTCTCTATCCTGTAACGAGAGAGACAATTCATGAATTGTCTCTACCCGCAATTTTCCTAACAGGAAGTTAGGAGTCGTATCGAAAGGAAGCATAACCGGGGAGCCTAACGGCGCTATACGTATTTTGTGTTCATACACAAAATGCCACCCAAGGAGTAATAATGGCTAAGAAAATTACTGGCTATATCAAACTGCAAATTAAAGCAGGTGAAGCCAATCCCAGTCCACCCGTAGGACCTGCTCTAGGTCAACAAGGTGTGAACATCATGGAGTTTTGTAAAGCGTTTAATGCGCAAACACAAAGCTTAGAAAAAGGTTTACCAACACCGGTTGTTATTACCGTGTATGCGGATCGTAGCTTTAGTTTCATTACTAAAACACCTCCAGCTTCTGTGTTGATTCTCAAAGAATTAGGCCTAAAAGGCGGTAGTGGCAAACCCAATACTGAGAAAGTCGGCAAGCTCAGTCGTGCTCAATTAGAAAAAATTGCCAAGGTTAAGCAACCCGATATTACAGCTTCTAATTTAGAAGCGGCTATTCGTACGATTGCGGGCACTGCTCGCAGCATGGGTATTGATGTGGAGGGTGTGCAACGTGGCTAATATCACTAAAAGACAAAAGGCGTTTCAAGCCAAAATACAGCATGGCAAACAATATGCTGTGGTAGAAGCTTTGGGTTTAGTCAAAGAATGTGCAACGGCTAAATTTGATGAGTCTGTGGAAGTGTCTATTAATTTAGGTATTGACGCACGTAAAACGGATCAAGCAGTACGTGGCGCTACGGTATTGCCGAATGGCACAGGCCAAACAGTTCGTGTTGCTGTCTTCGCAGAAGGCCCGCAAGCGGAAGCAGCTCTTGCTGCCGGCGCTGATATCGTAGGCTTTGAAGACTTGGCTGAAAAAATTAAAGCCGGTCAAATGGATTTCGATGTAGTTATCGCAACACCAGCTTCCATGCGTATAGTTGGTCAATTAGGTCAAATCTTAGGCCCACGTGGTTTAATGCCAAATCCTAAAGTAGGTACCGTGACCATGGATGTAGTAGGCGCTGTTAAAAACGCGAAAGCCGGACAAATACGTTATAGAACAGATAAAAACGGCATCATCCAATGTGCTATTGGTAAAGCGAGCTTTGAGGCTGAAGCACTAAAACAAAATTTAGAAGCTTTATTGGCCGATTTGCGAAAATTAAAACCCAGCACAGCCAAGGGAATCTATGTGAAGAAAGTAACTGTTTCTTCAACGATGGGCCCTGGTGTGATCGTAGATACAGCAAGTTTATAGGACAGTCGTAGGGGCACCCCTTGCGGGTACCCTGTCAAATAATGATGCAACCCTACGGGTTGCGCTGATTTTGATAGGGCGACCGCGAGGGTCGCCCCAACCGGCAGAAAAAATTTCAACGCGGTGAAGTTTTTTGCGAAGCAAGAAACTAAGCCCGTCGAAGACCGTAGGTGAAAAGCTCATACTTTTCTTAATTTCCTACGCAGGCGGTGTCTTTGTTTGTTCGTGAACAAAACCACCAGTGGGTGGTCACGAGCCAGGCGCCCAAATCATGAAGCCTTGCTTCATGATTTGGGAACCTGGCACGTGGCTTAATATATAGATTAGGAGAGAAACAGTGCCTTTAAATCTACAGGATAAAAAAGCAATTGTTGCAAAAGTGGCTGATGTTGTTACACAGTCCGTTTCTGTAATTGCTGCTGATTATCGTGGTTCAACCGTTTCTCAAATGACAGAGCTTCGTACCAAGGGGCGTGATGTGGGCGTTGAAGTCCGCGTATTGCGCAATACCTTGGCACATATCGCTGTCGAACAGACACCTTATAAGTGTCTACAAGAAACTTTAGTTGGACCTATCGTGTTGTTGTTTTCACAACGCGAACCGGGTGCTGCTGCTAAATTACTACGTGATCTCTCAAAGACCAATGCCAATTTTCAAGTAAAAGGCATTGCAATGAGTGGGCAATTACTAGGTCCTGAAAAATTGGAAGCTGTCGCAAGCTTGCCAACAAAGGACGAAGCGATTGCACAGTTAATGTCAGTAATGATAGCACCAGTCACACAATTAGTGCGTACGCTTGTTGAACCTTATGCAATGGCTACCCGAGCAATGGCGGCTATTGGAGATCAAAAAGCGGCGTAAGCCGACCAAGTGTGTATTTAAAAATTTAAAAAACCAGGAGATACAAAAATGGCCCTATCAAGAGATGATATTTTAGAAGCGATTGCAAACATGAGCGTTATGGACGTCGTTGAACTAGTAAAAGCTATGGAAGATAAATTTGGTGTTTCTGCGGCTGCTGCCGTGGCTGTTGCAGCCCCTGCTGCCAGCGCCCCTGCTGCAGAAGAAAAGACCGAGTTTAATGTAGTAATGACCAGCTTTGGTGAAAACAAAATTGAAGTCATTAAAGTGATTCGTGCGCTTACTAGCTTAGGTTTGAAAGAAGCTAAAGACATGGTGGAAGCTGTTCCTTCAGTGGTTAAAGAAGGCGCGTCTAAAGACGAAGCAGCCGACATTAAGAAGAAACTGGAAGACGCTGGAGCTAAAGTCGACATCAAGTAAGCCACGTGCCAGATTCCCAAACAATGGCAGCTTCATTGTTTGGGTACCTGGCTCGTGACAAAGCCGTTGATGAATGACAAGGTCATACCCCTGTTAATCAGGGGTTTTCCGTTTTCAAAATATGATAAAAAATTTTTCTGATTTGATTAATTTAGTTTTAAAGTAGGAGCAGCGCATGGCCAAAGATATAACTAAGACTGACAAAACAAAAGCGGCGGTAAAAGTCGGTTTTTCTGAGCGAAAACGCGTGCGACTCGACCTTGGTAAACGAGGCGGTGCGGATATGAAGCCCCCTTACTTATTGGCAACCCAATTAGACTCCTATGAATCTTTCTTGCAAGCGAATGTTCCGCTGGACGAGCGCAAGGACATGGGTTTGCACGCAGCTTTTAAAAGCGTATTCCCCATTAGCAGCCATTCAGGTCATGCACAAATTGATTACATCAGTTATGTTTTAGGCGAGCCTTTATTCGATGTAACGGAATGTAAGTTGCGTGGTTTAACTTTTGCCGCTCCCTTAAGAGTTAAAATGCGTTTAATCATTAATGAAAAAGACGCGCCTGCTGGTGTTAAATTGGTGCGCGATATACGCGAGCAAGAAGTCTACATGGGTGAAATTCCTTTGATGACTCAAACCGGTAGCTTAGTTATTAATGGAACAGAACGTGTTGTTGTGTCTCAATTGCATCGTTCACCCGGCGTGTTCTTCGAACACGATCGCGGTAAAACACACTCCTCTGGAAAATTATTATATTCTGCCCGTATTATTCCTTACCGTGGTTCTTGGTTGGATTTTGAATTCGATCCTAAAGACTGCTTGTTTGTACGTATCGATCGTCGTCGTAAATTACCCGCTACCATTATCTTGCGCGCCTTGGGTTATACCACTCAAGAAGTTCTGGAAATGTTCTACGAAAATAACACCTTCCATTTAAAGAATGATGAAGTTGTGTTGGACTTAGTGCCACACCGTTTACGGGGTGAGTTGTCTGTCACAGAGATTGTTGATGCCAAAGGTAATGTGATCGTTGAGCAAGATCGTCGTATTTCTGCGCGACACGTGAACTTGATGGAAAAAGCGGGCCTCACTAAATTAGTGGTGCCAGAATCTTATTTGTATAACAAAGTACTAGCCGAAGCCATGGTCGACAAAGAGACAGGCGAAGTGATTGCGAATGCCAATGATGTGATCACGGCTGAGCTCATTGAAAAATTTAAAAGCCTCGGTATTCATAGCATTAAAACATTGTATATCAATGAAATCGAATGCGGGCCTTATATGTCCGATACCTTGCGCATTGACTCAACCACGAATCGCTTAGAAGCTTTGGTTGAAATTTATCGCATTATGCGTCCTGGTGAGCCTCCAACGAAGGAAGCGGCTGAGAATTTATTTGAAAGCTTATTCTTTGCTCCAGAGCGTTATGATTTGTCTGCTGTAGGCCGCATGAAGTTTAATCGCCGAGTGGGTCGTACCGAATTAACGGGTTCAGCTGTTTTATCTAAAGAAGATATCGTAGCAGCCCTCAAGGTATTGGTAGATATTCGTAATGGTAACGGTGAAGTGGATGACATCGATCACTTAGGGAATCGTCGCGTGCGAAGCGTGGGCGAAATGGCTGAGAATCAATTCCGCGTTGGTTTAGTGCGTGTTGAGCGCGCGGTTAAAGATCGCTTAAGTTTAGCGGAAATTGATAATTTAATGCCGCAAGATTTGGTGAATGCAAAACCGGTAGCCGCGGCTGTTAAAGAATTCTTTGGCTCCAGTCAATTGTCTCAGTTTATGGATCAAAACAATCCTTTGTCTGAAGTCACACACAAACGTCGTGTTTCAGCTTTAGGGCCAGGCGGTCTGACACGCGAACGTGCAGGCTTTGAAGTGCGTGACGTGCATCCGACGCATTATGGTCGCGTGTGTCCGATTGAAACGCCTGAAGGTCCAAATATTGGTTTGATTAACTCTTTGGCTGTGTTTGCGCGCACCAATGAATACGGTTTCTTAGAAAGTCCTTTCCGTAAAGTCATCGATAGCGTGGTTAAAGATGAGTGTGTCTATCTTTCTGCGATTGAAGAAGGGCAATATTATATTGCACAAGCCAGCACGAATGTGGATGAAAAAGGCCGCATTACCGATGAAATGGTGTCTTGCCGACATAAAGGTGAGTTCATGATAGCGCCTGTTGAGAAAGTGAATTTCATGGATGTATCTCCTCGACAAATCGTGTCAGTCGCGGCCTCCTTAATTCCTTTCCTAGAACACGATGATGCAAACCGTGCGCTCATGGGTTCGAACATGCAACGTCAAGCGGTACCGACTATCCGACCTGAAAAACCTTTAGTGGGAACAGGCATGGAGCGTTTGGTGGCTGTGGATTCAGGTGTAACAGCAACCGCACGTCGCGGTGGTATTGTGGATTCTGTTGATGCCGGACGTATTGTGGTTCGCGTGCATGATGATGAACATCGCGATGACAACATCGGTGTTGATGTTTATAACTTAACTAAATTTACTCGCTCTAACCAAAACACCTGTGTGAATCAACATCCTATTGTTGAAGTCGGTGATGAAGTAAAAGCGGGCGATGTACTAGCCGATGGTCCTTCCACAGATTTGGGTGAGTTGGCTTTGGGTCAAAATCTCTTGGTCGCTTTCATGCCGTGGAATGGTTATAACTTTGAAGATTCCATCTTAATTTCTGAACGTTTAGTGGAAGAAGATCGCTTCACCAGCATTCACATTCAAGAATTAACCTGTGTGGCACGTGACACGAAATTAGGCTCTGAAGATATCAGTGCCGATATTCCTAATGTGGGTGAAGGTGCGCTACGCAAATTGGATGAATCCGGTATTGTGCACATCGGTGCTGAAGTCGGAACGGGTGATATTCTAGTGGGTAAAGTGACACCTAAAGGTGAAACTCAATTAACTCCTGAAGAAAAACTGTTACGTGCGATTTTTGGTGAAAAAGCCTCTGATGTGAAAGACAGTTCTCTGCGCGTGCCTCCTGGTATGAATGGTACGGTTATTGACGTGCGTGTCTTTACGCGTGAAGGCGTGAAAAAAGATCCGCGTTCATTGGACATCGAAAAAGCTGAATTTGAAAAGGCGAAAAAAGATCTCAATGATGAACTGCGTATCCGTGAAGGTGCTTTGTTCTCAGGTTTAATGCAGCATATTGTGGGCAAAGAAGTCTCTGGCGGTCCTAATAAATTGAAAGCGGGCACTAAATTAAGCGAAGACTATTTGCTTGAATTGCCTCGTGAAAAATGGTTTGAATTGCGTCTCAAAGACGATTCCGCCACTCAACATTTGGAAGCCGCACAAGTCAGCTTTAAAACATTGCACAGTGAACGCGAAATTAAATTAAAACTTGTGCAGCAAAAACTCACCCAGGGTGATGATTTGGCGCCGGGTGTTATTAAGATTGTTAAAGTTTACTTGGCGGTTAAGCGCCGTATTCAACCCGGTGATAAAATGGCCGGTCGTCATGGTAACAAAGGTGTTATTTCCACCATTGTTCCTGTTGAAGACATGCCTTATCTAGCCGACGGTACGCCTGTTGATATCGTCCTAAACCCATTGGGTGTGCCTTCTCGTATGAACGTGGGGCAAGTCTTAGAGACTCACTTAGGTTGGGCTGCTAAAGGCTTAGGTTTGAAGATTGGTAAGATGCTGGATCAACAAGAAAGCATTGTTCAAGTGCGTAAATACTTGAAGTCTTTATATCAATTGGGTCAAAGCCAAAAATTTGATGTGGATCTATTAAGTGATCAGGAAGTTTTAACCTTGGCACAAAACTTGCGAAATGGCCTACCTTTTGCAACACCTGTGTTTGATGGCGCGACCGAAACTGAAATTAAAGATCTTCTGAAAATGGCTGATTTGCCTGTATCAGGTCAAACGCAATTAACCGATGGTCGTACAGGGCGTATCTTTGAACGTCAAATTACGATTGGTTATATGTACATGCTGAAATTGAATCACTTAGTGGATGATAAGATGCATGCACGTTCAACCGGTTCTTATAGCTTGGTGACACAACAGCCTCTCGGCGGTAAAGCACAATTCGGTGGTCAACGTTTCGGGGAAATGGAAGTGTGGGCACTGGAAGCTTATGGCGCCGCCTACACCTTACAAGAAATGTTAACGGTGAAATCGGATGACGTGAATGGCCGTACCCGCATGTATAAAAACATCGTGGATGGCAATCATCGTATGGATGCCGGCATGCCTGAATCTTTCAACGTACTAGTGAAAGAAATCCGGTCGTTGGGTATCGACATCAGCCTAGAAGAGGATTGAACCTGTGGGGGCGACCTTCGGTCGCCCTGTAACATGAAGAATTGAAATTGTATTTAAATTAACCCAGGAGAAGCACCTTGGCCGCAATAATGAAAGATCTGCTCAAGCAACTTAAAATTAACCGTAATGCTGCAGAATTCGATGGACTGCGAATCAAATTAGCGTCACCCGACGAGATCCGTTCTTGGTCACATGGTGAGGTTAAAAAACCTGAAACCATTAACTATCGTACCTTTAAACCTGAACGTGAAGGTTTGTTTTGTGCCATGACCTTCGGTCCTATTAAGGATTACGAATGCTTGTGCGGAAAATACAAACGTTTAAAACACCGTGGTGTGGTTTGCGAGAAATGTGGTGTGGAAGTAACACTGGCGAATGTACGTCGTGAACGCATGGGCCATATTGAATTAGCAAGTCCTGTTGCGCATATTTGGTATTTGAAATCACTACCCTCTCGCATTGGTTTGTTATTAGACATGACCTTGCGTGATATCGAACGTGTTTTGTATTTCGAAGCCTATGTCGTAACTGAACCGGGCATGACACCTTTAGAAAAAGGTCAGCTATTGTCTGAAGAAGCTTATTTAGATGCTTTGGAAGAATACGGTGACGACTTTGAAGCGATGATGGGCGCTGAAGCCGTTCAATCCTTGTTGAAGCAAATCAACTTAGACGAAGAAGTCGCGATACTGCGTGAAGAACTGCCTAAAACAACCTCTGAAACCAAAATCAAGAAATACACCAAACGCCTTAAAGTGCTTACGGCCTTTTTGGAATCAGGCAATCGTCCTGAATGGATGATCTTAACCGTATTGCCGGTATTGCCTCCTGATTTACGTCCTTTGGTACCTTTGGATGGCGGTCGTTTTGCAACTTCCGATTTGAATGACTTGTATCGTCGCGTGATCAACCGCAACAATCGTTTAAAACGCTTGTTGGATTTGAATGCGCCAGACATCATCGTGCGTAACGAAAAACGTATGTTACAAGAAGCCGTTGATGCGCTCTTGGATAACGGTCGTCGTGGTCGTGCGATCTTAGGCTCTAACCGTCGCCCCTTAAAATCTTTAGCCGATATGATTAAAGGTAAGCAAGGTCGATTCCGTCAAAATCTCTTGGGTAAACGTGTCGATTATTCTGGCCGTTCCGTTATTGTGGTAGGACCTAACCTAAAATTACATCAATGTGGATTGCCTAAGAAAATGGCTTTGGAATTATTCAAACCCTTTATCTTTAGTAAATTACAATTCCAGGGACTAGCGACTACTATTAAAGCCGCGAAGAAAATGGTGGATCAAGAAGTTCCAGAAGTATGGGATATTCTAGAAGAAGTGATCCGCGAACATCCTGTTTTATTAAACCGTGCACCTACCTTGCACCGTTTGGGTATTCAAGCTTTCGAGCCGATTTTGGTTGAAGGCAAAGCGATTCAATTGCATCCTTTGGTTTGTACCGCCTATAACGCCGACTTTGACGGAGATCAAATGGCTGTTCACGTGCCTCTGACTTTAGAGGCGCAGTTGGAAGCCCGTGTGTTGATGATGTCAACGAACAACGTATTGCATCCTGCGAATGGTGAGCCGATTATCGTACCTACCCAAGACGTGGTTTTAGGTCTTTATTATATGACACGTGAGCGCATTAACGCGGTGGGTGAAGGCATGATCTTCACAGGCGCGGATGAAGTGATGCGTGCCTTTGAAAATAAAGCCGTAGGTCTTCAAGCTAAAATTAGAGCGCGCATCAAAGAAACCTTAATTGATGAGCAAGGTGTGCGTCATGAAAAAATTCGTTTGGTGGATACTACCGTTGGACGTGTTTTATTGTGGGAAATTGTGCCTCAAGGTTTGCCCTTTGAATTAATCGATCAGGCTATGACGAAGAAAGCGGTTTCTCGTTTGCTAAACAGCTGTTATCGAATTCTAGGTGTTAAAGAAACGGTTATTTTTGCCGATCATTTGATGTATACCGGTTTCCGTTATGCGACTTATTCAGGCGTGTCTATCGGTATTGACGATTTAGTTATACCTGAAGAAAAAGGCAAGATCATTGCTAAAGCCGAAGAAGAAGTGCGTGAAATTCAACGGCAATTTGCTTCAGGTTTAGTGACGCAGGGTGAACGTTATAACAAAGCGATTGATATTTGGTCTCGCACCAATGACCAAGTTGCTAAAGCGATGATGGAAAAAATTGCGGTTGAAAACGTTCAAACTAAAGACGGCAAAACCGTTCAACAAGCTTCTTTCAACTCTATTTATATGATGTCAGATTCCGGTGCGCGAGGCTCGGCTGCACAGATTCGTCAGTTAGCCGGTATGCGTGGTTTGATGGCAAAGCCGGATGGCAGCATTATCGAAACACCGATTACCACCAACTTCCGTGAAGGTTTGGATGTATCACAATACTTCAACTCCACTCACGGTGCGCGTAAAGGTTTGGCGGATACCGCTTTGAAAACCGCTAACTCGGGTTATTTAACTCGACGTTTAGTGGATGTGGCTCAAGATTTGGTCGTAACTGAATACGATTGTGGTACTCAAAATGGCTTAATGATGCGACCTCATGTGGAAGGTGGTGACGTGGTTGAGCCTTTACACGAACGTGTTTTAGGACGCGTGGTTGTAGAAGATGTGATTGATTCTCGCAATAACGAAACTTTAGTCGAAGCCGGCACTATGTTAGACGAGCGTCTAGTAGCCTTGGTTGAAGAACACGGTATCGATCAACTGAAAGTGCGCTCTGCCATTACCTGTGAAACACATCATGGTATTTGTTCACTCTGTTATGGTCGTGACTTAGCGCGTGGTCATATTGTGAATGTGGGTGAGGCTGTCGGTGTGGTTGCGGCGCAATCCATCGGTGAACCTGGAACCCAGTTGACGATGCGTACTTTCCATATTGGGGGTGCCGCTTCTCGTGCAACAGCTGCCAGCAACGTACAAGTTAAATCTGAAGGTGTTGTTAGAGTTCAAAACTTAAAAACAGTTGAACAACCTAATGGTAATTTAGTGGCTGTTTCTCGCTCGGGTGAATTAGTCGTCCAAGATTTGAATGGTCGTGAACGTGAACGTTATAAAGTGCCTTATGGTGCTGTGATTAGCGTGCGCGATGAAAACAAAGTAACGCCTGGACAAATTATTGCAAAATGGGATCCGCACACGCATCCAATTATTACGGAAGTGAGTGGGCATCTACAATTTGTGGATTTGGTGGATGGTATTACCGTAACGCGCCAAACCGATGATTTAACCGGTTTAAGTAGCTATGTGGTCACTAACCCTAAACAACGCAGCACCTCGGGTAAAGAGTTGCGTGCGATGTTGCGTTTAGTCGATGGCAAAGGTCATCCTATTAACTTACCAGGCACTACAGTTCCTGCGCATTATTTCTTACCAGAAGGCTCTATTATTACCTTGGAAGATAATGCGGCTGTTGTGGTCGGTGATGTCTTGGCGCGTATCCCGCAAGAAACTTCAAAAACTCGCGATATTACTGGGGGCCTACCTCGGGTTGCGGATTTATTTGAAGCACGTTCTCCTAAAGATGCAGCGATTTTGGCTGAAATTTCCGGACAAATTAGCTTCGGTCGTGATACCAAAGAAAAAGGTCGTTTAATTATTACAGCCTCTGATGGCACTGTTCACGAAGAACTCATTCCTAAATGGAGACATGTAGGTGTATTCGAAGGTGAATTTGTGAATCGCGGTGAAGTGATTGCCGATGGCCCTAGCAATCCGCATGACATCTTGCGTTTGTTGGGTGTGAGTACTTTAGCTGATTATATGGTTAACGAAGTGCAAGAAGTGTATCGACTACAAGGCGTAAAAATTAACGATAAGCACATTGAAGTTATCGTTCGACAAATGTTACGTAAAGTCTTGATCACGGAAGCCGGCTCCAGCGAGCTCTTAAAAGGCGAGCAAGTTGAATATTCACAATTGCGTGGCGAGAACCAACGCATTCGTGAAGAAGGTGATGTGGAAGCGAGCTTTGAACCGGTATTATTAGGTATCACCAAAGCATCCTTGGCAACAGAATCCTTTATTTCTGCCGCTTCTTTCCAAGAAACGACTCGTGTACTCACCAGTGCTTCGGTATCGGGCAAACGCGATAATTTACGTGGTTTGAAAGAAAATGTGATCGTAGGTCGTTTGATTCCAGCCGGTACGGGTTTCGCTCATCACGAAACGCGTCGTCAGCAACAAAAAATAGCTAACGCACCCGCTGTCATCGTAGAAGAAAAAGAAGTCACAGCAGGCGAAATCGAACAAGCCTTGAGTGAAGCTTTGAAATCTTCTGAAAAGGATGAGAACGCTTAATAAATTGCTTTGCAATTTATTAAAGGGTGTTTAATTAAGGCCGATTGACTTTATGTTGATCGGCCTTTTTTATAGCTACCGTAGGGGCACCCCTTGCGGGTGCCCTGTAAAATCATAATGCCTAGGCATCTTTTTGATAGGGCGCCCACAAGGGATGCCCCTACGGCAGACAGCCAAGACGATATTGAAAAAGATATCAGGGGGGTAAAATTACATGACCAACGAGAAAAACACCTTCTTAAACAAAGCAACCCTTTGGCTTCGAAAAGTATTAATTTACATCGCCGATAGAATCGTCATAGCCGGTTTTATGATCGCTATTTTGGCGTGGCTTTTGTATGGAATATTGAACATCCGCACTATTTTTTAGCTCAATTAGCATTAAATTTTGTTTCAGCAGCGGTAATAGCCCCGCATGCCATCCATGCTTGATTGTATAAGGTTGGGACCACCCGAAGCGGGTGCAGGGAATGTACGCCGATAATGCAAAATAAATTTCTGAGGTACCAGGTACAAAAACACGTTTTTGTACCTGGTACCTCAAACGTTAATTAAGCACGCAAACCTCTTCTTAGTATGTCGTCAGCAGCCACCTAATAAGTTTAAGGCCCTGTACGTTTAGCGACTGATGCCTGAACGCATAGTAGTGCTCCCATCTGGCGGCAACAAGAGTGTTTCCTGATCCAGAGTTTCAGTGGTGCTTCCACCGGTTGATTTGCTGCCAGTCGCTCCAGCGCCCCCACTGGCCCAGAGAGTCCCTCTTTGTGGAGAAGAGCTTCTTTTTTTTGCCATATCCATGAGGTAATCAGGATCTCTTGCTAAAAGACTTTCTTTGATACTATTAGCCTCATCTCCTTTATTCTGAGCGAGAAGAATAAAAAATTTCATGCGAGATACATTCATATCATGAGGGTTTTTGCCGAGGGCTTCCTCGCACCAGCTCAGTGCACGTGCCAGGTAAGTTTTTTTAACGTGGAAATCATAATTGCTTTGAGCTCTGAAATAGGCCTGTTGCGCGGCTTTGGTGAGAATGTTTTCATCACGAAGCCCCGGCTCTGTCATGGCGGAATTGAGACAATGAACAGCTGCATCATGGCGGTTTAAGCATCTCAGCACAGAAATTTTGGCGCCATAGGCATCTGAACTCTTCGGATTAAATTTCACAGCTTCTTCAGCTTTTTTTAGGGCTAAATCATCTTTTTCCTGCACCAGGAGTATGATAGCTTGGCCTGTGCAAGCCACCGCTTTTCGCTCATTGGATAGGGGCTGATCCGTCATGCTGAGTAAGTGCTCATAAATTTCAAAGGCATCTTCAAGCTCACCTAATTGTTGTTTCAGATGAGCTTTTAGTAAGAGCACCCTAGTATCATGAGGCTCTCTGCTTAAGATTTCGCTGCAGCAATCAAGGCCCCATTGAATGGTCTTCGATCGTTCCACTGCGCTTATATTGGATTGAATTCTGAGCATCCATCTTAGGGCGTCTGCTCTATAGTTAATGCTATGCGCAGAGCTTGCGGTAGAAGTAGGTGATGTAATTGCAACGGCAAGAGAAATGGGTGCGGCTGGAGCTGGAGCTGGAACTGGAGCTGGAACTGGAGTTGGAATGGCGGCAGGCTGAATTAAGGCGGCTGATTTCTTCGGTTTTTCGGCTAATTGTGTTGCTATTGCTTCGACTAAGGATCCAGATTTAGCTCTTTCTTCCAAAAAACGAAAGAGTGATTTTAAAGCGGATGATTCATTCGCTTGAAGCTGTGTATCCGCCAGTTGAGCAAAAATTTGGGTTAATAAAAAGGCTAAAGCATAATCCGTGGGATTTCCAAATTGTGTGTGATCTTCCTCGTAAGCTCTGAATTCGCCAGCAACAATATATACAGAGAGGGGAAAAAGAGCATTTAAAAGCTCTATTTTCAATGGCAAAAGAATCCCATCGATAAGCTTATTTTTAGCGCTTGCGCTTAAGGGGCTTAAAGATAATGCACGTGCTTTCCCCCTATACTTTGCTAAAGCGGCATCTACTGTTGCTTTGAAATTTTTTGCAGATAAGTGTTCGTGAGCTAGGCTTAAATCGCTTCTGCTCATAGCGACCGCCCTGTATTGTAATGCCAGCAATGATAGAAATAATAGCGATCAATCACTCGATTTCGAGCTTTAAGCTCTAAATTTTTGAGAGGCCTGCACTCTGCAAATTCACCTGCTTCAGTGCTTGTTGCTTTGGGTTGTGCTGTGCCCTCGGGGGCCACTAAAATCCCATTGGATTCCTCATTCGGTGTTCCAAACCAAAAATCACGTTGAGACACTTTATTAAGAGGAGTGATTTGCACCGGTGAATCCGCATACCAGGCAAAGCGGCTGGCTAGAGCATGGCTGTTCACAAAGATCATAGGATGCGGGGTTTTAAGTTCGGAGCGTAATTTGACGGCTTCCAGGGCGATGGGGCGTATATTCTCAGCGGCTCTTAAGACATTCTTATGGTGCAGCATAAAAGGTGGTATTAATCCCGTTAGGCTGGCAATTCCCACCCCTAAGACCAGATAAACAAAGCCTATCCAAAGCAGTGAGGCATAAAAAAGCCTTTTAACCCAGATGAGTGATCCATATTCCATCAGGTAGCGGCTAGCCAGGGGGATTAAGAGCATCCAGCCTAGGGCGGTCCAATGGGGATGTAAGGATTGAGTGCCGCCGGAATAGGCAAAGATGAGTAGGGTGGGCCAGGCTAAATAGACCAAGATATGGCTGGATGGGTCACGCCAAGATTTAAGTATTTTTAGCGAGCCTAAAACGCCCAGAACCACTAAGGCGGGGCCATAACTGGGGATCTGAATAAGAAGGCCTGTTAAAAATTTCCCCCAATTCCAGTCACTGTGACCATAACCATGATGCAATTGATAGAGTATGGAAATCCAGTCGTGTTGGTAGTTCCAGATCAAGACAGGGCTAATCAATAAAAGCGTCAAAATAGCGGCTATATAAGGGCCTGGTGATAAAAACGAGCGAGGGCTTTTTAGGATTAAATAGAGAGCGATGCCTAGGGCCAATAGAACAGCTGTATATTCGGATAAAGCGGCGAAACCTAGGGCGAATCCAAGACCTATCCAGGGGGTCAAGCCTTTACGCTCTTGGCTCAAGCAGAGGAAATAGGCGACCCAGCAGGAAAAGAATAGAGAGGGTACTTTAGGGATAAAGAATATCCCCAGGGCGCAAAACAAGGGAGCGCCAAGATACAGAAATACAGCTTCAATCTCAGTGTTCTTTATAAAGAAGCGTTGGGTTAAGCAGTAAATAGATCCTAGATTTAAGAAAAGGAAGATCCAAGAGGGTAGTCGAACACCGAGTTCAGACCAGGGCCCAGAAGAGCCAAATTGCCCCATAAAAGCCTGAATCCAGCCCACCATGGGAGGGTGGTCGTAATAACTCCAATCCAGATGCTGCCCATAAAGCGAGTAATGCGCTTCATCAATAGTAAGCCCGAGAGTCATGCTTAAGATAATATTAGCTACAACAACGAAGGCTAACAGGCTTATGACCCAGAATTTTCGATTTTTGCTTGATATTTTGCTTGGTATAAGGTGCATGGAGGGCTCCCTCTTTTGCGTGGGGAACGACACTATACGCCTCGCCGCCCGAGATGCGAAGTGAAAAAAAGTCGTCTACAGGGGATTTTCACACAAAACCCCGATTTATGTTGAAAGTTGCTTGACAGTCCGGCAGGGCTTTCATTAGAATCGCCGTTCTTTTCAGATCGGTCGCGCCAATGCTCCGATAGATTTGGATCTGCCGGGGTTTTTCCTGGTCAGTAGTGGGTTTCCCCAGTTAAAGATTTTAAAAGCGAAAAAGGTTTTTTTTCGCAAAAAGATGGGTGTTTTAATGGCAAGAATTAGTCAGTTAGTAAGAAAACCGCGTCAGCAAAAGCGACGTAAAACCAATGTACCCGCATTAGAGCGCTGCCCTCAGCGTCGTGGTGTGTGTATCCGTGTGTATACCACAACCCCTAAGAAGCCGAACTCGGCGCTGCGTAAAGTAGCTCGTGTGCGTATTACGAATGGTAGTGAAGTAACTGCCTATATCGGTGGTGAAGGCCATAACCTCCAAGAACACTCCGTGGTCTTGATTCGAGGCGGTCGTGTGAAGGATTTACCGGGTGTGCGTTATCACATCGTCCGCGGAAGCCTGGATACGGCAGGCGTTTCCAGCCGACGTCGTGGTCGTTCAAAATATGGTGCTAAACAACCTAAATCTTAATAGAGAGACGATTTGTGAATGAGGCGATTCGTGAATCGTTTCTACGAGAAAATAGATGAAACGATAGTAAGGAGAATAATCTCCTGAATGAACAGAGGTGTTAAATGTCCAGAAGAAAAGCCGCCCCAAAGCGCAGCATATTGCCAGATCCTTTATTCAAAAGTGAAGACTTGGCCAAATTCATCAATACCGTCATGAAAAGTGGCAAAAAGTCTGTGGCTGAAGCCATAGTCTATGGTGCTTTGGCGCGAGTGGCTGAACGCAACCACAGTAAAGCTAAGGACAAAGAAGAAACAGAAGGTGGCGAAAGTGCTGGTTCTGCTAAAAAAGCCGCTAATACCGACATTCGTACCAGTGAAGCAGCTCGTCAAGTGGCTCTAGATGCCTTCGCTAAAGCTATTGAAGGTATTACACCGAGTGTTGAAGTTAAGTCTCGTCGCGTAGGTGGTTCAAATTACCAGGTTCCTGTTGAAATTCGCGCCACTCGTCGTTTAGCGCTAGCTCGACGTTGGTTGGTGGAATACGCGAGCGCTCGTTCTGAAAAAACAATGGTCCTGCGTTTAGCGGGTGAAATTATGGATGCGGTTGAAGGCCGCGGCGGTGCAGTTAAAAAACGCGAAGACGTGCATCGTATGGCTCGAGCCAACCAAGCATTCGCACATTATCGTTGGTAAACACGCATGGCAACTAGAGAAATCCCCTTAGAACATACACGCAATATCGGCATTATGGCTCATATTGACGCGGGTAAAACAACCACGACTGAACGTGTTTTGTTTTACACCGGTGTTTCCCATAAAATTGGTGAAGTGCACGATGGTGCTGCAACCATGGACTGGATGGTTCAAGAGCAAGAGCGTGGCATTACCATTACTTCTGCGGCGACTACCTGCCATTGGAGTGGCATGGATAAGCAATTCCCACGTCATCGCATCAATATTATTGATACTCCAGGACACGTGGATTTTACCATTGAAGTAGAGCGTTCTTTGCGCGTACTCGATGGTGCTTGTGCAGTTTTCTGTGCAGTAGGTGGTGTTGAGCCTCAAAGTGAAACCGTGTGGCGTCAAGCGAATAAGTACGGTGTTCCGCGTATTGCTTTCGTGAATAAAATGGACCGTGCCGGTGCTAACTTCCTGCGTGTTGTTAATCAAGTTAAAACGCGTCTAGGCGCTAATCCTGTGCCTTTGCAATTACCGATTGGTGCTGAAGAAAACTTTGAAGGTGTTGTTGACTTAATTCGTATGAAAGCCATTTACTGGAACGAAGCCGATAAAGGCATGAGTTATGAAGCGCGTGATATTCCAGAAAGCATGTTGGCTGAATGTAAAGAATGGCGTGAAAAATTAGTGGAGTCTGCTGCAGAAGCGGATGACCAACTGATGGAAAAATATTTAGAAAGCGGTGAATTAACCTCTGAAGAAATTAAAAGAGGCATGCGATTACTGACTCTGGCTTGCCGTGCAGTGCCTGTGGTTTGTGGTAGCGCGTTCAAAAATAAAGGCGTGCAAGCGATGTTGGATGCGGTGGTGGAATACTTGCCAGCGCCCATCGATGTAGCGGCCATTAAGGGTCTTCATGAAGATGGTAGCGAAGGTGCAAGAACTGCATCTGATAGCGAACCCTTTGCAGCCCTAGCGTTCAAAATCGCAACAGATCCTTTTGTAGGCACCTTGACTTATTTCCGTGTTTATTCTGGAACTTTGCAATCGGGTGATTCTGTTTATAATCCCGTGAAATGTCGTAAAGAACGTATCGGTCGATTATTGCAGATGCATGCCAATTCTCGCGAAGAAATCAAAGAAGTGCACGCGGGTGATATCGCGGCGGCTGTGGGTTTAAAAAACGTCACAACCGGGGACACACTCTGTGATTTAAATAAGGTTATTACTCTAGAACGAATGGAATTCCCAGAGCCTGTGATTTCAGTCGCTGTTGAACCTAAAACTAAAGCTGACCAAGAAAAAATGGGTATTGCTTTAAGTAAGCTAGCTCAAGAAGATCCTTCTTTTCGTGTGCATACCGATGAAGAATCTGGCCAAACCATTATTTCCGGTATGGGTGAGTTGCATCTAGAAATTATTGTAGATCGTATGAAGCGTGAATTTGGCGTAGAGGCTAATGTGGGTAAACCGCAAGTGGCTTATCGTGAAACCATCCGAGTACCGGTTGAGCAAGAAGGTAAATATGTGCGTCAAACAGGTGGTAAGGGTCAGTATGGTCACGTTTGGCTGAAGATCGAGCCTCAAGAGCCGGGTAAAGGTTTTGAATTCGTTAATAAAATTACGGGCGGTACCATTCCTAAAGAATTTATTTCTCCTGTAGCGAAGGGTGTTGAAGAACAAATGAAGAACGGTGTTATCGCCGGCTTCCCAGTGGTTGACGTTAAAGTAACCTTATTTGATGGTTCTTTCCATGATGTGGATTCCAGTGAAATGGCCTTTAAAATTGCGGGTTCTTTGGCCTTTAAAGAAGGCGCTAAGAAAGCAAAACCTGTCATTCTAGAGCCTATCATGAAGGTAGAAGTGGTCACTCCTGAAGAATACATGGGTGACGCAGTCGGCGATTTAAATCGACGTCGCGGTATGATCTTGGGCATGGATGAAGGTCCATCCGGTAAAGTGATTGATGCAGAAGTTCCTTTGGCTGAAATGTTTGGTTATGCAACTGATTTGCGTTCTTTAACGCAAGGCCGTGCAACCTACACCATGGAATTTTTGAAATACGCTGAAGCACCGACCAACATCGCAGACGCGATCATGAAGAAATAAGAAATAAGAAATTGGTTATTGGTTAATTTAATTTGTTATTGGTTAATTAAAAAGAGGAAATAAACATGGCAAAGGCAAAATTCGATATAGGTGGTCGAGTTCACATGAACGTGGGCACCATTGGTCACGTAGATCATGGTAAAACGACGCTAACAGCGGCGATCACGAAAGTGATGGCGGAGCGTAATGGCGGTGAAGCTTTAGGTTACGACCAAATTGATAAAGCCCCTGAAGAAAAGGCGCGTGGTATTACGATTAATACCTCTCATGTTGAATACAACACTAAAAACCGACACTACGCCCACGTAGATTGCCCCGGACATGCCGATTATGTAAAAAACATGATCACGGGTGCCGCGCAAATGGACGGAGCGATCTTAGTCGTATCTGCAGCCGATGGCCCGATGCCACAAACGCGCGAGCACATCTTGCTAGCGAAGCAAGTAGGCGTGCCTTATATGGTTGTGTTCTTGAATAAAGCCGACATGGTGGATGATCCTGAATTACTCGAATTGGTTGAGATGGAAATTCGTGAATTATTAACCAAATACGGTTTCCCTGGCGATGATATTCCTATTGTAACGGGTTCAGCGTTGAAGGCTCTAGAAGGCGATAAAGGTCCTTTGGGTGAAGAAGCGATTGTAAAATTAGCTGAAACCATGGATTCCTATTTCCCAGAACCAAAACGTGAAACAGACAAACCGTTTATTATGCCGATTGAAGATGTATTCTCCATATCAGGACGCGGAACTGTAGTAACAGGCCGTATCGAACGCGGTATTGTGAAAGTGGGTGACGAAATTGAAATCGTTGGTTTAAAAGACACCCAATTGACGACCTGTACGGGCGTTGAAATGTTCCGCAAATTGATGGACGAAGGTAAAGCGGGCGATAACGTAGGTGTATTGCTACGCGGAACCAAACGAGAAGACGTGGAACGTGGTCAAGTGTTGGCGAAGAAAGGCAGCATTAAGCCGCACAAGAAATTCGAAGCAGAAATTTACGTATTGTCCAAAGAAGAAGGTGGTCGACATACGCCTTTCTTTGCAGGTTACCGTCCTCAGTTCTACTTTAGAACCACGGACGTAACGGGATCTGTAACCTTGCCAGAAGGCGTGGAAATGGTCATGCCAGGCGACAACGTGAAAGTAACGATTGAGCTCATATCCCCGATTGCGATGGATGAAGGTCTACGCTTCGCGGTACGTGAAGGTGGTCGTACTGTGGGTGCGGGTGTTGTAACAAAAATTATCGAGTAAAAGAGCAGCGCTACAAGATAAATGGGCGATTCGTGAATCGCCCCTACGATGAAAAGAGAAAATAAAAATGGCAACCATGAATAAAAAGAGTCAATTAATCCGCATCAAGCTACGAGGCTATGATGCCAAAATTGTTGATCAGTCGACGGGGGCTATTGTGGATGTCGCAAGGCGTACGGGTGCTCGAGTGAGTGGCCCTATTCCTATGCCGACTAAAATTGAGCGTTTTACGGTATTGAAATCACCTCATGTGAATAAAGATGCGCGTGATCAATATGAACTAAAGACACATAAGCGCTTGATCATCATTATGCTACCTACTGAAAAAACCGTAGATGCTTTGATGAAACTTGATCTAGCTGCCGGTGTCGATGTTCAAATCAGCTTAGAATAAATTTCAGTTTTGGAGAGAAAAAAATGTCATTGGGCCTAGTCGTAGAAAAATGTGGAATGACGCGAGTCTTCGTTGAAGATGGTCGATCCATTCCCGTGTCGGTAGTCAAAGTGCTATCGCATAAAATTGCTCAAGTAAAAACTGCTGAGAAAGAAGGCTATCGTGCTATTCAATGCGCTATTGGCACTAAGCATCCTTCTAAGCTTAATAAGCCTAGATTAGGCGAATTTACGAAGCTTAATTTTGAGCCTGCTCGTGGCTTAAAAGAATTCCGTTTGGCGGATAATGAATTGCCTGAAGCTAAAGTCGGTGATGAATTTAATGCCACGATGTTTAAAGAAGGTCAATTGGTGGATGTGCGCGGCTTAAGTCGTGGTAAAGGTTTTGCGGGTACCGTTAAGCGCCACAATTTCAGAACACAAGATGCTTCTCATGGTAACTCTTTGTCTCATCGTGCTCCGGGTTCTATTGGCCAATGCCAAACTCCGGGTCGCGTTATGAAAGGTAAGAAAATGTCAGGCCACATGGGTGATGTGTTGCGCACATCACAAGGCTTGACGGTTGTTCGTGTTGACGCCGAGCGTAATTTATTATTGATCAAGGGTGCGGTTCCTGGGGCTCCTGGTACTGAATTAGTGGTTTCACCTTCGGTAAAAGCAAAAGCGGAGGCTAAATAATGGAACTTCAAGTTGTTGCATTAACTAGTTCACAAGCATCTTCCGTACAAGTGGCGGATCCTGTGTTTGCTTGTGATTTTAAAGAGGCGTTGATTCACCAGGTTGTGACAGCACAATTAGCCGGTGCTCGTGCGGGTACTAAAGGGCAAAAGAGTCGAGCTGATGTGAGTGGTGGTGGTATTAAACCTTGGCGCCAAAAAGGTACTGGACGTGCGCGTGCTGGTACTATTCGTAGCCCTTTATGGCGTACGGGTGGTAAAACTTTCGCAGCCACTAATCGTGATTTTAGCCAAAAAGTAAATAAGAAAATGTTTAAGGGTGCGATGGCGAGCATTGTTTCTGAATTAGTACGTCAAGATCGTTTAGTGGTGGTTGATGATTTATCGTTGACGGAAGCTAAAACTAAAACGCTCATCAAGAAATTGGCGGATTTAAAGATCGAAGGGCAAGTGTTTATTTTAGTTGCAGCTTATGAAGAAAACTTAATGTTGGCTTCACGTAATCTGCCTAATGTGGGCGTGGGTGATATAGCGCATTTAGATCCTGTATGTTTAGTCGGTGCAGATCGAGTGCTGATAACGCTAGCGGCGTTGAAGCAACTTGAGGAGAGATTAGCATGAACCAAGAACGATTATTAACAATTATTAAGGCCCCTCATATTTCAGAAAAAGCCTCTCAGTCTGATGGCGGTTACCAACAAATGGTATTCGAAGTACGTCAAGATGCGACTAAACCTGAATTAAGAACGGCTATTGAGCAATTGTTCAATGTGAAAGTTCGATCCGTACGAGTCTGCGTGAATAAACCCAAGCCAGCTCGATTTGGACAAATTAAAGGTCATCATGGAGCCTGGAAGAAAGCGTATGTGACGCTTGAAAAAGGCAGCATGATTGATCTCGGTCAAAAAACAGCGTGAGAAGGTAAAAGAACATGGCTTTAGTAAAAAAGAAACCTACGTCCCCAGGCCAACGACACCGAGTTGTCGTTGTTAATCCGGAGATTCATAAAGGACGCCCGCATGCCGCTTTAGTGCAATCTAAAAAGCGCATCAGTGGTCGTAATAATCAGGGTCGTATTACCGTACGTCACCGTGGTGGTGGCCATGCTCACCATTACCGACTGGTTGATTTCAAACGAGATAAAGACGGTATCGTGGGTAAAGTTGAACGATTGGAATATGATCCAAATCGCAGCGCTTATATCGCATTAATCCTGTACGTGGACGGAGAAAGACGTTATATTATCGCCCCCCGAGGCCTGAAGAAGGACGCGGAAGTGCTTTCAGGCAATGATGCGCCGATTCGAGTGGGCAGTACCTTACCTTTACAGAATATTCCTGTGGGTTCATTGGTTCATTGCATTGAATTAAAGCCTGGTAAAGGGGCTCAATTTATTCGTAGTGCAGGAACTTCTGCGCAATTGGTGGCTCGTGAGGGAACTCACGCGGTCTTGCGTTTACGCTCCGGTGAAATGCGAAGAGTGCTAGTCACTTGCCGCGCAACCATCGGTGAAGTGTCTAATACAGAACACAATTTGCGCCAGTTGGGTAAAGCGGGCGCCAATCGTTGGAGAGGTATCAGACCTACGGTTCGTGGTGTTGCGATGAACCCAGTAGATCACCCTCATGGTGGTGGTGAAGGTAAGACTTCAGGTGGCCGACATCCTGTAAGCCCAACCGGTGTACCAACCAAGGGTTACAAAACTCGCAAAAACAAGCGAACACAGAAAATGATTATGCGCGATAGACGCGCGAAGTAGATAGAAGACGGAGGACAGAAGACAGAAAACAGAGAGTGGGAGACGGAAGCAGATTTAAATCCGTCTTCAGTCCTCCGTCTTCCGTCCTCCGTCCTCCGTCCTCCGAACAAGAGGAAAATAAAGTGCCAAGATCAACCCGTAAAGGACCTTTCGTAGATCACCATCTACAAAAGAAAGTAGAGCAGGCTTTGGAAAGTAATAACAGTCGACGCCCCATTAAAACTTGGTCGCGTCGTTCTATGGTTACTCCTGATATGGTGGGTTTAACGATTGCTGTTCATAATGGCCGCTTGCATGTGCCTTTATATATTACTGAAAACATGGTAGGTCATAAATTGGGCGAATTTTCTTTAACACGTACTTTTAAAGCTCACTCCGGTGACAAGAAAACCACTAGCGCGAAGGGAGGCTAAGATGAGAGCTTCTGCCATACTTAAAGGTGTCCATATTTCCCCACAAAAAGCGCGTTTAGTCGCTGATCAAGTGCGTGGAATGGCCGTTTCAAAGGCTGTTGATTTGTTAGAGTTTAGCCCTAAAAAAGGCGCGCACCATATACGAAAAGTATTGGTTTCTGCCATTGCTAATGCTGAACACAATTTAGGTGCTGATATTGATCAATTAAAAGTTGATACAATTTATGTTGATGTAGGTCCTACTGCTAAGCGTTTTGAAGCTCGCGCCCGCGGACGTTCCAACCAAATTATCAAGAGAACCAGCCATATCACAATAATAGTTTCGGAATGATGGGTTGATAGCTAGGGGTGATTTACGAATCGCCCGTGTCGGCCCTGGTATGAATTTGATTGGCGATCAGCAAAGAATTTGAAAAAAAGAGGTAGATAAATGGGTCAGAAAGTAAATCCAGTAGGAATACGTTTAGGTATTACCAAAGATTGGACATCCAAGTGGTATGTTAAAACCAAAGATTTCGCTAATTATTTGCATGCGGATCTTAAGCTTAGAAAATTTTTGAATAAAAAATTAAAAGCGGCTGGTATTAGTCGTATTCAAATTGATAGACCTGCTCGCACCGCACGAGTCAAGATTTACGCGGGTCGTCCTGCTGTGATTATTGGTAAAAAGGGCGGTGATAGTGAGGCTTTACGCGCAGAAATAGCTAAATTATTGGGCGTTCCCGTTCATTTAACTATTGAAGAAATTCGCAAGCCTGAACTAGATGCAAAACTCGTGGCTGAAAATATTGCTCAGCAATTAGAGCGTCGCGTCATGTTCCGTCGTGCGATGAAACGAGCTGTACAAACCACCATGCGTAATGGTGCTGAAGGTATTAAAATTAATGTAGCGGGTCGTTTGGGCGGTGCTGAAATCGCGCGTACAGAATGGTATAGAGAAGGTCGCGTGCCTTTACATACTTTCCGTGCTGATATCGATTATGGAACAGCGATTGCTGAAACTACTTATGGAATTATTGGTATAAAAGTGTGGATCTTCAAAGGCGAAGTGTTAACAGCTAAAGAAGAAAAAGCCGCCAACCCAGTTCCACCTGTTGAGAGTGAGGAATAAGTCATGTTACAACCCAAGCAGAGAAAATTCCGTAAGGATTTTAAAGGCCGTAACCGTGGTGTTGCGATGACCGGTAACCGTGTAAGCTTCGGTGATTTTGGCATGAAGTCATTGGACTTAGGTCGCATTACTTCGCGTCAAATTGAAGCGGCTCGTCGTACTATCACTCGCCACATTAAGCGTGGTGGTAAATTATTTATTCGCATCTTCCCAGACAAACCTATTTCTAAAAAGCCTTTAGAAGTACGTCAAGGTAAGGGTAAGGGTAATGTGGAATATTGGGTGGCTTTGGTTCAACCTGGCCGCATGATGTTTGAATTAAGTGGTGTGTCCGAAGAATTGGCAAGAGAAGCTTTTAAATTAGCAGCCGCTAAATTGCCTGTGAAAGCGGTCTTCCAACAACGAGAGATTATGTAATGAAAACAGCTGAACTAAGACAAAAATCTGACGCTGAGCTTAAAGTTGAAATGCTGAATTTATTAAAAGAGCAATTCGCTTTACGTATGCAAAAAGGAATGGGGCAGGTCGCTAAGCCTCATTTGTTCCCGCGAATTCGAAAAGATATCGCGCGCATTAAAACAATTATCAAAGAAAAAGAGGTTAGTTAATGAGTGAACAAAAACAAACGCTGCCTCGTAAACTAGTGGGTATAGTCGTTAGCGCTAAGAACAAAGATACTGTAGTCGTTCGAGTAGAGCGACAATTGGAACACCCTGTTTACAAGAAATATATTAAGCGCGCCTCAAAAGTGCATGCGCATGATGAAGGCAACACCTGCAAAATGGGTGATGTGGTTGAAGTGCAAGAATGCAGGCCTTTGTCCAAGCTGAAGCGTTGGAAATTGGTGAATGTAGTAGAACGGACTGGAGAAGGGCAATGATACAAACGCAATCCGTAGTAGAGGTTGCTGATAACAGCGGTGCTCGCAAAGCCATGTGTATTAAAGTGCTTGGCGGCTCTAAGCGTCGTTATGCCGGCGTGGGTGATGTTATCCGAGTAACGATTAAAGATGCAGTGCCTCGCGGCAAAGTGAAGAAAGGTGAAGTGATGTTGGCTGTGGTAGTACGCACTCGCAAAGGGGTTCGTCGTGCTGATGGCTCATTAATTCGTTTTGACACGAATGCGATTGTGTTGTTAAACAACCAAAAGCAGCCCATAGGTACACGTATATTTGGCCCCGTAACCCGTGAATTGCGTGGCATCGGTTTCATGAAAATTATTTCGTTAGCCCTAGAAGTATTATAAGCCGTATAAAAACAGCGGAAAAATAGAATGGCATTCAAACGAATGTCCAAATAAAGAGAGAGTTCAGCAATGAGCATGAGAAAAATAAAAAAGAACGACGACATCATTGTCACCAAAGGTCGTGATAAAGGCCGTCGTGGTAAAGTATTGAAAATTATCGGTGAGCGAGTATTGGTTGAGGGTATTAATATCGTCAAAAAATGCGTACGCGCTAACCCTAATAAAAATGAACCTGGCGGCATCATCGATCGTGAAGCATCGATGTCTGTTGCCAATGTAGCGCTTTACAATCCCATCACTAAAAAAGCCGATCGAGTCGGATTTAAGATTTTAGAAGATGGTAAGAAAGTAAGAATATTTAAATCCAACGGCGAAGTGGTAGAGGTATAAAATGGCTCGTTTAAAAAAAGAATATCGTGAGCAAATTGTTCCTGCGCTTCAAAAAAAGCTAGGTTACAAAAGCGTTATGGAAGTGCCTGAACTGCAGCAAATTACCATTAACATGGGTTTGAGTGAGGCAGTTCTTGATAAGAAAATTATCACGCATGCTATGGCTGATTTAGCTAAAATCTCAGGTCAAAAACCTGTGGCAACTTTAGCTCGAAAATCCATTGCAGGCTTCAAGATTCGTGATGGCTGGCCTGTGGGTTGTAAAGTCACTTTACGCGGCACACGCATGTATGAATTTTTAGAGCGTTTAATTGTGATCGCGATTCCTCGTATTCGAGATTTCCGAGGCTTTAGTGCCAAGGCTTTCGATAAGAATGGAAACTATAGTTTGGGCATTAAAGAACAAATTATTTTCCCTGAAATTGAATACGACAAAATTGATGCTATCCGTGGAATGGATATTACGCTAACGATTAATTCTAAAAGCGTAGAAGCATCCCGTGCCTTATTGGCAGCATTTAACTTTCCATTAAGAGATCAAGAGAGGAATCATGGCGAAAAAGAGTAGTGTAGCGCGGAATCAAAGACGAATTGATCTATCTCAAGCACGTCGTAAAACTCGCTTGGCATTGAAAGAAGTCATTCGTAAAGGATCACCCGAAGAAGCTTATGATGCTATGTTGAAATTAGCTAAAGCTAAGCGTGACGAAAGTCCATGCCGTGTTCGTAACCGTTGTCGTTCTTGTGGCAGATCCCACGGAACTTACAGAAAATTTGCATTATGCCGACTTTGCTTGCGTGAAGCCGTGATGATGCGTGGTGATGTCCCTGGCCTAAGAAAAGCTAGCTGGTAAAGACATCCGTAGGGCTGACCCTTGGTAGATAAACAGATATTAGAGACAGACAAAGAAAACAGAACTCAGGACAAAAATTATGAGCATGCAAGACCCAATATCCGATATGTTAACCCGCATTCGAAACGCACAAGCCGTTCGTAAAGCAGAAGTGAGTCTTCCTTTTTCTAAGCAGAAAATGGCTATAGCTCAAGTGCTAAAAGAAGAAGGCTATATTGCTGATTGTGCTCGAGTAGAGCTAGAAGGCAAGCCTACGTTGAAGTTGCGCTTGAAATATTACCAAGATAAACCGGTTATTGAAATGATCAGCCGAGTGAGTCGCCCTAGTTTGCGTCGCTATGTTGAGAAAAGTGAATTGCCTCGAGTTAAAGATGGTCTGGGTATCGCTATCATCACCACCTCTAAAGGCGTGATGACGGATACCTCAGCTCGACGTCAAGGTTTAGGCGGCGAAGTTATTTGTATCGTCAGTTAGTTATTTCTGAAAAGGTTTTAGTTTAGGAGTTTAATAATGGCCAGTAGAGTTGCTAAAAATCCTGTATCCATCCCAAGCGGTGTTGACGCAAAATTGGATGGACAGCATTTAACAATCAAAGGTAAGCATGGGGAGCTCAAGTGGGTCGCTCATGAATTAGTCACATGGACTCTAGAAAATGGGTCTTTGCAAGTGAAAGCCGTTAACGAAGAAAAAGAAGCCAATGCGTTGGCTGGAACCACGCGTGCTGTAGTACAAAATATGGTGCAAGGCGTGAATCAAGGTTTTGAACGAAAATTGGTGCTAGTAGGCGTGGGTTATCGTGCTCAAGCTCAGGGCAAGCAGTTAAACCTAACCGTGGGTAAGTCGCATCCGGTTGCTTTCACCATGCCTCAGGGCGTTACAGTGGAAACACCTGCACCGACTGAAATTATTTTAAAAGGTCCTGATAAACAACAAGTAACACAAATGGCCGCTAATATCCGTGCGGTAAGACCTCCTGAGCCTTATAAAGGCAAAGGCATTCGTTACAGTGATGAAGTGATTATTCTGAAAGAGGTTAAGAAGAAATGATGAATACGAAACGCAAAGCGCGTCTACGTCGTACCCGTGCTCCACGAGCTCATATGAAGACTTTGGGTGTTACACGTTTGTGTATTCACCGTACACCGAATCATATCTATGCTCAAATTATTCAGGGTGATCGTGTATTAGCGGCGGCTTCTACTTTAGAGAAAGAAGTTCGTGGTGAATTAAAACATGCAGGTAATAAAGAAGCGGCAGCTCGTATTGGTAAAGTCATTGCTGAGCGCGCACTTAAATTGGGTGTGAAAGCGGTAGCTTTCGATCGTTCTGGTTTTCGATACCACGGTCGAGTAGCGGCTTTAGCGAATGCGGCACGTGAAGCCGGAATGGAATTTTAAAAAAAGAGGCGAATGTATGCGAGCAGAGCGAGTAGAAGCAGAATTAGAAAGCACCGGTGATGTGTATGCCGAAAAACTAGTGTTTATGAACCGTACGACTAAAGTAGTCAGTGGCGGTCGAGTTTTTCGCTTTTCAGCGGGTGTGGTAGTGGGTGATGGCAAGGGTCGAGTTGGTTTCGGTACAGGTAAATCAAAAGAAGTACCTTTAGCCATACAGAAAGCCACTGAAAGTGCACATCGCAACATGGTGAGTATTGATTTGTGTGGCGGCACCTTCCATCACATGATTACGGAACAGCATGGCGCTAGTAAAGTATTTATTAAACCTGCCTCAGAAGGTACTGGACTCATCGCAGGTAGCGCAATGCGCGCTGTGTTTGAAGTTTTGGGCGTGAAGAATGTACTCGCCAAATCTTTTGGATCAACCAATCCTGTCAATGTGGTTCGAGCCACTTTCAAGGCGTTGACTTCCATGGCAACACCCGAGTCAGTGGCTGAAAAACGCGGTAAAACTGTTGCTGAGATTTTGGGAGAAGACTCGTGAGTACTGATAAAAAAATAAAAATTACTTTAATAAAAAGTAGATTCGGCTTAATCCCTAAGCGCGCTTTGTGTGTCAAAGCCTTAGGTTTAAAACACATCCGTCACACCGTCGAACGAGAAGATACGCCCAGCGTACGCGGCTTGATTAACAAAATTTCGGATTTGGTAATAGTATCAAACTAGAGGCATGATTAAATGAAATTAAACACATTAAAACCCGCAGCAGGTTCTAAGAAAAATAAACTGCGCGTAGGTCGCGGTATCGCAAGTGGCGTGGGTAAAACCTGCGGACGTGGACATAAAGGCCAAACATCACGTTCAGGTGGTTATCACAAAGTGGGTTTTGAGGGTGGTCAAATGCCCTTACAACGTCGCTTACCTAAATTTGGTTTCGTTTCACGCAAAGCTCTAAGTCATGCTGAAGTTCGCTTACATGAGTTTTCTAAAATCTCAGGTGATGTGGTTGATTTCGCCGCTTTAGCAGCAGCAAAGCTTATTAATAACGGCGTTAAAACGGTAAAAGTTATGTTGGCCGGAAAGATTGACAAAGCCTACACCGTGCGAGGCCTTAAATTAAGTAAAGGCGCAAAAGCCGCTGTTGAAGCAGCCGGCGGCAGCGTGGAATAAAAATGGCAAAGCCCAAGACCGGTTCAGCACTCTCACAAGGTGGCTTACATGAGCTAAAGCGTCGTTTGATGTTTGTGTTGATCGGATTGCTTGTTTATCGCTTAGGCTCTTATATCCCTGTGCCTGGTTTAGATCCTCAAAAATTAGCCGCTTTGTTTAATCAAAATGAAGGCGGGCTTCTGGGTCTTTTTAATATGTTCTCTGGGGGAGCCTTATCGCGGGTTACCTTATTTGCATTGGGCATAATGCCCTATATTTCGGCTTCCATCATTATTCAAATGTTTGGAACAGTGTCACCGAAATTGCAGCAATTGAAAAAGGAAGGCGAATCGGGTAGGCGTCAACTGACGCAATACACGCGTTATGCCACCGTGTTTTTATCGGCATTTCAAGCCGTCGGTATTTGTAAGTGGTTGGTGAGCGAAGGTATCGCCATCAATCCGAATTTTGGTTTTTATATGGTAGCCGTCATTACTTTAGTGACAGGCACTTTATTTTTAATGTGGTTGGGTGAGCAAATAACAGAGCATGGGATTGGTAACGGTATTTCGTTAATCATCTTTGCCAGTATTGCCTCCCGTTTTCCTGCGGCGATTGCTGAAGTTCTAGAGCAAGTTCGTCAAGGGCAGATGCAAGTATTAACCTTATTATCGTTGGCAGTCGCTGTCATCGTAGTAACGGGCGTGGTGGTTTATTTTGAGCGAGCGCAGCGACGCATTACGATTAACTATGCGAAGCGGCAACAAGGGCGAAAATTATACGCCGCTCAAACAAGTCATTTGCCTTTGAAGATCAATATAGCAGGCGTTATTCCTCCTATATTTGCACAAAGTATTATTTTGTTTCCCGCGGCAGTGGCTAAATTTTTTGGTACGAGTAGCGGTTTTGGTTGGTTAAATGATGTGGCTTTAGCCTTATCGCCCGGTCAACCGGGCTATATGTTGTTGTTTGCTGCAGCGATCATATTTTTTGCGTTTTTTTACACGGCTTTGGTTTTTAATCCCAAAGAAACGGCTGATAATTTACGAAAATCCGGTGCTTTTATCCCTGGTATTCGTCCTGGTGAACAAACAGCACATTATATTGATCAAGTAATGACGCGTTTGACCCTGGTGGGGTCTATTTATTTAACGCTGGTTTCATTATTGCCCCAGTTCTTGATTATGGCCTGGAACGTTCCCTTCTATTTTGGTGGAACGTCCCTATTGATTATTGTGGTGGTCATTATGGATTTCATCGCTCAAGTACAGGCCCATTTAATGAGCCACCAATACGAGTCTCTCATGCGCAAGTCGGGCATGAAGGGCTCCAAAATGGGCTTGATTAGGTAAAACGCTGTAAATTGAATAAAAAATCAAAAGAGGAAAGAAAATGAAAGTCCGAGCTTCCGTAAAGAAAATCTGCCGTAAATGCAAAATCGTAAAACGCGAAGGCGTTGTACGGGTTATTTGTGCCGATGGGCGCCATAAACAGCGCCAGGGTTAAGGCTCTACAAGGGAATTATGCCTTGCATTTTGATATCCACACCGGTATCCTTAGCGGCTTTTTCAAAGGGTCTGTGTGATTATTTATAGTTTTGTTCTTGGGAGAATTGAATGACAGCACTAACTGCTGCACGTATAGCCGGGGTTAATATACCCGTACAAAAACATGCGCAAATCGCTTTGCGCGCTATTTATGGTATTGGACCTACTTTAGCCACCAAAATTTGTGTGGATGCTAAGGTTGAGCCTACCATGAAAATTAGAGATCTAACTGAAGCACAATTAGAATCTTTACGAACTGAAACTGCGAAATACACAACAGAAGGTAATCTTCGTCGCGTTGTTTCGATGAATATCAAACGTAAAATGGATTTGGGTGGCTACCAAGGCAGAAGACATCGCTTAGGTTTGCCAGTTCGTGGACAACGTACTAAAACGAATGCACGTACTCGCAAGGGTAAGCGCAAACCCATACGTAATTAATAAATAGCCAACTGGATATAAAACAAGATGAGCGTAAAACGTCAGAAAAAAATTAAAGTCTCTCAAGGTTTAGCCTATGTTAAGGCCACCTTTAATAACACCATTGTGACTATTACTACTTTAAACGGTGATGTCATTACATGGGCGGGAGCGGGTAGCTGTGGGTTTAAAGGGGCTCGTAAAAAAACTCCTTATGCCGCGCAATTAGTAGCAGACAAAGTAGCGAAAGCGGCTCAAGAAAAAGTTGAGTTGAAACGATTGGATGTGGTGTACATCAGTGGTGCGGGTGGTGGTCGTGATTCTGCAATTCGTGCATTGAAAAATGCAGGATTGGAAATCGGACGCTTAGAGGATATTACTCCAGTCCCACACAATGGCTGTCGACCCCGCAAGAAGAGAAGAATTTAAAGCAAGGGTTAGCAGTTCCAAGTGGGAGCTGCTAAAAATTTCAGTAGAGAATGAGGCATAATTTAGATGGCAAGATATATTGGCCCAAAATGTCGTTTAGCACGACGTGAAAAAACCGATTTGGGATTTAAGAGCGGTATTCGTTCATTAGACACTAAATGCAACATGGAACGAATCCCAGGACAACACTGGCAACGTCGTGGCCGTAGCACGGATTACGGTACGCAACTGCGTATGAAGCAATTGATGAAGCGCTATTATGGCTTGTTAGAACGTCAATTTAGAAATTACTATGCTGAAGCGGATAGAATGCGCGGCTCTACGGGTGAAAATCTATTAAAGCTATTAGAAGCGCGTTTAGATAACGTCGTTTACCGCATGGGTTTTGCTTGCACACGTGCAGAAGCGCGTCAATTGGTGAGCCATAAAGCCATTATGGTGAATGGTAGATCCATTAATATCGCTTCTTATTCTGTAGCACCTGAAGATGTCATTGAAGTGCGCGAAAAAGCTAAAAAGCAAATGCGTATTAACGCGTCCTTAGACTTGGCGCAACAACGTCCAGCCTCTGCGTGGTTGGAAGTTGATAGCAAAGGATTGAAAGGGGTCTTTAAGGCCTATCCTGATACGCAAGATCTTCCTTCTGAATTTAAAGTTAATTTGATTGTTGAGTTGTACTCAAAGTAATAGGGGTATGTTGATGCTGGATATTTATAAGAATTTTTTAACGCCTAAAAACATCTTGGTTCAAGGGCTTAATGCGAATACATTCAAGATCGTTTTAGAGCCTCTTGAACGAGGTTTTGGACATACATTGGGTAATGCACTAAGGCGCATATTGCTTTCGTCTATGCCAGGTGCTGCCATTGTAGAAGTGCAAATTGATGGCGTCGAACACGAATACAGTTCATTGGACGGTGTGCGTGAAGATGTGGTTGATATACTGCTGAATCTAAAAGGCGTAGCGCTCAAATTAAGTGGTCGCGAAAGTGTGAGCCTGCATCTTAAGAAGAAAGGCGTGGGCCCCGTATTAGCGGGTGATATTGAAGTAGGTCACGATGTGGAAATTATTAATCCACAACACGTCATTGCTCATTTGACTAAAGATGTTGAATTGAATATGCATCTTAAAGTGGAATTGGGTCGTGGTTATCAGCCTGCTAGCGCGCGATCTGAAGAAGATTCACGTGCTGTGGGCAGCCTTTTGCTGGATGCTTCTTTCAGTCCTGTGCGTCGAGTGACTTATCAAGTTGAAAACGCTCGTGTAGAAAAACGTACTGACTTGGATAAATTAATCATTGAACTTGAAACCAATGCACTAGGATTCGACAAAAA
>Ga0206852_1044_pt1 | contig 35485 bp, 37 predicted proteins | sample Alteio_BWOrgCont_14_FD_152849 | JGI IMG/M metagenome (GOLD analysis project Ga0206852, IMG submission 152849) | Enriched cells from forest soil in Barre Woods Harvard Forest LTER site, Petersham, Massachusetts, United States -... | ecosystem: Environmental > Terrestrial > Soil > Temperate forest >... | reverse complement strand
AGATTCTCCATTTTATTTTGACTTCTGATCAAGCCCACAACCGGAATCGAACCGGTCACCTCTTCCTTACCAAGGAAGTGCTCTACCGACTGAGCTATGTGGGCAACTCATCAGCGGGTGATGGGAATCGAACCCACGCTATCAGCTTGGAAGGCTGAAGTTCTACCATTGAACTACACCCGCGCTTCAAGTTTTGGAGGGGGAAGGATTCGAACCTTCGAAGGCGTAAGCCGTCAGATTTACAGTCTGATCCCTTTGGCCGCTCGGGAACCCCTCCGCCAAAATCGAGCGTGAATTTTGCTTGATGAAATAGGCTATGTCAATGTAGTTAAGGAAAAAGATTAGTGTGTGTTATTCAGTGGAAAAAGAAGACCCACATCCGCAGGTAGTCGCAGCATTTGGATTGTGAATAATGAATTGCTCGCCTTCGATATCCTGCTTGTAATCGATGGTGGCTCCAGCGAGATACTGAAAGCTCATCGGATCAATCAAAACCTGCACGATAGCCTGAGGCGCCTCGAGTGTGTGGCTGATGACCGTATCATCAGGCTGAATGCTTTCTGCAAACTCGAATCCATACTGAAATCCAGAGCAACCGCCACCCGTCACAAAAGCCCGCAATTTCAGCTCGAAATTGCCTTCTTCCTGGATTAATTCCCAGACTTTGGCTGCTGCTTGCTGTGTGATGATAATGGGATCAGTCATGATTGCCTCGTTTTTAAAGTCCTGCACTATAACAGGATTTATGTATAATCGCGACCATTCAACTTCAGGAGAAAAATTATGCTCTGGGTAAAAGCATTTCATATTATTTTTATGGTGACCTGGTTTGCAGGTTTATTTTATTTACCACGATTATTTGTTTACCACGCGATGGCGAGTGATGTCATCAGTATCGAGCGTTTCAAAATCATGGAACGAAAATTATATTTCGGCATCATGACACCAGGCGCTGTACTGACATTATTATTTGGCTTAATGAGCATTAGCTACAATCCCGTTTACATGCAACAAATGTGGCTGCATATTAAATTAAGCCTGGTCGTATTGCTGATTATTTTTCATGTTTATCTGGGTAAATGTTATTTTGCTTTTAAACAGGATCGAAATCAGCACGGACATGTTTTTTATCGCATCATCAACGAAATACCTGTGCTGTTTCTGGTAGCAATTGTGATACTCGCGGTAGTTAAACCATAGCTGCAAATACTGTTTCAGCAGCTTGCAGGGTGCGATCAATTTCGATATCGCCATGCGCTGCTGAAACAAAACCTACTTCAAATGCAGAAGGTGCGAAATAAATTCCCTGCTGCAACATCGCATGAAAAAATTGTTTGAATAAATTGATATTACAATTTCTCACATCTGCTTCTGATCGAATTTCTGTTGCATCTGTAAAAAATAAACCGAAGATGCTACCGATGTGTTGTGCAAATAACGCAACGCCTGCTGCTTTTGCACATTGCATTAATCCATGAACGAGTGTTTGTGTTTTATGTTCGAGTTGCGGATAAAAATCTGGTTGGCAAATTAATTCAAGCTGCGCAAGACCACTCGCCATGGCAACAGGATTACCTGATAACGTACCTGCCTGATAAACCTTACCCAGCGGCGCGATACATTGCATGATTTTCTTGCGACCACCGAATGCACCAACCGGCAAACCACCGCCAATGATTTTTCCTAATGTAGTTAAATCTGGTGTGATGCCAAAATAAGCTTGCGCACCACCTGTGCCAATACGAAAACCTGTAATTACCTCATCAAATATCAACACACTGCCATATCGATCGCATAAATCACGCAAGCCCTGCAAAAATCCTGGTTGCGGCAAAATACAATTCATATTGCCAGCGACAGGCTCGACAATCACGCAGGCAATCTCATCACCATGTTTTGCAAACAAGTCCTGCACTGCTTCGAGATCATTATAATTTGCCACCAGTGTATGCGCGGCGAGACTGGCAGGCACACCGGCAGAATCTGGCACACCCAATGTTAATGCACCCGATCCTGCAGCCACGAGCAAGCTGTCCGAGTGACCGTGATAACAACCAGCAAATTTCAGCATTTTATCGCGTTGCGTATAACCTCTGGCGAGACGGATCGCACTCATGGTCGCTTCCGTGCCGGAATTAACAAAGCGCATCATTTCAATGGAAGGCACGAGTTCACAAATTCGTTTGGCTAATTTTACTTCTACTTCTGTTGGCGCACCAAAACTTAAACCATTTTGTAATGCGCTTGTGACGGCTGCAATCACATGCGGATGCGCATGACCTGCAATCATGGGGCCCCAGGAACCGACGTAATCGATATATTGATTATTATCCGCATCAATCAAATAAGCGCCCTTGGCACGCTGAATGAACAGTGGTTCACCACCCACACCACGAAAAGCACGCACAGGAGAATTCACTCCGCCTGGAAGATATTGTTGAGCTGAATCAAATAATTGTCGGGAAGCATGCATGATATTTTTCCTTATTTTTTACTGGCGCAGATCATACGGCTTTTTTGCTGAAATCGCGAGTGCTACACTACGCAGCGATTTAAATCGATTTTTATAAAATTTTTATAAAAGAGACAGAACAATGACTTATAAACGTTACATGTGTTTATTATGCGGATATATCTATGACGAGGAAAAAGGTTGGCCGGCTGATGGCATTGCTCCAGGCACGCGCTGGGAAGATGTACCACTCGCTTGGCAATGCCCAGAATGCGGCGCAACCAAAGATGATTTTGAAATGATTGAAATCAAATAAGCTGTCATTCAGAGTGTCTCAAATCCAGATATTTCCTCCCACGGTAATTCCTGGTAAGAAAGCTCTTTTACTTCTGCTCGCTCTGGGCCGCGTTGCAACCACGCATGCAATTCGGCTAATTTTTCCTTGTCGCCACATGCCATCACTTCCACACGACCATCAGGCAAATTACGCGCCCAACCTGTAATTCCCAGACGCTTTGCCTGTTCCTGTGTAGTCGCCCTGAACCAGACACCCTGAACTTTTCCAGCAACAAAACAATGTATACATAACTTACTCATTAAACTTTCCTTCTGTTTTTTGATAAATACCATTACCCGTTCATGGCCTAATGCATCTTCTGCGATGACATGCAATGATTGCGCAATATTTTGTGACAGGGAAATAAAATATTCCTTGCTTGTTACAAACATTGCAGGCTCTGCTACTTGCATTAACAATTGTTGATCTGCAATAAATCGCGGCTGACCTGCATTGATCTGATTGATACGATATTTGATTGGCATGCCATCCGCTGTTTCACGATAAAAAACAAGTTGCGCATTCTGCTGTTTTCTCTGCTCCTCCACTGCATACACAAAATCACGCGCCCGATTAATATATAACTCAACGGGTTCAATAATGATAAACAGTGATAATGCAAAACAGATAAGCACCTGCATGAGAAAAATCATTTCACGTATTTGTATATGGCGAATAAAAATAATTGTCAGCACATTTATCATTTGCAGGATAGCAAAAACAATCATTAATTCATGATCTGCAACATGAATCGCATATAAATGATGGGATGCGAATATCAATATCACAAAAATCGCCGGGACAATAAAGAATAAACGCCTGAGCCATGTACGCAAAAAAATAAAATATGGATTGCTTGCTGCTGCATGAAATGGATAAGCTGCGATCAAGGCACAAGCTGGTACGATAGGTAAAATGTAACGAATTTTTTTATCATCAGGAATGCTCATGCCAATCATGATGATTAACACCCACCCCATTAATAAATACAAAAATTTATACTCTGCCAATTTACGTTTATAGCCATAATAAATGATACCAGGCAACATTAAACAGGCGACTGGATAAGCAAGCGCATAATGCATAAAGCTACTGGTGAAATAAAAATAACGCGGCAGATAATAATTATTTATCCTGCCAAACACTTCCATGCGCAAAACTTCATGCATGAAAGCTTGCCCGCCTATCTTAAGCGCAAGTAACAATAAAAAACTCGTGGCTATTAATAATATTAAAAACGCAAGACTACCACTGACGAATAATTTTTTTATATCACCTTTAATCAGATAATAAACACACATCACACCTGCTGGCACAACCAAACCAATAGGCCCACGAAAAATAAATCCAGTTAGCAATAAGGGAAATAGCCAGAGTGTGCGCAATGGTTTATATAATTTATCGGCGGAATATAAAAGATAAAAACAAAGTGTCGTGATGAATACGGAATACATGTCCAGCGAAATACTGCGCGCACTTTTAAAAAAAACATGGGTTAGCAAAACAAATATCGCTGCACAAAAGCCCCAGTGTCTATTGTGCAGATTACCTAACTGAAAGGTGAGCATCACTACAAACGCAGCGAGAATTGCAGAAGGCAGAATGGCTGTGAATTTCGTCAAACCACCAGAGAGTGATGCAATAAAATAAATGATGGCAGTGGCAGCAGCTGGATAATCCGCATAAGGATGATGATAAGTGCTCGGAAACCAGTTTAATCCATCCTGCAACATCTCCTGTGCGAACAGATAAAAACGCGCATCAAAACCAGTAATCTCCTGATGACTGGTGCCGATGATAAATAAAAAAAGGCTGACGAAAAAAAGTGAAATGGAGATCAGGAAACCACGGGGGATGAATGACATATTTTTCTCACTGCTGCAAATAAAACAACAGCACACCTAATTATAAAAAGCGAAATCGTATCATATTTAATTGATAATTGATAAACTACGCAAAATCAAAAAACAGGATTATTTATGCAAGATTTTCTTATTCTGCCCTCCCTTTTATCCGCTGATTTTGCACGATTAGGTGATGAAGCCAATGCGGTGATTGCTGCCGGAGCTGATATGCTGCATCTCGATGTCATGGATAATCACTATGTTCCCAATCTGACGGTTGGGCCTCTGGTGTGTGAAGCATTACGCAAATTTGGTGTCACTGCTCCCATTGATGTTCACCTGATGACAAAACCAGTAGATAGTCTGATTGAAGAATTCGCAAAAGCTGGCGCCTCCCATATCACGTTTCATCCCGAAGCATCTGAACATGTCGATAGAAGCCTTTCGCTCATTCATAAATATGGTTTAAAAGCTGGCTTGGCATTAAATCCCGCCACGACTCTCGAATGTCTGGAATATGTATGGGATAAAGTGGATATGGTGTTGATCATGTCTGTTAATCCTGGCTTTGGCGGCCAAACTTTTATTCCCTCTGCGCTTGAGAAAATTTCTGCACTGAAAGAATGGATCGAAATGCGTCATTCATCCATGCGTATTGCGGTAGATGGTGGTATCAAAATCGAAAATATTCGACAAGTCGCAGAAGCAGGAGCAGATATGTTCGTCGCAGGATCGGCTATTTTTAATCACGGTGATTATGCGAAGGTGATTGCTGATATGCGTAGGCAACTGGCAGAGGTGCGACGTTAAATGGAATCGTTATTGCTGAGAGCTGCCATGGTGAACGAAGAGCTGTCATCCTGAGCGCGGCTCTTGCTTTTGCGCGAAGGATCTCCCAATGAATTACGCGTATTCTTCATGAGATCCTTCGCGCAAAAACAAGAGCCGCGCTCAGGATGACAGCTCTCCGCTTCAGGATGACAGATTCCCGCTTCAGGATGACAACTTCTTCTTCCTGCGTTTACGCTTCACTATATTTAATATTTCCACAAACAGGGAAAAACCCATCGCGAAATAAATATAGCCTCTTGGAATATGCGTATCGAAAGCATCTGCAATTAATACCATGCCAATCAAAATCAAAAAACTCAGCGCCAGCATTTTAATCGTAGGATTTTTTTCGACGAAACGGCTCAATGGCTCGCTGGCACAAATCATGGTGATAATAGCAATAGTGATGGCCGATGCCATTAACCAGAAGCGTTGTGTCAAACCAATCGCGGTTAAAACACTATCAATGGAAAAAATAATATCCAGCAACGCAATCTGAATAACCACTACTGTAAAACTCGCATATTTTGAAATACGCTCGATATCTTCTTCCGGCTCCATTTCCGTATGAATTTCCTGCGTCGACTTCACCAATAAAAACATACCACCAGCAATCAGAAAAATATCATGCCAGGAAAATCCCATATTAAATATCGTAATAATGGGATAGGTATGCTTGATTAACCATAATGCAGAGGCTAGCAGTAACAAGCGTGAAATCCACGCAAGTGTTAACCCGAGTTTACGTGCACGTGATTGCAAATGTTTTGGCAAACGCTGCGTAATAATGGCTAAAAAAACGAGATTATCAATTCCCAGTATTATTTCCAGCAAAGTGAGGGAAAGAAAACTAACGACAATATCAAATAATTCCATTGCTCTACTCTTTCAAGTCTTGTATTGGATGCGAGACATTATACATGCTTGTACTTGCTTTCGCTTTATTCCATACTAGTCGCTTCATTCATTACTTAAGCAAGGGATTGTCATGTCACTTCTCTCTGTCATTATTGTCCTGATCATTATCGGCGTACTCATGTACCTCGTTAATACTTATATTCCCATGGCTGCACCTATCAAATCCATTTTGAATATTGTCGTTATCATTTGTGTGATCGTCTGGTTGTTGCAAGTGTTCGGGCTGATTAGCGGAATCGGCAATGTTAGCTTGAGATGATGTCAGATCATACTCATGACGATGCACATCGTCATGAGTATCTGAGGATACCCATCTTCATGAGTATAAAAATATGAAATTTATTTATTCATTAACAATCATCAGTATTTTTTTTCTTATTCCCTGCACACTGGTTGCAAAACTATTCTGTCGTTCATCATGGCATCCTGTACGCTGCGTCAAAGTAGTGAAACGCTGCGATTATTATTATGGTTATAATTTTGCTTCTGCCTCTTATGATTATGAAGTAGATAATGCATGCGTAGATTTTTGCCTGGACAAGAAACATCACTTACAGGAATGCATACACGCTTGCTCAAACTATACACCAGCTCTTGATTATCTTCGTTGTCGCCCCTGACTACATCAGTTATAGTGATCAGGAAAAAATCCTGGCAGTATCAAGAGGCATACGATGTTCAGACCCGCCACACTATTTATTGGTTTACGTTATACACGCGCTAAATCACGCAATCAGTTTATATCCCTTATTTCCTGCATCACCATTCTTGGTATTGCACTTGGTGTCGCGGTTTTAATCACCGTATTATCAGTCGTCAATGGATTTGATCGCGAAATCAAAAAACAGATTTTTGGCATGATTGCGCCGGTTACCATTACCAGCATGACGGGAAAAATGGATAACTGGCAGAAGGTGCTTGCCAGTGTGAAAAAAAATCCTGCAATAAAAGGCGTTGCACCATTCATCAGTGAAGACGCATTGATCACCAATGCTGAAGTCACCATGCCAGCGATGCTAATTGGCGTGCTGCCAGAACTGGAAAATCAGGTGTCTGATCTTTCGCAAAAAATGATTGCAGGACAATTAAAAAATTTGCAGCCTGGTGAGTTTGGTATTGTCCTCGGAGAAGAATTGGCAAAAAAATTAAAAGTAAATCCAGGTGACAAACTGATACTTGCGACATTGCAAGGATCATCTTCCATCACGAAAATCCTGCCGAAATTCAATAAATTTACTGTAACAGGAATTTTTCATGCAGGCGGTGGCGCATTAGGTTTTGATTCACGCATGGCATTTATTCACCTTGCTGATGCACAACAACTGGTTTCACTACACAATAGCATTTCCGGTTTGCACATCAATATCGATAATCTGTATGCAGCGCCTGTCATTTCCCTGCAATTAGCAAGTCAATTACCTGAACATTTGAGCGCATGGAACTGGACACAGCAATTAGGTGGATTTTTTGAAAATATCCGCATGACCAAAACCATGATGTTTTTTATTTTTGTACTCATTATAGCTGTTGCAGCTTTTAATCTGGTGTGCACGATGGTGATGGTAGTTAAAAACAAGGAAATGGATATTGCCATTTTGCGCACGCTAGGTGCGACACCACAAATGGTATTAATTATTTTTACTGTGCAAGGTGTGTTAATTGCCTTGAGTGGAACCATACTCGGTATATTAGGTGGCGTTTTGCTTTCTGTGAATGTGAGCAGCCTGTCTACCTGGATTCAGGATATTTTGCATCGCGAACTGGTTTCATCGAATATTTATTTTGTAAATTATTTACCTGCAGAATTGCAATGGCAGGATATTGGCATTATCAGTGTGGTTGCCATTGGCTTGAGTCTTATATCTTCTCTTTATCCTGCTTTTAAAGCAGCACGCATGGTACCGGTTGAAATATTAAATAGTGAGTAAATATGATGAAACGGATTTTCATTTTTATTTGTGCCGCAATTTGCATCCATTCTCTTTATGCAGATTCCTGTCGTAATATTGCAAACCAGATTAACCACGATATTGCAAAATATTCGGGTCGTTATGAAATGGATTTTCCATGGATGAATCTGAATTGGCTTAAGCAGCATCTGGGCACGGTCGACAGCAAACAGGCGACTGAAAAAAATATACTTTATAAATGGAACTGTGGCGCAGAAGATAGTTTCATCATTGCAAAAATTGATTCGCATGGAAGTCTTGTCGGAGTGGAAGGACAATATAATTCAGCAGAAGGCACTGGCTTATTCTCCACTTCTTTTCCGCCCGTCAAAACTGTTGCGCCAGCTACTCCACAAAAAATGATTACCAAACCTGAACCGGTTGTTGCGAGCACACCATTACCAACACCAGAAACAAACACTCCAGCATCTGCTGCCGACAGATTTCATCAATACAATGAGCATTTTCATGTTGCATTGAACACACAAGGTGAAATTCAAACTGACATGATACAAAGAATGAAACAATATTATTTGAACCTGCGAACTTGCAAGCCAGGCAAATATCAATTCGCATTACCCGTGTTACAGGATTTTCTTTTTCATACTGCTATTATTTCCACACCAGAAGATAATCATTGCCGCGTGAAAATTTCCTATGAAATTGCGCAAATTGGCAAGATTGATCTGAAATGTAATTTTGATGGAAAAGATCTCGCTTTATTTACTGACAAAGAAGCAGAAATTGCCGCTCGTGGACAAGTGAAATTTGATCATAATCAACCATCAATATTGCAAACTATCATGGAGAAAAACTGTAAACGTTATGTCGATGGAGTAGCGTGATTAAAGCCACTTCGGGATATAATAGTAGTTATAAGGAGATACTATATGACGAAACGGCGTTCATCGAATCCCACAAAAAATCAAACGGTTAAAGCCTGTGAACAACAGGAACTGATTAACCATCTCAATCGAATCATCAACATACAGGATCGATTGAATGAACCCAACCTGAAAGTAAATGATTTTATTCAGATTGCTGCTGAACAACTGCAGCAATTAACTCATGCAACGGGTACGCTAATTGAAACACTTGAGGCAGAAGATAAATTACGTTACCGCGGCGGAACCGGTCATCTGGAAAAATGGGTAGGACAATCCTGCGATAAAAACGACAGCATTTCTGGCTTGTGCATCAGCACACATCAAATTATTCGTGCTGATGATGTTGAAAATGATCCACGTATTAATCCGCAGGAGTGCCGACAATTACAGGCACGATCACTGGTTGTCGTACCATTTTTTTATGAATCACATATTGCAGGTGTCATTAAAGTTATCTCAAATAATCTGAATGCATTTAGTGATATTGATCTGCAAACCATTCGTGTGATTGCTGGATTGGTAGGCGATGCTATCGCACGTCTAAAAAATATTGGTCAATTAAAAGTTTTGTCAAAAGAAAAAACGCATGCGCTTGATGATTTACGCAAGACAGAAAAAAAATTAAAACATGTTGCGCGTCATGATTATCTCACTGGACTTCCCAATCGCAATATGTTCAACGAGCAACTGACGATTGCACTCGCGAAAGCCAAACGTAAAAAACAATTAATTGCGCTGATGTATCTCGACATTGATCAATTCAAGGATATCAATGACACGATGGGCCATGCTTACGGCGATAAATTATTAACCGCGTTTGCCAATCGTTTAAAGCAATGTTTGCGTGCATCTGATATTGCAGCAAGATTTGGTGGTGATGAATTTATTCTGTTACTGGATGATCTCAAGGAAGTGCAGGATGCGATTGTCATTGCCAATAAAATTTTACAAGCCATGCGTCAGCCTTTTACTCTGAATAGCAAACCTGCTTCTGTTACCACCAGCATTGGCATCGCGTTTTTACGTGATAGCGATATTAGTCTGGATGATTTTATCCGTCAGGCTGATCAGGCATTGTATGTTTCCAAAAATTCCGGCAGAAATACGTTTTATATTTATGATAATGATCTGGTGATGGAACAGACTCAGGTGCGAGAGTGAGGTGCTCTTCTTAGCACACATTATTCATCATTAATTTCAAACAATCTTATATTTACTAATCCTGTAACCTTGATAAGATGCCATCTCCAAAGATGGTAAAATCTCTGTTTGTGGAGATTTTGTAACTTATTAATTAATTTGCATTTTTATGGTGGCTAGCTATTCCAATGGCAAAATTCATAGGTAGAAAGGCAGAACTGCAGACGCTGAAAAATTTGCTAAATAAGCGATCTGCAAGCCTGATTGTTATCAAAGGGAGAAGACGGATTGGAAAAAGTCGTTTATTAGAGGAGTTTAGTCATTTATTCCAAAATGCATATGTATTTTCAGGATTACCACCGATTCCAGATGATACTGAAGATCAAGTTACTGCACAGTCACAACGGGAAGAATTTGCAAGACAGCTTAATAAGCAAATTAAAATCACTGATATCAATAAAGATGATTGGAGCGATCTGTTTTGGTGTTTGGCACAACACACCAAACAAGGTCAGGTGCTAATTATACTCGATGAAATATCATGGATGGGCTCAAGGGATGCAGATTTTTTGGGAAAAATAAAAAATGCCTGGGATTTACATTTTAAAAAAAATGATCAATTAATCCTGGCAATCTGTGGTTCTGCCTCAGCATGGATAGATAAAAATATTTTGAGCAGCACTGGATTCCTTGGAAGGGAATCCTTAAATCTTACGCTAGAGGAATTACCGTTACATGATTGCGCGGAATTCTGGAATAATGAAAACACGCGCGTAAGTGCGCATGAAAAATTAAAATTATTATCAATTACGGGTGGCATACCCAGATACTTAGAGCACATCAATCCGTTACTATCTGCAGAAGATAACATCCAGCAATTATGCTTTAATCAGTCAGGAATATTATTTGGAGAATTTGAAAAAATTTTTTCAGATTTATTTCATTCAAAGAACACTCTTTATAAAAATATTGTTAGCCGCCTGGCGGATGGAATATCTGATCAGGAAACTATCTGTAAAGCAACAGGGCTAAAGCGTGGTGGTGATATATCAGAATACCTGGATGATCTTATCAAATCTGGTTTTATATCCAGAGATTTCACCTGGAATATTAAAGATGCAGCACCATCAAAATTAAGCCATTATCGATTAAAAGATAATTATTCGAGGTTTTATTTAAAATACATCATGCCAAATCTCTCAAGAATTGAATTGGGTAACATGAAAAATATTTCGCTTTCCAGCCTGAAAAACTGGAATACGATAATGGGTTTGCAGGTTGAGAATTTAGTATTAAACAATCGTCATCTTATAAAATCTGCATTGCGTATCGATCTAAATGATATAATTTGCGACAATCCATTCTTTCAAAGAAAAACCACGAAACAAGCTGGTTGTCAGATTGACTACCTTATTCAAACGAAACATAACACATTATATATTTGTGAAATTAAATATTCTAAAAACGAAATTGGTGTTCAAGTAATCGAAGAAATGAATGAAAAAATTAAACGGCTAAATATACCCAAAAATTTTTCTTCCAGAGTTATATTGATTCATGTCAATGGTATAAGTGAAGCTCTGGAAGAAAAGCAATTTTTCTCAAATACTATTGATTTTGGTGCTTTCCTAAAACCTGTTTGTGCCGCGATTTAGCGCTGCATTTCTCGCCACATTCTGACTAATCACGCGTTTAGCCAATAATTCTTCGAGATTTTGTTCCAGTGTGCACATGCCAATATCACCGCTGGTTTGCATGGTCATCAACATATGCGCGATTTTGTCATGTCGAATCTGATGACGTATGGCACGCGTTGCCAGCATAATTTCAAATGCAGCCACACGGCCTCCATCCATTTTCTTCACTAATGTTTGACAACAAATACCCTGAATCGTTTCCGACAGCATATCGCGTACGCGATTTTTTTCTGCGCGCGGAAACACATCCACAAAACGACTGACAGCCAGTGGCGCTGAACTGGCATGCAAAGTGGCTACCACCAGATGTCCTGTTTCTGCAGCTTTTAATGCAAGGCGCATGGTTTCCAGATCACGCAATTCTCCCAGCAAGATAACATTCGGATCCTGACGTAAGGCAGCACGCAATGCAGCGGAAAAACTGGTGGTATCACGCTTGACCTGCAATTGACTGATGGAACTTTTTTTACTGTCGTGAATATATTCAATCGGATCTTCAATCGTGATGATATTGCTCGATCGTATGTTATTGATGTAATCCACCATCGCTGCCAGTGTTGTACTCTTTCCTGAACCAGCAGGACCTGTTACCAGTATCAAACCACTCGCCAACACTAATAAGGATTTCAATACAGATGGCAAATTCAAATCTTCAAAACTCGGAACTTTTTCTGGAATAATGCGAAACACTGCCGCCATACCACGCAACTGGTGATAAACACTCGCACGAAAATTACCTATATCCGGGAGACTGATCGCAAGATCGGATTGCAAATCACGCTCAAAATCCTGTTGCTGCAAAGGTGTCATAAGGCTGTAAATTAGATGTTTGGTATCAGCTGCAGATAACACAGGAACTTCTTTCAATGGCACAAGATCGCCATCGATACGTAACAAGGGAGCGGATTCAGGCAATATGTGCAAATCAGAAGCACGCTTCTCCACGCTTAATCGGAGTAATTCTGATAACTCCATGACCTCTCCCCATAAAAATTTGCCCTGTTATTTATTTTATCATTGTTCTGATGCGCGCTTTATTTGTGCATCATGAATATATTGCGCTAATTATCAAGCAATTTAATGCAAAAAGAAAGCTACATCAGGGAAAGAACAAGCTAGAATGTCCGGCAATATTTTGCCGGACATTAATACACAGGATAAAAAATGATTTCGTTAATAAAAAAAATCGTAATCATCATGATCATGTCAGTGATCATTTATCCTGACTATTCTTTTGCGACAACGAAAAAATCCAAAACACAAATGCATCATGTTAAAAAAGCAAAAAAGCACATCACAAAAAAAACTATTATCAAAAAAAAATCCACTCGCAAAACAGCAAAATCAAAAATACAAAAACCTACAAAAACAAAACATACAGTTACAAAAATAGCGAATACGCAAAATGTCACGCACTCATTTCTGCCATCGTATTTATTAACCACCATGGAAAAAACGCTGGTGAATTTTGTTCGCAGTACAGTCGAAAGCATTCGCTATACCAATTACAAAATGGGTGGCGCGAAAATTGATTCATCGCGCGGTATTTATATCGTTGATTGTTCACGTTACGTTGATCACATTCTAAAAAGCATTTATCCCCGCGCTTATACCAGCCTTACTCACTGGAGCGGATCAGAAAAACCTACCACGCAGGATTATTATCAGTATTTTCGTAATCTTTCGGATGATTCACGTCACTGGAATACAGTGGAAGATGTAAATGAATTACGCCCAGGCGATATCCTCGTTTTCCGTAACAAAAATCGCTACGGCCTTGAAACGGGAGGACATGTCATGATTGTGATGGATAAACCTTTACGCAGCGGCAATATTTTTTTACTGCGCATTGCAGATTCTGCACCCTCAGGTCACAGCAAGGACACCAGGCGCCCACATGCCTCCGGTATTGGCATTGGCAGTATGCTACTGAAAGTGAATCCGCATACTGCCCGTCCATATGCCTATGCCTGGAAAATTGGCGCCCGCTGGGAAACGAACGTCAGTTTTGCCATGGCACGACCAATGGACATCAGTTAACGTCGTTTACCAGCAACGACGTGGATGCCAAACGTGATTTCTCCAGTAACCACCTACGCAGCGTCTGCCGTAATAACGTGGATAAGCGCGATAATAGGTGCGGTAATATGGATGACCATAGTAATAACGATGGTAACCATTGTGATAATAATAATAAGCTTGTGCTTCACTTGAAATTGCTGCAAAACTGCCAGCACACATCAATGCCAACACGACTTTTGCGATGAGGTTTTTCATGGAACAGCTCCTTGTTTTATGATTGGAGATTCTAAAATGAATCCTCGCCTGATGGTTACAAACGAGGATCACATTAAATCATTACGAGCAAAACGCCCTGTGCCAACGATGATGCCAGTAACCAGCACTTGAACATTTCTGAACGTAATAGTAGCCGCCATCAACATACTTAACTGGACGTCCTTCCACTTCGCCAAACGTGCCGGCATGTGGTCTGATAAATCTGTGATAACCACAACCACGATAGGCGTAGACGGAGCAATGACCGCAACAACTGCTAGCACACGTTGCATAAATATGACGATAGCCATAATGATGATGATGACGATGCGCCAATGCTTCTGACGATACTGCAGCAAGACTTAGCGTGCAGGATAAAGCCAGAAGGATTTTTGCAAGTGACTTTTTCATGAGAGTACTCCTTGTTTGTTTTGTGTTCTTATATACATAGATGTACATAGACCATTATAAACTGTTTCATGCAGGGTAAAATTTAATGGATAGATTCAAGCGCTTACCACCCACAACCTGCCGCACTTCGGTAAAAAATATAATAAATACAATGCCTTAAAACAAAGTTTTATTCTCATAAATCCTTAAGCTGACCATGCTATTCTGTCTGTCCATAAAAAATACAGTACACAAAACGAGCGAGGCAGATCAGCATGAAAAGGCTATTTCTATTGTTATTACTATTTATAACGACAACCTCCCAGGTATTTGCAGATAATGCTGCAAAAATCAGGATTAAAATTAGCGGCGCAACTAGTGATAATCGTTATTTTCTTTGCATGTCCAACGTGGGTTGCCTGAGCATTCTCGGTGCGCAACGCGGCAAGGTATTTCCCATTTATCGCGAAATCGTCATGAGCCAGCTATATGTGACCGATAACAGCAATCGAAAATTAAGCCCACAAGGCTTGCCTGCATCCTGTCGTGGCAATGTGGATGCCAGCAAGACATTAACCATTACTGGACATCTGGCTCCTTCTGCAAAAGGTGTAAAAATTAATGGCTTACATTGCAGCGTGACATAAAGTTGACGCTGCTTTGTTTGTAAAGTAGATTTGCGCATTATTTTTATCAGAAATACAATCATGCGCATTTTAAATATCGCGGGTTACAAATTCATTTCACTCAATTATCTCTCTGATTTACAACCAGCATTGCTTGAACAATGCCGCAAACACGCATTATCAGGCACAATTTTATTAAGTCATGAAGGAATTAATATTAATCTTGCTGGTTTGCCTGATGATATTCATGTGTTTATCACGTCGTTGAAACAGGATAAACATTTTACTGATATGCGCTTCCATGAAACATGGTCAGATGAGATTCCTTTCAGAAAATTAAAAGTAAAAATAAAAAAGGAAATCATTACCTTACGACAATCCGAGGTTGATGCTGTCAGTTCACGCGCAGCAGATATTTCTCCTGGAAAATTAAGAGATTGGCTGAATGAAAATCGGGATATTACTTTGCTCGATACACGTAATGATTATGAAATACGCTTCGGTAGTTTTAAAAATGCAAAACAATTACAACTGCATGATTTTTCCGAATTGCCTGCATCGCTCGACGCCATTCCAAAAGACAAACCTGTCGTCATGTTTTGCACAGGAGGAATTCGTTGCGAAAAAGCAGCAATTTACATGTTGAATCAAGGTTATAAGGATGTTTATCAGCTCGATGGTGGCATACTCGGCTATTTTCAAAAAATAGGCGGCGAACATTATGAAGGAGAATGTTTTGTCTTTGATGAGCGCGTTGCACTCGATTGCAATCTGTTACCAGCAGGTGTATCGCAATGCAAACAATGTCACGGACGCATCGCTCAGCATCAGCAAAGTTGTTCAGGATGTTCAAACACCATATAATAGCGAAATACACCAAGGAGAATTCGCATGAAAAAGCTGGCATTAAATGTAATCGGTTGTCTTGCACTATTATTCAGTGTGAATGTGACAGCTAATTGCGGAATTGGCGGCTGCGGAGTTGAAGGTAATGTTTGCGATCTTGTCAAATCTGATTGTCAATGTAGCGACCCCCTTTGCAACAAACCCATGTATACCAATTGCATCAGCCGGGCATATTGCTGCGAAGCATTCGGCAACATCGGCGCACGATAATTTAATTTTTCCGCGAGAAAAAATTTTTAAGCGAATGAATGTTAAATTTTCTTGCTGATCTTCATATATGAAAATATTTTCACAACACGCTGCACGCCTTGCGTATTGCTGGCGAGATCAATCGCTGTTTCTGCATGCTCAGGCAATAATGTTCCCATGAGATAAACCGTTCCATTTTCTGTAATTACTTTCACCTGTGAACCATCCATATCATCGGAAGCAAGAAATTTTGCCTTTATTTTGGCTGTAATCCACGAATCACTGACACGTGTTAATGGTGATGAAATTCCCTGAACAGTAATCAGATTATAAATACGCGCAACATCCACCTGTTTTCTGATAAGTTCTTCAGCACGTGTTTTTTGCCAATGCATAGGTGTTTGTCCTGCGAGTAACATTTCTCCATTGTAAGTGGAAACAATAATATTACTATTCTGAAATTGATCTGTTTTACGCAATGCTCGATATGCTTTCAGTGTTGCGTATTGATCTTTGAGATTTTTTTGTATACTGTGACGATTATAAATAACTTCTGCACCAGAAGTTGCCACATTCATGCAGCCTTGCAAACAGCAAATTAGAATCATGATTGGCAATGCGCGTATGATTTTCATAAAATAGTTCATTCCATCAATGGAAAATTAATAACATGAAAAAATCCCTGTTTTTGTATTATACATTTTTTCTTCTGTTTGCAAGCGCAATTACACATGCACAACAAATTGCAACTGGCAAACATGCAATGGTAGTGACAGAACAGCGTGTTGCCTCACAAGTCGGCATTGATATTTTACGTGCTGGTGGCAATGCTGTAGATGCTGCAGTTGCAGTAGGATATGCATTAGCTGTGGTTAATCCATGCTGCGGCAATATTGGTGGTGGTGGATTTATGCTGATACATCTCGCCAATGGAAAAAATACAGTGATAAATTTTCGTGAAAAAGCTCCATTGAAAGCAAAACAAAATATGTTTCTGGATAAAAATGGCAATCTGATTCCTGATGCAACTACCATTGGATATCTTGCTGTTGGAGTTCCCGGCACTGTCATGGGATTAAATCAAGCACTGCAAAAATATGGCACCATGACACGCAAACAAGTGATGGCACCTGCCATCAAATTGGCAAAAGAAGGTTATCGCGTCACTTCATTTGATGCGAAGTGGTTTAGCTTTTACGCACCAGCTTTTCGCAAACAGGCGAATGTTGCTGAAATTTTTTTGCATGATGGGAAACCGTGGCAAGCAGGAGATTTATTCATACAAAAAGATTTGGGCAATACACTTTCACTCATTGCAGAAAAAGGTACTGAAGTTTTTTATAAAGGAAATATTGCCAAAAAAATTGTTGCAGCCAGTGAAAAAAATGGTGGCATTTTATCGATGAAAGATTTTGCAAATTATTCCGTAGAAGAAATGCCTCCGATTCAATGCAGTTATCATGGCTATACAATTTATTCAGTACCGCCTCCTTCATCTGGTGGTATTGCAATTTGTGAAATGCTTTCCGTACTGCAACATTTTAATTTACGACAATCAGGTTTTCATACTGCAGCCAGCGTGCATGATATCGTTGAAAGCATGCGTTATGCATTTAATGACAGAAATACCAGACTGGCTGATCCTGATTTTGTACATAATCCCATTACACAATTACTTTCACCATCTTATATAAATTCAATCGTGACAAAAATTCGCAACACCAAAACCATTCCACACGCTGGCAAACGTTTGCATGAACATGAACAAACAGATACGACGCATTATTCGATTATGGATAAACACGGGAATGCCGTGTCGGTTACTTATACAATTAATGGATTTTTCGGCGCAAAAATCATTGCAGATCACACTGGATTTTTTCTCAATGACACCATGGATGATTTTACTGCAAAACCTGGCACTGAAAATAAATTCGATCTTGTACAACAGGCGATCAATGATGTGGCATCACATAAAAGACCGTTAAGCTCCATGTCGCCGACGATTGTCATGAAAAATAATCAACCATACATGATACTCGGTTCGCCAGGCGGCCCGCGTATTATTACTTCTGTTTTACTCACTTTGTTGAATGTGATTGATTATGATTTCAATATTTTACAGGCAATTAATTTACCGCGATTTCATTTTCAGGGATCGCCCGATTTTATCGAAATAGAACCTGGCGCATTTACTGATGTGACTACATTGCAATTAAAACGCATGGGATACAATATTAAACAGATTCATAAATGGTCAGCAGTCGAAGCAATTTTAATTGATCCGCAAAGCAAAATACTTTATGGTGCGAATGATAACCGACGACCAGATGGTGCCGCGATCGGTTATTAATAATTAATAACCAATAAATCGATCATCATTATGTCAAAAAAAATATTACTTATATTATCGATGTGTTTATTCATTTCATCATGCGCTAATCGTGATGCGACTGCACTTTCGCCACATAAAACTTATACGCAATATGGCAAGCGTTATCATGTGTTGCATAATAGTAAAAATTATCAGGAAAAAGGCCTTGCTTCCTGGTACGGTGCACGCTTCAATAAAAAACGCACATCCAGCGGTGAGCGTTTTAACATGTACAAAATGACTGCTGCACATAAAACATTACCCCTGGCATCACGCGTTAAAGTCACTAACTTGCATAATGGCAAAACAGTGGTTGTCAAAATAAATGATCGCGGACCTTTCGTTTCCAATCGCGTGATTGATTTATCTTATGCGGCTGCAAAAAAATTGGGAATGGTTGGACGCGGAACAGCTGCAGTTTCAGTCACTGCAATGTAATCACACGAGATACTTTCTAATATATTGCTTAAATTGTTCAATGGAATTTTTTGATCTGAAATGTGTTAACACATGCGAATGTGGTTCGCATTCTTTTTTGAAATCTTCAAATGCAGAATAAATTGCGCGCTGCACAGGCGTCTGATTAATTTTTACAAGACCTGATAACCACTGCCATATTGGACCTTGACGCACATAACCAAGATTAATGACTTTCACTAGCGTCATATCCAGTGCAATTTCAGAGGTATTAGCAGAAGGTCTTCCTGTTTGAGGATTGATGGAATGGTGTTGATGAATAAGATCACTGATTTGTTTATCGTTCAATTGATGCAGCTCAGCGAGCAAATCCAGTTTCGTCAAACGACGAAGCGCAAGCTCCACTAATCTGCGTTGCATGCTAAATGCATTGGCATAATCTGTATTCATTCCCTGACGCTCTTCGCTATCCATTAATCTAACTTCACCCGTGAGTTTGTTATAAAGAATTTTGATGTGTGTCATTTCAGTGTGATAAAGAACGCCTTCGATTCCAGCATGTTGAATAATAAAATCCTGCATGCCTTCATCATCGAATTCATGGTTCTTGTCATCGATGACAATATAGAAACGGGCGAGCATCTACACCTCGTCTTTATGTTATTTATTGCACTAATTATAGCAATAAACGCGAGTTTTGCCGGGCTGAAAAGGAAGTGTTGATATTTCAATAAGCTGGATGCGGAATGCTCCGCATCCTTAACTTTTTAGTTTGAGGAAACTGTGTCAATGGAGGGAATGGCAACGACAGGATTTACTTCTGCCTCATAATTCATGCCTGGAATATTAAAACCAAATAAACGATAAAACTCATCACGATAACCAGCGACATCCGTTTGCTGCGAGAGATTATCTGTTGTAATGGTTGGCCAAAGCGCAACAATTTGCTGTTGCACATCAGGCTGCATTTCAAGATCATCCAGACGGATATAACCTTCTGCATCTCTTGCAGGAGGATTTGCCGCATAAAGATGATCACACATCATGCGATGAATTTGCTCGATGCAACCTTCATGCGTACCCAATTGCTTCATGATCTTAAACAGAATGGCAATGTATAACGGAACAACTGGAATCGCAGCACTGGCTTGCGTAACCACTGCTTTATTCACAGAGATAATGGCTTCGCCATGTAGCGATTTTAATTTTTTATCCAGCGCATCTGCTGTCGCTTTTAAATCTTCCTTGGCTTTACCAATCGTACCATCGCGATAAATTGCATGTGTCAATTCAGGGCCAATGTATGAATAAGCCACCGTCTTGATGCCATCAGCCAGTAAGTTTTCGCTGGCAAGATAATCCATCCACATCGCCCAATCTTCACCACCCATCACTGCAATCGTGTTTGCGATTTCATTTTCATTGGCAGGATCAATGGTGACATCTTTCACTTCCCCAAGAAATGCATCAATGGATTTACCTGTAAATGGTTTGCCGATGGGTTTCAATGTTGATTGATATACCTGACCTGTAACAGGATGCACACGACGTGGTGAGGCAAGACTGTATATCACCAAATCTACTTTACCCAAATCCTTGCGTATTAATTCTGCTGTACGTTGCTTGATGTCAGTCGAAAATGCATCGCCATTTATGCTCTTTGCATACAACTCTTCTTCATGAGCAAGCGATTCAAATGCCGCTGTGTTATACCAGCCTGGTGATGCCGTGCGTTTTTCATCTGCTTCCTTTTCATAAAACACACCAATGGTTTTTGCACCCGCACCGAATGTCGCATCTATTCTGCTGGCAAGACCATATCCCGTTGAAGCACCAATCACTAATACATTTTGCGGACCTTGATAGTGTCCTTTCGATTTTACATATGCAATTTGCTGTGCAACGTTTTCCCGACATCCTTCAGGATGCGCTGTGGTACAAATAAAACCTCGGATTTTTGGCTGTATGATCATATTTAATTCCTGATTATTATGTGTGACTCATGAAAAAGAAGGCGCTAGTGTACCATCATCTTCACCAGTATCAACCCTTGGAAAATCTGTGCGGAAATATAAAAATTAAATTAATCAGCCAAAACAAGCGATGAAAAAATTAATGCAAAACACTCCGTCTTCCCATGTTTTATAAACGTTAATAAGAGATACGTGAAGTGCATTACGATTCACTCGTATATTAATAAGTATAATCCCTAATAGTTCTATACTTTTATGAATGCTAATGTTAAATTTATTCATTGTTAACAATTGAAAGGAAACTACGTCATGGCAAAAGCAAAGAAAAGTTCAGCAAAGAAAAAAGCTCCAAAGAAAAAAGCAACACGTAAAATGAAATCAAAGAAAGTAGCAAAGAAAACAACTGCTGCCAAGAAACGTCCAGGCCGCAGAAAGAAAAAGAAAGCTTCCAAGAAGTAAGCTTTTATAAAATTGGGCCCAGAGTTTCTCTGGGCCCAATTTTTTTGTCCGCAAGTTTCTGCAAACCATCAATCCTCACCCAACATACTTCACGCGTATTACTTTCATTCCATCTTTTTTCGTCACGACATATTTGTAATGTGGTTTTGTCTTGCGTGCCACGCGCGTTTTCATCTTCGAATGCTTTTTCTTATCTGCCATTTTCTGAGTTAACTTATGCAAAAACGCTTTCACTTTACCGTAATTACTCGCATTCGCATCATCCTTTTGATCCACTTTTTTTGGTATCACAACTGGTGCCACAGGTTGAGGATTTTTAACTTCAACCTCTTCTGCAGGTTTATTTACTGCTTCTTCAATGCGTGCATTCCATAATGTATTCACTTCTGATAAAGCTTCATCAGGATTAGCATTTAATACATGTTCCATTTCAATTCCTGATTGCATGGCTTCTGTATTCACATAGGTACCTTTCTTGCCAATCAATGGATCAGGTTGATCTTCCCGCAAAATATAAAATTCATTTTTTTCAGGATCACCAGCAACGATGCGTGAGCCGGGAACCAATACTTGAGCAGGTTTGATTTTGACTTCGGATGATTCTGGCGGTTGTGCTGCTGATAATAAAAATGTAGCAGCAAGCATGGTAAGACACGGAAAATATAATTGTTTTTTCCTAAATGACATCATGTAACTCCTTATTCATTTTTCGCGGGACAGTATAGCAAACATTGATAATGCAGAATGGATTGATTATGATGCTCGACCTGATAACAAGACAACAAGTACAGCGAGTTTTCATGAAAATTCTTTGCGTCATTCCAAGCCGTATACGTTCTACACGCTTGCCGCGCAAACCATTATTGCCTATTCAGGGCAAGCCCATGGTGCAATGGACTTATGAAAATGCTGCACGCTGCAAATTGTTAAGCGATCTTGTCGTTGCAACCGATGATGAAGAAATCGCAAAAGTCATTTCATCTATTGGTGGCAAAGCACAATTAACTGATCCTGATTTACCAACTGGTTCAGAACGTGTTGCTGTGATTGCAGAACAATATCCACAAATGGATGTCATCATTAATTTGCAAGGTGATGAACCTTTCATACAACCTTGCATGCTGGAAAAACTGGTTGCACCTTATCTTGCAGGTGAAACACCTGAGATGACCACGCTTGCCAGTCCATTAAATATGACCAGCAGCTATCATGAACCCGGTGCGGTCAAAGTCATTACGGATAAACAACATAACGCACTTTATTTTTCACGCGCACCCATTCCGTATTTTCGCGCAGAAACATCTGCTCCGGTTTATCACCACATGGGTGTGTATGCTTTCCGCCGTGACTTTCTGATGCTCTACAAAACCTTGCCGCAAACACCACTCGAACAAGCTGAACTGCTGGAACAATTACGCGTGCTGGAACATGGATACAAGATTCGGGTTTGTCTGACGGATAAAAAAACCATGGAAATCAACACAGCAGAAGAATATGAACTTGCTCAAACGTTTCAATATGACGCGCAGGTTTAAGTAGCGCGTCATTAATCCTCGAATCACCCCCGCAAATCATGTATGATAACCAACCTTTTTACTACAAGAGATCAGGTGAGACTGTGTCCGAACAATTACGAAATATTGCAATCATTGCCCACGTAGATCATGGCAAAACTACACTTGTTGATAAATTACTCGAACAAACTTCCAGCGTTTCGCGCAAGCAAACGACTGAGCGCATTATGGACAGCAATGATCTGGAACGCGAACGCGGCATCACGATTCTTGCTAAAAATACGGCCATCAAGTGGAAAGATTATCGAATCAATATTGTCGATACACCCGGTCATGCTGATTTTGGCGGCGAAGTAGAGCGCATTCTCTCCATGGTAGATTCCGTCCTGCTATTGGTCGATGCAGTCGATGGTCCTATGCCACAAACACGTTTTGTCACACAAAAAGCATTTGCACGCGGTTTACATCCCATCGTTGTCATCAACAAGATCGACAGACCAGGTGCAAGACCTGACTGGGTCATGGATCAGGTGTTTGATTTATTTGACAACCTTGGTGCAACCGATGAACAGCTGGATTTTCCTGTGGTATATGCATCAGCCTTATTGGGTTTTGCGACACTGGATTTGAATGAAACCAGCGACAACATGGAACCTTTATTTGAAACTATCGTCAAACACGTTCCTGCACCGAAAGTTGATTCAAATGCACCCTTCCAGATGCAAATCAGTACACTCGATTATTCCAGCTATGTTGGCATGATTGGCATAGGACGCATCACACGCGGTCAGGCGAAAACCAATATGCCCGTGACCATTATTGATCGCGAAGGCAAGACACGTCAGGGACGTATTTTGCAAGTACTCGAATATCTCGGTCTCGATCGCAGTGAAGTAGCCAGTGCAAATGCGGGTGATATTGTTGCGATCACTGGCATTGATGAATTAAAAATTTCAGACACCTTATGCGATCCTGCAAACGTCGAAGCTTTACCTGCTTTAACAGTTGATGAACCAACGGTCAGCATGACATTCCAGGTGAACACTTCACCTTTCGCTGGCAAGGAAGGCAAGTATGTTACGAGTCGTCGTATTCGTGATCGTCTGTATCAGGAATTACTGCACAATGTTGCCTTGCGTGTCGAAGATACCAGTGATCCTGATAAATTCCGTGTTTCTGGTCGTGGTGAATTGCATTTATCCATTCTGATTGAAAACATGCGACGCGAAGGTTATGAGTTAGCCGTTTCGCGACCTGAAGTCATCACCAAAATGGTAGACGGTGAAATGCAGGAACCTTATGAAACACTCGCGATTGATGTACCAACTGAATATCAGGGCGCTGTCATGGAAAAACTGGGCAGTCGTCGTGGTGATTTAAAACATATGTTATCGGATGACAAAGGTCGTACGCGTCTTGATTATGTGATTCCTGCACGCGCACTCATTGGTTTTCATATGGACTTTCTCACTCTCACATCGGGTAATGGCATTATGCATCATGTGTTTAGTCATTATGCTGCTGTGGCAAAAGGTGAAATTCCCCATCGTATAAACGGCGTGCTGATCTCCAATCAGCAAGGTGTTGCGCTTGCTTATTCATTATTTAATTTGCAAGATAGGGGTCGCATGCTTATCAAACCGCAAACCGATGTTTACGAAGGCATGGTCGTTGGCATTCATACACGTGATAATGATCTCGTTGTAAATGTTTGCAAAGCCAAGCAACTGACCAACATTCGTGCGGCAGGATCAGATGAAAATATTATTCTGATTCCACCGATTCTCATGTCGCTTGAACAAGCGCTGGAATTCATCGAAGATGATGAGCTAGTGGAAGTGACACCAGAGAGCATACGCGTACGCAAGAAATTTCTGAAGGAACACGAAAGGAAACGTACATCCAAATAAATGCAAAGGACAGGGAATGAAAGTCACCGCCATTCGTATCTTGAAAGATAATTATGTTTGGGCACTCATTGATGAAGAAAAAAAGACTGCATTGATTATTGATCCAGGTGAAGCACAACCTGTGATTGATTTCCTGCAGCAACATCATTTGCATTTGCTTGCGATCCTGGTGACACATCATCACTGGGATCATACGAATGGCATTGAAGCAATCAAGCGACAATTCCCTGTTCCTGTTTATGGTCCTGCCAATGAAAACATTACTGGCTTGACGCATCCCTTGAGTGAAACTGAATCCATTACGATAGAAGGATTTCCCGCCTCAATCGCCATTCTTGATATTCCCGGACACACTTCTGGTCACATTGCATATTATCTGCAGGGAAAATTATTTTGTGGTGATACTTTATTTGCAGCAGGCTGCGGCAGATTATTCGAAGGTACTGCAACAGAAATGAAAGATTCGCTACAAAAAATTATGTCGCTTCCCGATGAAACAGAAATATATTGCGCGCATGAATATACGGTAAATAATTTACGCTTCGCACAATTGGTGGAAAAAGATAATGCGGCAATCACTGAACGCATAAAACAAGTGAATGAATTGCGTCATCAAAATAAACCATCTCTGCCTTCAACATTGAAAGAAGAAAAAGAAACCAATCCTTTTTTACGCTGTGAATTAGCGACAGTTAAATCCAGCGTGGAAAAACATGCGGGTGAAAAATTTGATAATTCAGTTGAGGTGTTTAAAGCGCTAAGGAAATGGAAGGATAGTTTTTAGAATGAAACATTTTTTAATTACTATCGTCCTTTTTCTCACCCCCACTCTTTCCCTTGCAGATTCCCCGCCGAATGCAGGTAATTTTATTTTGCGTAGTTCGCAACAACCTGGTTCACTGGTTGGTTTTGGCGGCAACATCATTGATAAAAATGAAACGCAAATTAATATGCTTTTCGACGATTACATGGGAGTAGGTGAACATTTTATTGATTTCGTTCCCGCCACCAGTTATGGCATCAGCGATACTACCACTATCACTATTACCATCCCCTATGCTGTCAGTTACAAATCACAACAACAACACTCCAATGGTTTTGAAGATGCTTATGTACAACTGGAGCATGCTTACTATTTTAATTCGACATCACGTTACACAGACCAGGCAACTTTTCTTGGCAATTTATTTATTCCAACCGGTTCGACACAAAAAAATCCACGCACAGGAAATGGCGCCGTCAGTTTTTTTCTCGGCGGCACTTTCACACGTATGTATGTCGACTGGTTTTATTTCGGCGGATTAGGCGCAGTATTACCCACGACAAATCGTGGCTCGCGCAATGGCAATACCTATCTTTATCAATTTGGTTTTGGCAGAAACATCAAGGATGTCAATGGATGGATATTAGCCTGGGTAACAGAATTTGATGGCACGCAAACGCAACATAATCGCATCAACAATGTTCAGGACCCAAACTCTGGCGGCAATGTTATCTATGTGACGCCATCATTCTGGTCATCGAATAACGCATTTATTTTTCAGATTGGCGCTGGTTATGCTGTGGCACAACATTGGAATGGCCAACAGCCACGTGACACCTGGTTGCTGGTTTCAAACATTGGCGTTAGTTTTTAACAGCTACCATTGGTCTTGCAAGTTCCTGTTGCAGCCCATACCAGAACATTACTGGTTGGAGTAGGCGTCAGAATATATGTATCAGCTGGCGCCTTGTTTTGTCCGGTTGCAGTAATCACACCCGCACTCGTTGTTACCACCGATGCCACATTGCCTGATGCAGTTGGCGCTGCGGGTACACCATTGGAACCATTGCCACAACCAGTCACTGCACTACCGCCACCCTGCATTTGAAAACAGGCTTCGACTGCAATTTTATAAGGGCCTGTTGATTGCACGACTTCAGTAAAATACGTTTTTTTCGTATAAGTCATGTAAGTTGGCACAGCGATGATCGCGAGAATACCAATGATGGCGATCACAATTAATAATTCAATAATCGTAAAACCAGATTGCGATTTCATGCGAACTATCCTTATTCCGAGTAATAGACCAGATTTAATTCCCTTGCGGCTTTCACATCGTCCAGACGACGCACAGGTAAATTATAGGGTGCATTTTTTAATATCGCTGGATCTTTTTTTGCTTCTTCCAGAATTTGAATCATGGCATCAGCGAATGCATCCAGCATTTCCTTTGTTTCTGTTTCAGTGGGCTCGATCAGCAAACATTCAGGCACCAGCAATGGAAAATACATGGTCGGCGCATGAAATCCATAATCCAGCAAACGTTTGGCAACATCGAGTGCTGTGACATGTAATGTTTTGGCTTCATTTTTTAATGTGATAATAAATTCATGACTCGCACGACGCTCAGGATAAGCAGCAGTAAATCCGGCTGCCTTCAAACGCGCTAATAAATAATTCGCATTTAACGTTGCAAATTCTGCGACACGCTGCATGCCTTCCCTGCCCAGCAATCGTGCATAAAGATAAGCACGCAAAATAATGCCCGCATTTCCCATGAAAGCAGACAAGCGGCCGATCGTTTGCGGACAATCTTTTTCTGTCAACCAGCGATATTTATTACCTTCTTTTGCAACACGTGGAATGGGTAAAAATGGCAGCAATCTTTCATTGGCGACAACGGGCCCACTGCCAGGCCCTCCACCACCATGCGGAGTGGCAAATGTTTTATGTAAATTTAAATGGACGACATCAAATCCCATATCGCCTGGTCGCACCTTGCCGAGAATGGCGTTGAAATTCGCACCATCGTAATAAAGCAAACCACCTGCTTCATGCACGATCTTCGCAATCTCCTGAATTTTTTCTTCAAACACTCCGAGGGTTGAGGGATTCGTCAGCATGATACCCGCGGTTTTTGGCCCTACAGCTTTTTTCAATGCTTCAATATCCACATTGCCATCAGCACCGGTTGGAATTTCATGCACTTTAAAACCACATTGCACAGCAGAGGCAGGATTGGTTCCGTGCGCTGCATCTGGCACGAGTATTTCATCACGTGCAAAATCATTGCGTGCACGATGATAAGCATGAATCATGGCAACGCCTGCAAATTCACCTTGCGCACCAGCCATGGGAGAAAGTGCAGCACCTTTCATGCCAGTCACGGTTTTTAACATTTCCTGCAATTCATACGCACATGCCATATATCCCTGACTATTTTCTTCTAGCGATAACGGATGATGATTTAAAAATCCATCCAGGGAAGCGAGAGCACGCACACCGCGTGGATTGTATTTCATGGTGCAGGAACCCAATGGATAAAAATGCGTATCGATGGAAAAATTTTTACGCGACAGGTTCGTATAATGACGCACGACTTGCAGCTCAGATGTTTCTGGTAAATTGGGAACATCCTGACGCAATAAACTAGCGGGAATATCATCACATTCTTTTGTTACAACAGATGGCCATTGCGCTTTTGCAGAACGCCCTTTTCGCGATATTTCAAAAATTAAGCCAGACATGCAAGTTTTCTCCCCAGCATTGCTTCTCGCAAATGATGCGCCAGTAGTTTGATATCTTCCGATGTTTTGGTTTCAGTCGCGCAAATCAATAAACATTCGCCTAACTCGGGATAATGTGGTTTCAGCGAATAACCTGCCTGAATATGACAGGCAGCCAATTCCCGAATTAAATGCTCTACATCCTGATTAACGCGCAAGGCAACTTCATGAAAAAACGGCGAGGTGAAAACCATTTCCACGCCAGGAATGGCTGTCACTTCCTGTATTAATTCGCGAGTGCGTGCATGACTTTCCATCGCCACCTGACGCAATCCTTGCGGGCCCATCAAGCTCATGTAAATCGTGGAAGCGGTTACCATCAAACCCTGATTGGTACAGATATTGGATGTCGCTTTACCGCGTCGAATATGTTGTTCTCTTGCCTGCATCGTCAGGACATAACCAGATTTACCTTCAATATCTACCGTACGACCAACAATACGTCCGGGAATCTGGCGAGCATGCGATTTGCGTGCGCATAAAATACCGTAATAAGGGCCACCTGATGCGAGTGGAATACCCAGCGGCTGACCTTCTCCGCAAGCAATATCCACACCCTCTTTTCCCCACTGTCCTGGCGGTTTCAGTAATGCCATGGCGGTTGGATTAACGACTGCGATGGAAAAAATATCCTGCTGTCTTGCCCAGTCTGTTAGCGCATCCACTTCTTCCAGCACGCCAAAAAAATTCGGCTGGGGAATAACCAGTGCTGCCACATCTTCATTCATTAATTTGTTCAGCGCATCGATATCAATCTGACCGGTTTGCGGCTGATAAGAAACATCCACCAATTTTATTTTTTGTTGACTGACTATCGCTCGCGCTGTCTCACGATAATGTGGATGCACGCTTTGCGGTAATAAAATGGTATTCCGGTTTTTTTTACCGGTTAAACGCACGGCCATTAATATGGCTTCGGCCAATCCTGATGCTCCGTCATAAAGTGAGGCATTGGATACTTCCATTCCCATGAGACTGGCCATCATGGTTTGGTATTCATAAATTAATTGCAACGATCCCTGACTGGCTTCTGCCTGGTAAGGTGTATAAGCCGTATAAAATTCACCACGCGTCGCAACATCAAACACAGCAGCTGGAATGTGATGTTCATATGCGCCTGCGCCAATAAAACATAACAATCCTTCATCCTGCTTTGCACGTTCCCGCATGAGACGTGCCAATTCCATTTCTGAAATACCTTCTGGCACATCAGCAATTGAGACCTGACGCAAGGAAGCTGGAATTTCATCAAACAAGGCATCCACATGATCGACGCCAATCGTTGTTAACATTTCCTTGATATCTTGCTCAGTGTGAGGAATAAACGGCATGACTTCACCTTCAATATTAATGGGCTTCGGAAGCAACCACTTTGGAATACTGGTCTGCATCCAGCAAGGGTTCAAATTTCAATTCATGTGGACGCACGCGAATCAACCAGCCTTTGCCATAAGGGTCTTCATTGATGAGTTGCGGATTTTCGATGACGGCGTAATTGATTTCAACTATTTCACCTGCGACAGGACAATAGATATCTGCTGCGGCTTTCACAGATTCTACAACAGCACATTCCTGGCCAAGATCAAAACTGGTTTCCACTTCCGGCAATTCAACATATACCAGATCACCCAGCATGGTTTGTGCATGATCCGTGATACCAATCGTGACAATATCCTTATCGTTTTTTAACCATTCATGTGTTTTGGTATATTGAAGTTTTTGCGGTATGTTACTCATTCAATTTCTCCTAAAATACTTTTTTTCCGTTGCGAACAAACGGTGGTTTGATGACTTGCGCGGAAACCTGCTTATTGCGAATTTCGACCAGACAATTGCTACCAATATCTGCCGGTACGCGAGCAAGTGCAATACTTTTTTCCAGTGTCGGGGAGTAGCCACCACTCGTCACTTCGCCTTCACCATCACCCTCAATAATGACTTTCTGATGATTGCGAATAATGCCCTGACCTTGCAGCACTAATCCCACTAATCTGCGTTTTACACCTTGCTGTTTTTGCTGCTCAAGCGCAGTGCGACCAATGAAGTTTCGTTCGATCGGTTCAAGTCCAACGGTCCAGGCAAGATTGGATTCCAGTGGCGTAACCGTTTCATCCATATCGGAACCATATAAATTTAATCCAGCTTCCAGCCGCAAGGTATCACGCGCACCTAATCCACAAGGTGCAATATCGGCTGCGAGACATTTATTCCAGAAAGTGTCCGCCTCATTTGCCGGAAAAATAATTTCATAACCATCTTCACCGGTATAACCCGTGCGAGCGACAAACCATTCATTGAATTTGGCGAAATGAAACGGTTTCAATTGCAAAATAGTGGCTGCCTGATCGGCTGCAAATAGCGCATGGATTTTATCCTTGATCTCAGGCCCCTGTAGCGCCAGCATGGCAAGATCGGTGCGTTCACGAATATCGATAGCGAATGATTCTGCCTGCACGCGCATCCAGGCCATATCTTTTTCACGTGTACCCGCATTGATCACCACACGATAAAAATCATCACTGATCTTATAAACAATCAGATCATCAATCACGCCGCCTTGCTCATTTAACATGCAGGTATAAAGCGCCTTGCCGGTCGTTAAACGATCAATATTATTAGCGAGCAAACGTCTGAGATAAGCGGGTGTATCTTCTCCATGCAAATCGACGATGCCCATGTGTGACACATCGAATAATCCGGCATGTTGTCTGACCTGATGATGTTCCTGAATTTGCGAACCGTAATGCAGTGGCATGTCCCAGCCAGCGAAATCCACCATTTTGCCATTGGCTTTGACATGTAAGTCGTGGAAAGGTGTTCTTTTTGCCACAAAAAATCCTTCTTTTACAGGGATGAAAAAATCGAGGAAAGGAAGTATAACGGGTAGATTTCATCTTGCCAACAGGGGTAAACCGCTAGTCGCAGTTAAGATATTCTTAATTAAAGTTGGCTAGAATGGCGGGTCTTGAGATAAGCAACAATCCAATAAGATTTAATTAAACGAGGAAGATGTGATGCGCACAACTACTAATACTAACGATTGGCAAACCTATAATACTTGTTCAACTACTGGTTCAACGACTAACCAGCCTAAAAATGTAACCGAACAACCTTTGCCTAAGCCAGACACATCATCCGATGGCCAAATAAATTCTTCAACTTCAAGGGTTGCAAGCAAAACCCGAACGACAACAACACCAGTATCTCAACCTGTTATCACGCAAAACAATATCAAGCCTGTTGTTGAGTCTATTCGTGATAAAGCCTTTCATAACATGTCATTGGCTAAACATTCACTGACTCGCGCAGAAATGCAGTCGATTATTGATAATGAAAATAAAAAAACTCCAGAGTTACAAAATAGAATTCTTATTTGCAACAGCCATCAGACTGACATTGCTGCAAAAATTCATCAGGCACTTGAGTCGAACACCAGCAAGACATATCCATTTACTTTTATACTCATTCTGCATAATGGCACTTCCTGGGTAACAGCCAAAATCAGAAAAGAAATGACCATTGACAGCAATAATGTGTACGTTGATTACCAGGATGCTTTGAATAAAAGCATCTGCCCTGCCACTTTAAAAAAACGTATCAGTGATCAATTCAAAGATAGCCATCATGTTTATTTCCGCACGACAGAAAATTCTCCGAAATTATCTGACGTATCCGAATCAGGTTATTACGCATTACATTCTGCGCTGCACTCTATCCATCACGCTTATGCGCATGTTTCTGCATGGTTAAATACCAGCTTTGAAGCAGCGAAAAAACGTATCACGCAATTGTTGCTGGAAAATGCGTACTTTCCTAAAAATGGTGCGCTTCCTGAAAAACATGATCATATTATTGCGGCTGAAAATGAAGGTCACAAATTAAGTCAGCAATTTATTGAGAAAACGCTTAATAAACCATTAATCTCGCATTCGCCATTTTATACGCTGATTTATAATTGCATGTACATATTAAAAGATTACACAGCTCGTCATGCACATCCGCGTTCGTTTTTCGAAAAAATAATAAGTGATCTCTCGAAATGCAAAAATGAGGCTGACCTGTCTCTAATCCAGAATGATATCAATGATCAGTTATATCGTAATGTGATGAATCCGCTGTCACAAGAGGAAAAACAACCACTCAATAAAATCATTGAAGTTATAAAAAAGCGTGAGGCAGAAACAAGAAATAATGCCTTCAATCCTTCATTTAAAGACAAGAAGAGCGAAAAACTCGTCACGGAATTTTGCGAGAATTACGGAACAGTAATCACCAATGTCATCGCGCCAAATTTTTATTCCTGGTATGGTCGTCAGGCATTGCTGGTCATGGGTAAAAAGATCAGCTCGCTTCCCGATCAGCATACTGAAACAGATTATATGGTAGGCAAACTTCTGTTGTTGAGCAGAGACCCAAGTTTGCCAGAAGAAACCAAATGCAATGATATGCGCATGCTGATTAGTACATTCCTGAAAAACAAACCAGCTGTACCAAAACCTGTTCCAGCAAAAGGTTATGAAAACGCATACCACAGAGTCTGGCTGGAAATAACAGCCAAGGATTATATTGCGGACGATAGCTCCTTCGGCATTAATACGCTTACCTCGACATCACAGACTGACGAGAAAAAAGCTTTGAATGAAACCGCTCTGGCAGATCAAGAAAGAAAAATCGCTGAGCACTATCAACTGGATCTTGCCGCGCGCGCCATTCACTTGCTGGAAGATTATATTAATCCACGCAAGATAGAGCTGAATAATAATTCAAATTCATTTTTTAATATCCTCAGCTGCAAATTAAGCAGATTGACAAAAGGAAGCATTGATAGACGTCATATTCCTGAAGTCAGCGCTGCGCTCGCGTTCTTCAAAAAAAAATCCGCCTAAAAATATGACGGAATTTTTTAATTATTTTCACCATGCACTGGACTGGAAAACAGTTTCGCCAGAAGGCTCCTTGATGCGACGCTTGCAATTTATTGCTGCTCAATCAGCCATGGTATTTAAGCTGAAATTGCCGGAAGTGGTTTTCCCAACGCAAAGGACAAACCAGATGAATTCAGGTATTAATCATCAAACTGCTGACAATCATTCTTCTTTCAATTTCAAACCTGATTTATCCACTCAGAGCATTGAGAATGATAATGGTTGTCATTCTGCTTCGTTTAATGAGGAATTCTTTGTATTCAGAGATAGCACACCCCATCTTAAAGATAGTATTTATTTTGATGATACCGAGGAAGCGCATAAAAAATTGATTACATCATATGATCCAGCCAATTTTAAAAATGTAGATTTAACAACTTCAAACAGCTCGGCTTATAAAAAAACTCTTTAACACTTTGACACGATCCACGGCATTCAATCCAAACGAACGAATGCCGTGGATAGTTTTTTTATCGCTGGCAAAAATTGTTTTCAGCAAATCAATTGTCGTACTCATCAAACTATTTTCTGCCTTACGCCAACGCTCATACGCACGCAATGTTGCATGACTGGAAAAATCACGACGACTTTGCACAGCTTTTATAATCACATCAGCAAGACTCATCGCATCCTGCAATCCCATATTCAATCCCTGTCCTGCGAGTGGATGCACGGTATGCGCTGCATCACCCATCAAGGCGAGATGAGGTTTGATATAACTTTCTGCTTGCTGATGGAATAAGGGAAACATTTGCCGTTCTCCACAATTTTCCACATCACCCAAACGATATTCAAAGGCACTGCTGAGTTGTTGCGCGAATGTTTCATTTGTCATTTCCATTAAACGCATTGCTTCTGCTTGCGGCAATGACCAGACAATGGATGATGTGTGCGCATCCTGCAATGGTAAATGCGCCAGTATGCTATCGCGCAAAAAAACCTGTCGCGCGATGGCATGATGTGGCAATGAAGTTTTAACTGTCGCAACAATGGCATGTTGCTGATAATCCTTTTTTTTCACTGGTATTTGCGCTTGCTGACGCAACCAGGAATTCGCACCATCTGCAGCGATAGCTAATTTTGTTTTAAATTCGCGACCATCATTGCTGATGAACATGATGCCATCACTTTGTTCCTGAATGCTGGTTAGTGTGATGGGTGTGATAATTTTTATTTGCGGATATTGCGAAATTTTATGTAATAGAGCAGTGTGCATGACATCGTTTTCGATGATGTAACCTAATTCTGCTGCAGCAATTTCCTTGCTATCAAAATGAATTTCACCTTTGCCTGCTGCATCCCACACATCAATTGCGCGGAATGGACTCGCGTGTTTGTGTATATCTTTCCAGACTTGTAATGCAGCAAATATTTTTTGCGAAGATAATGCCATCGCACTTACACGCTGCGTTGCGCTGTGCGGTTTTGCTTCAAGCACGGCGATGGATAAGGAAGATTGCTGCGCGAGCAAACAGGCAAATGCAAGCCCCGTGATTCCACCACCGATGATGATGATGTCGTATTTGTACATGCAAGTTTTACCTTTTATCAGCAGAAGCAACGCAAGAAAGCCTTCCCCCTCCGGGGGAAGGTGCCGACAGGCGGATGGGGGAATTTAATTTACGGCATTTAAATTCCCCCATCCGTCCTTCGGACACCTTCCCCCGGAGGGGGAAGGCTTTCTTGCGTTGCTTCTGTTTCATCATCAAAACGGCAGCGCCAAATCCGCGCGCACTGACAACATCCAGTTACGAAACAGATGCTGAATCTCATTCAATATCACTTCATTGACCGCTTCGAAACGCAAGATCAGATAAGGCGTTGTATTTGATGGTCGCACCAATCCCCAGCCTTCCCGGAAACTCACGCGCAAACCATCAATCGTATTCACATCTGCATCATCAAATCGTGCATGATCAAT